>Ga0114129_10001370_pt1 | contig 32769 bp, 20 predicted proteins | sample RhiMetdeltSRZDD1_FD_80071 | JGI IMG/M metagenome (GOLD analysis project Ga0114129, IMG submission 80071) | Populus rhizosphere microbial communities from Tennessee, USA - Rhizosphere MetaG P. deltoides SRZDD1 (version 2) (version 2) | ecosystem: Host-associated > Plants > Roots > Rhizosphere >...
CGCGCGGGCGGCGGCCTTGCCCACTTCCTGGGTCGGGAAGCGCTTGCGGACGTCCTCGAGCAGCGCGCGCACTTCCGGGGTGCGCGTGCCGCCGAGCGCGGCCAATAGCGCCGTCACGTCGTAGTCCTGGCGGGCAGCGAACCGGCTCAGCATCCCCTTCGGCAGTCCGTTGCGGATCATCGTCGTCAGCGTTCCAACCACGTCGGGGCTTGCCGACAGATCCTGCGAGCCGAGCTCGGCGAGCCGGGCGGTGAGGTTCCCGAGCTCCTCGCGGCGTGATAACGCGTGTCGCACGAGCGCCCGCCAGCCCTTGGGTGCGCCCTGGCGCGCGAGGCCCGCGGCGATGCGGTCGAGCGCCGCCATCGCCTCCTCGGCCGCCGCGTCGTCGAGGTCGGCCCGCTCGAGCTCCTCCTCCCAGGCTGCAAGCAAGGTCGTGAAGGCCTCCGTGCTTCGCGGGTGGCGCGTCTGCGCGAGATGGCTGAGCGCCTCTTTCACGAGGAAGGCTGGCTGACCCGGAGCCGCGCAGCGGGCGACGGCATCGAGCTCGGCTTCGATCTTGTCAGCGCCCGCCGGCGGGATCTGGCGTAGCAAGTAGATCCAGTTGCGGCGAGCGAAGTTGTTGATCGCTGCCTGGTTGGGCGCCTCGGCCGCCTGCTCGAGCCTGGCGCGCGCGAGGGCGCGCGACGGCTCGGCGTGGACGACCAGGAGGTCGAGCAGCAGGCGGCGCTTGTCGCGTCGCTCCTCGATCTCGAGCTGGTCGAGCAGGGTCCTGGCCGACATCCCCTGCTCGAAGAACGCCATTACCGCGTGAAGCTGCGACAGGCGGTCGGGCCGGTCCATGTACTGGCGCAGGCGGGCCGGATCGAGCGCCTCGTGGCCCTTCTTCCGGATCGGCTCGACGAATCCGGCCTCGATCTTCTTGTCCGCTGCAAGGGCGGTCGCCAGCTCGAACATCTGCACCGCGCGGCCGAGATTGCCTTCGTTGAACTGCTCGGTGGCGGCGCCAACCAGGTGGCGGTAGCGGCGAGCGACCTCGACCGGGTCTTCGGGCAGTGCCACGATCTTCTGCATCGCCTTGAGCTCGTGGGCCAGGGGCAAGCTGGCAGTGTCGGAAGCGATGTCCTTCGGCACCGCCCAGTCGCCGAGCTCCTGGCCCAGGCTACGGAACACGTGCTCGGCGCCCGAGGCGACTCCCACCGCACGCAGCCGCAGCAGGTGGCCCTCGAGCTCATGCTCGCTGGTGGCTTCGGTCGCGGCGGCTGCGATCGCCTGCGAGGCGACGCGCCGGCGCGTGCCCTCGGCGGCAGGACCCTTGACGACGCCCTCGCGGCGAAGGCGCTGCTCCAAGAGCGAAAGCCGCTTCAGGCCTGGCGTCGTCTCCTCGACCGAGGCGGGGGCCTCCGCCTCGGCGCGGGGCACGGGCTCGCTCCTCACCATCTCGGCCTCGCCGAGCCGTGCGAGCGCGCGGCGGAAGCGGTCGCGCTCGGTACCGGGCGGACAGGCCTGTGCCACGCGCGCGCCCACCCCGCGCAGGAACGCGAGCAGCTTGGTCTTGTCGACGAGCTCGAGCTCGCCGATCACGCTCAACTTGTGGAGCGCGTGCTGCAGCGCGTCGATCGAGCTGTGCTCGGGCCGCAGCGCCCGCAGGCTCTCGCGAAAGCCCCACAGCTCGGCCGCCGCCGCTTCGACGGGCGCGCCCATGAACACGTCGACCGAGTCCGCGACGATCAGCGGAGGCACGCGGTCAGCGAGGTACTGCTCGATCTCGCCGAGGGCGCTCCGCATCTCGGCGCTGGTGTCCGCGAGCGCCGAGAGCGGCTCGCCCAGCGCGCGCGCCGGGGTCGGGTCGTCGGCGGCGAAGGCAGCTTCCTCGGCCGCCACCTCGCCGCCCGACCACGCGACCCGCAGCGCGCGGAGCATCTCGCTCGCGTCGGCGTGGCGCGCCTGAGCGTCCTTGGCGAGCGCCCGCATCACCATCGCGACGATCCCGGTCGGGAGATCGGGCACGAGCTTGCCGAGCGGCTGCGCGTCGCGGTGCACCACCGCGAACAGCACCGCCGGGATGGTGGCGCCCGTGAACGGCCGCTTGCCCGCGAGCATCTCGTAGAACATCGCGCCCATCGAGAAGACGTCGGAGCGCGCGGTGGCGCGCTCGCCTTGCGCCTGCTCGGGCGCCATGTAGTAGGGCGTCCCCATCACGACGCCGCTCGCCGCGGCGTCCTGGGCGCGCCGGGCGAGACCGAAGTCCATGATCTTGACCTGCCCGTTCGGAAGCACGTGGACGTTGCCGGGCTTGAGGTCGCGGTGCATCACGCCCTTCGCGTGCGCGAAGGCAAGCCCGTCGAGGATCTGCTCCATCATCGCGAGCTTGTCCTCGAGCGTCGCGGGCTTGCGCTGCGCAAGCAGCTCGCGCAGATCGTTGCCCTCGAGCAGCTCCATGGCCATATAGGCCATGCCGCGCTCTTCGCCGAAGTCGTACACCGTGATGATGTTGGGGTGGTTGAGCTGGGCCGCGGCGCGCGCCTCGCGCAGGAAGCGCTCACGCGCGCGCTCGTCCTCGCTCAGTTTGCCGAGCACGACCTTGATCGCGACGTCGCGCCCGAGCACGGGGTCGTGCGCGCGGAAGACCTCGCCCATGGCGCCCGCGCCGATCTTGCCGATGATGTTGTACTTGCCGACCTGGCTGAGCTCCATCCGGTCGCCGACGATCGTAACACGCAGGGTTTTCTGGCCGGCCGCAGGCGGCGCGTACGGCGTCGGCCTCATGATCGCCTCCTGGATCTGAGCTAAACTCCCGGCCCCGGAAGGAAGCCCATGCCACAGCCCAATGGACGCGTGAAGGCCGCGCTCGACTATCTCGACTCGCACCGCGCCCAGTTCCAGGACCAGCTGGTGACGCTCTCGCGCGTCCCTGGCGTCTCGGCCGAGCCCGCGCCGTCGAAGGCGCTGCGCAGCTCCGCCGAAGCGATGGCGGGAGTGATGCGCGAGGCGGGGGTCGAGCACGTCGAGATCCTGGAGATCGAGGGCGTGCACCCGTACGTTTACGGCGACTGGCTCGGGAAGCCGGGCGCACCGACCATCCTGCTGTACGGCCACCACGACGTACAGCCCGAGGGCCGGCTCGAGAAGTGGCTGTCGCCTCCCTACGAACCGGTCGTGCGCGACGGGCGCCTGTTCGGGCGCGGCACCGCCGACGACAAGGCCGGCTGCATGACGCACATCGCGGCGGTCGCCTCCTACCTCAAGTCCGCCGGTGAGCTGCCGGTGAACGTGCGCTTCGTGATCGAGGGTGAAGAGGAGATCGGTTCGGAGAACCTGGGCCGCTTCTTGAAGACGTACCGCGACCGGCTCGACGCCGACTTCATCGTGCTCTCGGACACGGCGAACTTCGACACCGGCATCCCGGCGCTCACCTACCAGCTGCGCGGCATCTGCACCGTCGACCTGGAGGTGCAGTGCCTGGAGCGCCCAGTGCACAGCGGGATGTGGGGCGGCCCCGTACCCGATCCGGTTCAGCTGGCCTGCGGGATCATCGCCGGGCTCTCGGGCAAGGACGGGCGGCTCGACGTACCCGGGCTCTACAGCCAGGTGGCCAAGCCCGGGAAGACCCAGCTCGCGCGCATCCGCAAGCTGTCGTTCAACGAGGCGAAGTTCAAGCGCGAAGCCGGACTGATGAAGGGCATGAAGCTCACGGGCGAAAAGGGATTCTCGGTATACGAGAAGCTGTGGACGCGCCCGTCGCTGACGGTGATCGCCTTCGAGGCGCGAGCGATCAAGGGCTCCTCGAACCAGATCATCGACAGCGTACGCGCGCGGCTCTCGCTGCGCACCGTGCCGAACATGGACCCGAAGGCGGCGGGCAAGGCGCTCGTCAAGAAGCTGACCGCGAAGCCACCCTTCGGTGCGAAGGTTTCGGCCAAGGTCGCGGGCACGACGCCGTGGTGGACGACCGACCCCGAGGGTCCGGCGTTCGAGGCGGCGCGCCGCGCGCTCCAGGCCGGCTACGGGAAGCCGGTGGCGATGATCGGGGCCGGCGGGTCGATCGGCTTCGTCCAGCCTTTCGCGGACCTCCTGGGCGGCGCGCCCTGCCTCCTCATGGGCGTCGAGGATCCTGCGTGCAACGCCCATTCCGAGAACGAGAGCCTGCACCTCGGCGACTTCGTGAAGTCGATGCGCTCGGCCGTATACCTCTACGACGAGCTGTCGCGCGTGCCAACCAAGACACGTCGTTAGCAAGAGGCAACAAGCCACCGGGGGGTCTGGGGGGTGCGACGCCCCCCAGCTTAGAGAAAGCAGACAATCCCACGTCGTTCCGTAGTCGTGCTCCCCTTGGTGAGCAACAACGGAGGTCCAGATGCGCCGACATGTTCTCCTGGCGATGTCGTTGCTGGTATTGAGCGCGTGCGGTCGAGCCCCGGCCCCGCCGCCGGCGCCGCCCGCTTCCGCGGCTCCATCGCTTGCGGCTTACTTCAAGCCCGACGTGGGCGTCGACACGGCAGGTGTGCGCCTCGTCCCGATCCAGACGCCCAAGGGCAGCTTCAAGGTCTGGACCAAGCGCTTCGGCAGCAACCCGCGCATCAAGCTGCTGCTGCTGCACGGCGGCCCCGGGGCGACGCACGAGTACTTCGAGGCGCTCGAGCGATTTCTGGGCACCGAGGGGATCGAGCTCATCTACTACGACCAGCTCGGCTCGGCGTACTCCGACCAGCCGAAGGATGCTTCCCTCTGGACGATCGAGCGCTTCGTCGACGAAGTCGAGCAGGTACGCCAGGCGCTTGGCCTCACCAAGGACGATTTCTACCTGCTCGGCCACTCCTGGGGCGGGATCCTGGCGACGGAGTACGCTCTCGCGCATCAGCAGCAGCTGAAGGGGCTCGTGATCTCCAACATGATGATGAGCAGCCCCGACTACAACCGCTACGCGAGCGACGTGCTCGCCAAGGGCATGGACCCGGCCGTCGTCAAGGAGGTCAAGGAGCTCGAGAAGAAGGGCGAGTACGAGAGCCCGCGCTACATGGAGCTGCTGCTGCCGAATTTCTACGCGAAGCACATCTGCCGGCTTCCGGAGTGGCCCGACGCGGTGATGCGCGCCTTTGGCAAGCTCAACAAGCAGGTCTACGTGCTGATGCAGGGCCCGAGCGAGTTCGGGCTCTCGGGCCGGCTCGAGAAATGGGACCGCAAAGCGGATCTCGGCACGATCAGCGTGCCGACCCTGGTGATCGGCGCGACGCACGACACGATGGACCCCGAGCACATGCGCTGGGTGTCGAGCCAGCTGAAGCACGGCAGCTTCCTGCTCTGCCCAGAGGGCAGCCACATGGCGATGTGGGACGACCAGCGCACCTACGCCGCAGGACTCGTGCGCTTCCTGAAGGAGGTCGACGCGGGGAAGATATCGGTCGCCTTCTGATCAAGCTCACCCGCTGGGCACGGAGGCACTCCGCCGAGCCCGAGGTCGGAGCCGCGTCGCGCCGCTCAAGGTGCTATCGTCCCGTGCGCATGGGGCTCGCCTCGCTTCTGCTCGGCCTGTTGGCGCAGGCGGCCCCCGCGCCGGGCGCGTCCGCCGTGGAGCGGGTGACCGTCACGGTGCTCGCGACGACCGACAGCCACGGCTTCGTCTATCCCTACGACTACTTCACGAAGCAGCCCGCCGCACGCGGCCTGGCGGCGGCAGCGACCTTGATCCGGGAAGTGCGGCGCGAGACGCCGCACGTGCTGCTCGTCGACTGCGGCGACACGATCCAGGGCTCGCCGCTCACCAGCCAGTACCAGGCGGAGCGGCGCGACGGCCGCACGCGCGCGCCGGAGCCGATGATGCTGGCGATGAACCGCATCGGCTACGACGCCATGGCGGTGGGGAACCACGAGTTCAACTTCGGCCTCCGGAGCTTCACTGCCGCCCGCGAAGCCGCGCGTTTCCCCTGGCTCTCGGCCAACACCGAGAGCTCCGGCCCGCTGGCGCCGTTCGCTCCCTACCTGCTGAAGACGATCGCCGGCGTGAAGCTCGCGGTGATCGGTCTCACCACCGCCGCGATCCCGCAGTGGGAGAAGCCGGAGAACGTGCGCGGCCTGTCGTGGCTGGCGCCCGAAGAGGGCGTGCGGCGCGCGCTCGTCGCGCTCGAGGCCGAGAAGCCCGACGTGGTGCTGGTGGCTGTCCACGGCGGTCTCGGCCGCGACCCGGAAACGGGCGCCGTGCGCCCGAACGAGCTCCCGGGCGAGAACCCGGCGTGGTCGATCGCCGAGCGCTTCCCCGAGCTGGCGGCCGTGATCTATGGCCACAGCCACCGTCGCGAGCCGGGCCGGCGGGTGGGAAGCGTGCTTCTGGTCCAGCCCCGCAACTGGGCGATGGAGGTGGCGCGCCTCGACCTCGTGCTCGAGCGCGGGGCGGACGGCGCCTGGCGACTCGCCGGCGCCACGAGCCGCCTCCTGCCCGTGACGCCCGACACGCAGCCGGACCCGGAAGTCCTCGAGCTGGCGCGCCCGTACCACGAGGCCGCCGAACGGTACCTCGACCTGCCGGTGGCCGCGACCGCGGTCGAGCTCTCGGGAGCGCGTGGCCGTTTCGAGGACAGCGCGCTCGTCGACGCGATCCACGCGGTACAGCTCCACTACGCCGCGGCCGACGTGAGCTTCACCTCGCTGTTCGAGACGCGGGTTGCATTCGCCCGCGGCCCGGTCACGCGCCGCGAGCTCGCGGCGCTCTACCTCTACGACAACGAGCTCTACGCTATCGAGGGCGACGGGCGCATGGTACGCGAGGCGCTCGAGAACGCCACACGCTACTTCAAGACCTGTCCCGAGGCGTCGTGCGCGACAGGCCCGCTGCTCGAGCGCACGATCCCGGGCTTCAACTACGACACGGCGCAGGGCGTCGAGTACGAGATCGACCTGACGCAGCCCGCTGGCCAGCGGGTCCGAAACCTGCGCTACCGCGGCGGTCCGCTGCGGGACGACCAGCCGCTGCGGATCGCGGTCAACAACTACCGGGCGGCGGGCTCGGCCGGCTACTCGATGTTCCGCGACGCCAAGATCCTGTGGCGCAGCGGCCGCGAGATCCGCGATCTCCTGGCCGACTACTGGAGCGCCAGGAAGCGGCTGCCCGATAAGCCGGACGGCAACTGGCGCCTGCTGCCGCCTCGCGCCGTCGAGACGCTGCTGCGCGAAGAAAGCGCGGGACACTGACGATGCAGCGCGAAGCGTGCACGCCGCTCGTGACCGCGGTCAGCGTCGCTCTCGGGCTTCTCGGATGCGCGGCGGCGGCTGGCGCGCAGGCGGCAGCGGAAGGCGTCGAAGTCCGCTTCGAGCTGAACGACGCGCAGGTGAAGGGCCGCGAGCTGCAGGGCGTGCTCGTGCGCGTTTCCCGCGTGGGCGGCGGGGGCGAGGTCGCTTCCGGTCACACGGGCCCGGACGGCCGCTTTGTGACGCGGGTCGCGCCGGGAACGTACGAGGTCAGCTATCGCCTGGGCGGCTACGTGCCGTACACCAGCGAAGCCACCGAGCTCCGCGCGGACGGACAGCTCGTGACCGTCAGCTTGTCGCGCCTGCTGGAGGCCACGCAGTCGGCGGGGCGCGACGTCCGCATCATCCTCAACTGGGGCTCGCGCTCCGACCAGGTGAAAGACGCCGACTCGCACCTCGCCTGCGCCTGCAACGACGGATACCGCCACGTCTTCTATCGCAACCGCAACCACAGCGGGCCCGGCCACGGCGTCGAGCTGGACGTGGACGACACCGACTGGGGCGGGCCCGAGACGATCACGATCAAGGACCCGATCCAGGGCCGCTACGTCTACTGGGTCCACGACTTCAGCGGCCCGCCGGCGGTGCTCGGGAGCTCGGATCTGGTCGTCCGCGTGCTGATCGGCGGCGAACAGCACGGCGAGTTCAAGGTCTACAAGGGGCTCACCCGGCGGGCCTGGCGGCCGTTCAAGGCGATCGAGGTGAAAGGCGACGGCCCGCCCACGCTCGTGCGATTCACCGAGGACGAGATCGCGGAAGGGCAGGACCTTGCCGTCCCTCCCGAGCTGCAGCCGACCGATGCGGAGGCGGCGCCGGGCTCGCTGGCCTTGACGCTCGCCTGTCCGGCGACGGTGCTCGCGATCGGGCTCGCGATCCTGGTGGCCCGGCGGCGGCGCCGGAGCACCTGACGCCCGGCGCCTACTTCGGCGGCTCGACCTCGACGAGCGGCACGTCCCAGTGGGCGTCGAGGATCTCGAAACGCCGCTGCTCTTCCTTCCGGAACGTCTCCTGGTCGGGGTAGAGCCGCTTGGCGATGACTTCATCCGGGCTCGGGCCGCCCATCACGCTCCAGCTCGAGAAGGTGATCACTACCAGGAAGGTCCAGTCGGCTCGGCCGTCGCCGTGGAAGGTGGGGCGGTAGACGCTCACCGCCTTGATGCGCCCCGAAGGCCCCATCTGCTCCTTGAGCACCGGGAGGTGGTTCTTGAAGAACAGTCGCTCGAACTCCTGCTGGAAGCCCCAGCGGACCTTGTAGTAGTAGGCCGCGCTCACGGGCTTGTCTTCTGCGAGAAGCGGCGGGGCGAAAAACGCGGCGAAGGCCGCGAGTGCGAGAGCGCGTCGCATGTCTGCCTCCTCTAGGGGTTGGGACGAAAAGGACGTCCGCCGTTAGCTAGAGGATACCTGCGAAGCCGCGCTTGGGGCATGATGGACGAATGGACCACCAGCATCGATTCCTCGCGGCCGTGGCACTTCTGTCGGGGTGGGCGCTCGCCAGCCCGGCTCAAGCACAGGTCAAGGAAAGCCGGCGCCTCGACGCCTGCCGCGAGGTGCTCGAGGAGCTGCTGGGAGGCGAGGAGAGCGTTCCGCGCGAGCTCCTGGACAAAGCCGAGTGCGTGGCGGTGATCCCGAACGCCAAGAAGTTTGCGCTCGGCATCGGCGGCCGCTACGGCAAGGGCGCCATTTCCTGTCGTATGCGCGACGGCGCTTCCTGGGGCGCGCCGCTGATGATCTCGCTCGGCGGCGGCAGCTTCGGGTTCCAGGTCGGCGGCCAGGCCGCCGACTATGTGTTCCTGATCATGAACCCGAAGGGGATCGACTACCTGCTGCGTTCACAATTCACTCTAGGGGCGGACGCAGCCGTGGCGGCCGGACCCGTGGGCCGCACCGGCTCGGCAGGCACCGACGTCAGGATGCGCGCCGAGATCCTGAGCTACTCGCGCACGCGGGGCCTGTTTGCGGGCGTGTCGCTCGAGGGTGCCGTCGTCAAGCAGGACAAGGACGGCAACCAGAACCTCTACGGCGAGCGGGTCGACCCCAAGCGGCTGCTGCTGGAAGGCGGCTCCGCGGTGCCGCAGGAAGCGCGCGGTCTACTGTCCGTCCTCGAGAACGCCTCGCCCCGCCCCTCCCGGGACGGGTCCTAGTCTGGCCGTCGGGACCTGTCCCGGGAGTTCTGAGCCCTTTCTGCCGCGTCGCCTTTCTGCCGCAGCGTACTGCGGCCGCCTGGGAGCGTCCCAGCAAGCCTCCGATCGGCTCCATCGCCCGTGGCTCGTCTAAGTCACGACCTTCCGAAGAGGCGTAGCACGCCCACCGACATCGCGGGCAGGTACGTAATCAGCAGCACCGCGACCGCCAGGATCAGCAGGAAGGGCAGCACCGTGCGCACCACCGTCGTGAGCGGCTTCTCGAAGCGCGATGCGGCCAGGTACAAGTTGAGACCCACGGGCGGCGTCAGGTAGCCGAGCTCGAGGTTGGCGAGGAAGATCACTCCGAGCTGGACCGGGTGGACTCCGAAGGCCGCGGCCATCGGCACGACCAGCGGCGCCAGCACCACGATCGCGGAGAAGATGTCCACCAGGCAGCCGACCACGATCAAGAGACCGTTGAGCGCGAGCAGGAACACGAAGCGCGACTCGATGTGCGCCCTGACCCAGCTCACGAGCGTGTCCGGGATCTGCGCGTCCACGATGTAGCTGGTGATGCCCATCGCCGCGCTCAGCAGGATCAGCACCGAGCCGGCGAGCACCGACGACTTCACGAGCGCCGCCGGCAGCGTGCGGAACAAGTCGAGGTCGCGGGTGACGAAGCACTCGACGACGATCGCGAACACGAACGCCGCGGCGGCGGTCTCGACCATAGAGGCCTTTCCGCTCAGGAACAGGCCGACTACGAACGCCGGTATCGCAAGCTCCCACTTCGCCGCCCAGGTCGCCTGCAGCACCTCCTCGGGAACGAACGCCTGGCGCGGGATCTTGAGCACGAGGCCCTTGCGCACCGCGTACGCGGCCACCATCACGATCATCAGCATCCCCGGCAGCAAGCCCGCGAGGAACAGCAGATCGGCCGGGACGTTGTGCTCGCGGGTGCCTGCGACCACGCTGTAGAGGATCACCGGCAGGCTGGGCGGGAACAGCAGGCCCAGGCTGCCCGCCGCAGTCACCAGGCCGAGCGAGAAATCCTCGGGGTAGCCGTCTCGCCGCAGCATCGGCAGCACCAGGCCGCCCACCGCGATCACCGTGATCCCGGAGCCGCCCGTGAAGGTGGTGAAGAGCGCGCACACCGCGATCACGATCACCGCGAGCCCGCCCGGCATCCACCCGAGCAGCGACTTGAAGAAGCGCAAGAGTCGCAGCGAAGCCTGGCTCTCGGCGAGCACGTAGCCGCAGGCGGTGAGCAGCGGGATCGCCGGCAAGGTCGGCGACGAGATCAGGCGGTAGACCTCGGCGGTCACTGCCGTCACCGGCAGGCCGTCCCGGAAGAAGAAGAAGAGCGCGAGCGCCGCCATCGCCACGAACACCGGCGTGCCGAGTACGAGCGCCACCAGGATCACGATCGCCATCGGCCAGCCGAGCGACGCGAGCCGGTCGGGGGCGAGCCCGAGCGCGAACACGGCGGGGATCGCGGCGAGCGCCAGGCAGCGGCCTGGCCAGCGCTCCGAGGCGGCCCACGCGAAGCGCAGCGCCATCACGCCGAGCGCCAGCGGCATCACCAGCTCGAGCAGCCAGACGGGCACGCCGCCCATCAAGACGCGGCCCTCCTCGCGGTTGGCGAGCACCAGCCCGATGCCGGCGTAGCTCAGCACCGCCACCGTCGCCGCCGAGACGGCCGCTGCCAGCAGCCGGCCGAAGCGGCGCACGCGGGTTTCCTCGCCGAAGAGCTCCGCGGTCGACAAGGTCAGGTGCTTGTGCTCGCGCGTGGCGACGAGGCCGCCCAGGAACGCGAGCCAGAGCACGAGCTGCTGCAGGTATTCCGCGCCGGCCGGGACGTGCAAGCCGAACGGCCGGCCGAGCGTGTCGGCGAGCGGGAGTAGAGCCGCTGCGACGAGCGCCAGGATCAGGAGCGCGTGCTCGAGGTGGCGCACGCCGCGCGCGAGCGCCGTCGCCGGCGGCGCCGATAGGTTTACGTCGGCGGCGCCCGCCGGCGCGTCGCTCACCGCTCGGCCGCCGCGGCGTGAGTCTTCCGATACTCGTCGCGGTAGCGCAGCGCCTCGTCGAACGCCTCCGCCGGCACGATCTTGCCCCGGATGCTCGGGTAGAGGCTCTGCGTGAGCTTCTGCCACTGGGCCCGCTGCGCCGCGTCGACCGGTACTACCACGAGTCCGCGCTTCGTCATCGCCTCGACGTCGCGGGCCTCGGCGTCGCGGATCTCCTTCTGCAGCCGCGCGCCCGCTTCGTGGGCGATCTCCAGGAGCTGCGGCCGCACGTCAGCGGGCAGCTTCTCCCAGGTGCTCTTGCTCACGAGCGTCGCGCCCTGCAGCAGCTGCCAGCGCAGCGCCGTCATGTGCTTCGCATGGTTGAAGAACTGCGAGATCACCGCCACCTGGGGCGGTGAGCCAAGCGCCTCGACGAGTCCCGTCTGCAGCGCCGTCGCGAGCTCGGTCGACGGTAGCGGCACCGGGTTGAAGCCGGCGGAGCGCCACACCTCGACGGCCTGGGCGTCGCCGGCCCAGGTGAAGAGCTTGAGCGCGCGCAGGTCGTCGGGGACCGCCACCGGCTTCTTGGTAAAGAAGTGCACCCAGCCGCCGTCCACCCAGTTGAGCACCACGAAGCCTTTGGCCTCGAGGCTCGCCTCGAGCTTCGGCCGCATCTTCTCGTGGACCCAGTACACCTCGTCGTACGAGTCGTACATCAACGGGACGCCCATCGCGTAGACCGACTTGTCGATCTCGGCGACGCCCACCGAGGTGAGCACCCCCGCGTTCAAGGTGCCGAGCCGCATCTTGCGCACCACGTCGGGGTCGTCGCCCGCGACGCCGCCGGGGAAGAGCCGCACCGTCACGCGTCCGCCCGAGACCTGCTTCCAGCGCTCGGCGGTCTCCTTCAGGATCAGGTGCCAGGAGGAGCCGTCGGGCACGAGCGTCGCCATGCGGATGATCACGGGCGCCTGGGCATGGGCCCCGGGCGGCGCGAACCAAGCTGCGGCGAGCGCCGCCGAGACCGCGAGCAGAGCTACGGCTGCCCGCGTCTGCGCGCGCCATTGCGGAACGGGTCGCGGGTCGGTCATTGGGCTCCTTGTTCTCTCACGACTACTCGACGAACAGCTCGTCCACCCGCCCGAGCTGGAAGCGCGCGCGCTTCTGGGCCAGGAGGTTGCCGAGCCGCTGCTCGTCTTTGCGGCTCACGTCGATTGCGAGCGCTTTGTCGAGCATCTCGCGGAACTCTGCGCGGTCCTGGCGCACGACGCTCACGCTCTCGGCGAACGTGACGTACGGGAAGGCGCGCCGCCCCTTCGAGAAGGCGAGCGCCTTGTCGAAGTGCTCGCGCGCCCGTTCCAGCGAGCCGCCGATCGACGAGCGCGCCGCCTCCCAGCTGACGAAGAACTCGTGGATCGAACCGAGCTCGAAGCCTTCGTCGAGCTGGAGCGCGCGCCGCGCCAGCGCCTCGACCAGCGGCTGGTCGGCGCTCAGCTCCGAGTCGTTCACCTTGAGCGCCATCGCTCCCGCCCAGGCCACGGCCGTCCAGTAGAGCAGCGGCACGTGCTTGCGCTTCATCCCGGCGAGGGCCGCATCTGGGTCGCGCTGTAGCTCGTCGCGCAGTCCGGGCGTGTCGAGCTCCAGCCCGCGCAGGCCGTAGCCGCGCGCGCGCAGGTAGAGCCGCTGCGCCCGCCCGCGCAGCTCGGTCGCGCGCGCCAGGTCCTTCGCCTCGACCAGGTCGGCCTCCGTCTGGACCCAGCCATACGCGTACTTTACGAACCCGCTCGTCGTCGCGAGCAGCAGGCCCGCGTGGCGCGGGGACTCTTCGAGCAGGCCCTCCATCGTCTTGAGGCCGAAGGGAATCGCCTGGCCGACGAGCTCGGGGTCGTCGTCCGCCGCGAAGTTCGAGCCCGTGTTCGCGAGCGCGTCGCCGATCTTGTTGACGGCGGTCTTGCGGATCGAGCATCCGCCGAGGCACACGACGAGCGTCGCGGCGAGCGCCAGTCGGCAGGTGGAGCGGAGCCCGGTCATTGAGATCGCGCCCCCTGCGGAGCGCCGCAACGCCGCTAGTCTACCACCGGGCTTCGCAACGCCCCCGCCGCGGCGGTGGCGGCATCGACCTCGCGCGACAGGCGGCGTCCGCGAGACCGCGACCTCGAAGCGTCAGTCTCCTGGTCTCAAGGATCGGCGACGCGCTCCTCCGCGCAGGCTTGCTCGACCCGCACGGCCTCCAGGTCCACTGCGCCACGCCCATGCGCGCGCACTCTGACCGTGTGGACACCCGCGTCGAGCTCGAGCCCGACGGGAGGCGTCCACCACCAGTCGCCCTTGGGGTGATCCGAGGAAAGCGACACGTTGAAGCTTCGCCCCGCGACCTCGAGTGTCAGCCCCTCGCGCGGCCTCGCGGCCCGAACCTGGAGCTGGATCCGGTACAGCGACCGCTCGGGCAGCTCGGGCATCACGAAGACGAGGCTGCCTCCATCTCCGAGCCGATAGAAACCCCGCGCACCGCAGCGCCCGTGCTCGTCGTCGTCAGCGTCGTCGTCGTCCTCGCCGTCGTGCTCGCCGCGCTCTCTTTCGTTGACGTGCCGCACGTCACCCTCGAGCGCGACGACGGCTTCGCTCAGCCCGCTTGCGGGATCGAAGCCGCGGTCGAGGCAGATCCTCGCCTCGGCGAAGGCTGCGGTGCAGAGATCACATCCGTCGCCGCTACCGTCGCCGTCCCCGTCCACCTGATCCGGGTTGGGCAGCGCCGGGCAGTTGTCGTTCTCGTCGCAGCGGCCGTCGCCGTCGCGGTCGCCAGTGATGCCGCTCGCGTCGCTCCGCCCCTCCACCCGGAAGTCGTCGAACTCGGCCTCGTCGCCGGACAGCACTCCGATCGGGCCGGACACGATCGGATCGTCGCGGTCGCGCGCGTCGATCGACCAGCTGGCCGGCTCGACGTCGCCGGCGCGCCAGAAGCGCGCCCGGATCCGAGTGCTGCGGGAGAGGCTCTCGGCGCGAACCCGGAAGCGGTACCAGCGATCGTCCTCGGGAATCAGGCCGGAGCGGGTGCGCCCCTCGAGCCGATCCTTCCAGCCGTCGAGCACACGGAAGCCCGCCACCGGGCCGCTGCGGTCGTAGCTCAGCTGGTAGAAGCGGCCCGCGCTCACGTCCGAGTAGAGCAAGAGCCCCGTCCCGCGCTTCTCCTCGTCGTCGTCGATCCTCAGGCTGCCCGTCCACTCGTAGTCGCGCCAGGCGAGCGAGGCCTGCGTGCGGTATTCGGACGCGCGCTTCTCATTGCCGCGGAACACCACCTCGCCAGCGTCGAGCGCGGTGCGGAAGCCTTCGTGCGGCCGGAAGCGCTGGCCCGTGACCTCGTAGTCGACCCAACCCTCGGGATTGGCTCCCGGCCCGTAGGCGTCGAAGCTCTCGACGAACGCCGCCGCGCACGTCACCTGCACCGTCAGCATGTCGCTGCCCACGCCTCCCCAGTTGTCGGTGACCGTGAGGGTGACCTGGTAGGTGCCCAGAACAGGGTAGACGTGGGTGGGCGTCAGCGTGTCGGCGGCGGTGGTGCCGTCGCCGAAGTCCCAAAGGATCGTGTGCGTGTCCAGCGTCCCGGGATCGCTGATCGAGCCCTGGAAGCTCACCGGCACGCCGGGCGCGACCGTGCGATCGAGCCCCGCGTCCACGGTCGGAGCCACGTTGGAGATGGTCACCGTCAGAGTGTCGCTCCCCGTTGCGCCATCCTTGTCTTGCACGGTGAGCATCACCGTGTACGTCCCGGGCACTGGATAGACGTGCGAGGGCGTGAGTGTCCCGGCTTCCGTGCTTCCGTCGCCGAAGTCCCAGACGGTTGTGACAGTGTCGAGGGCGCCGGGGTCGACGTAGGACCCGGCGAAGTCGATCGGCTGACCCTGCGAGGCCTGCTGGTCGGGGCCGGCGTTCACGCTCGGCGCCACGTTGGCGACACTCAAGCTGAGCGTGTCGCTGCCCACCAGGCCATGGTTGTCCGTCACGCGCAGTCTCACCAGGTACACGCCGTTGTCGCGGTAGGCGTGGCTGGGCGTGAGGGTCCCGTCGGCGCCGGTGCCGTCGCCGAAGTCCCAGGCGATGCTGTGCGTGTCGCCCGCGTCTGGGTCGCCGAAGGCTCCCGCGAAGGAGACGCTGGCACCCTCCGTTCCCTGAACGTCCGCTCCCGCTCCCACCTGGGGCGGCGTGAAGGGCGAAATGGTCACGGTCGCGGTGTCGACCTGGCCGCCGGTCGTCTGACCGGTGACCTCGCCCAGCAGGAACGACCCCGCCGGGCTGGTGGCGTCCACGCGGTAGCTGAACGCTCCCGCGCCGTAGCCGGTTGCCGTCACCCGATACTCCCCGTCGACCGGGTCGCCGATCAGGATGATCTCAGGCTCGACGCCGGGCGACGTGTAGATCGACTTCGGGATCTCGCGAAGCACCTGGCCCGATACAGGGTCATAGCCCAGGCGCCGACCCAGGGGATCCGTGACCAGCAGATGGATCGGGCACTGGCTGATCACGGAGACCAGCTTGGCGACTGGCCAGAAGAGCAGCGGAGCGTCGTACGGCGTATGGAAGGGCAGCGCGGTGCCCGCAAGGAAGCCCGGCAGGTGGATCCGCTGGGTGTCGGGATGGTGGACGAGCTCCTTGTGGCGCCCGGTCGGCGAGGCGAGCGGGCTCGCGTCGAGGACGACCTCGTGGCCCGCTGGCAACGTGAGTAGGCCGCTCTGGGAGAGCGTCGAGCTCCACAGGGGGATCAGGTCGTCACCGCCGGGGTTGTTCTCGATGACCAGGGGCCTGCCGTGGGCCCACTGGAAGTCGAGGGGCGGAGGCGCTACCGTGTAGCTCCGTTCGGTCGGTGCCCCGGCGCCGGCAATCACATAGATGTTTCCCGTGCCCAGGTTGTCGCGGAGGCGTCCGATGTCGGCGTTCAGGTCCTCCAGAAAGTCGTTGCGCTCACGTCCGAAGGGCCAGTCCCCCAGTACGGGAGCGTGGAGGTAGACCGGCGAGTCTTCAGTCGGCAGCATCTGTCGCAGCGAGCCCACACCGCGGATGGGATCAGGGTCGTGCGCCCATAGCCTGACGCAGCCAGGCTTGTAGACCTGCCGCGCAAGAACAGGGTCCCATGCGACGCACGCCAACACGTCCAGTGGGTCGGGCTGGTTTCTCTTCAGCACGAGCGTGGGCCAGATCACCTGTTTCATCAGGGGGATGAAGGCGATTGGTGTGCCCGTGATGATCGGGCAGTTGTACAGGTAGTTCGCCCAGGCTCCGCCCTCCCAGGTCGAGTAGTCGAAGGTGAAGCCCCGGTGCGGCGACGCAATGAACACGACCTTGCGGACGTCGCCCGCGTAGGGAACGGGCTTGTCGAGGCCTGTCGTCCGGCGCTCCTCGAAGTCCAATCCCTGCTCCTGCACGTAGGCCCGCGTCACCAACCCGCCCATGCTGTGCACCACCAGGTCCGCTCGGGGGTCGCCCGCGACGTAGGGAACGGTCGAGGAGCGCGGAATCACGGCCGTGGCGAGCTGCTTGCCCAGGAAGCCGCCCGAGTAGCGGTTGGAGTTGCGCCAGTCGTAGGCGAGGGCAAACAGGCTCTGGTTCCACTCGTAGCCCATCTTCTGCAGGTTGATCATCAACGGCCAGTAGGAGCGCAGGAACGGATCCAACACGTCCTCCATCTCGGCCTGGCTCGTCAGCAGCTTGTCCTGCGGCGACATCGACCCCAGGATGCCGTGGACGAACACGAGCGGGTGGATGGTGGCTTGCGGGATGCTGAGCGTGGAGCTCGCCGATTCCACCCCCCAGCTGGCGCGCGCTTCGAGCGTGGCGGCGGCCGACGGCTGGATCCAAAGGGAGAAGCGTATCGTGCGCGACTCGCCGGGGTTGAGGGTGAGGCTGGTCGTCCCGATCTTGGTACAGCTGGCGTCCAGCCGGTTGTGGCTGAACTCCGAAGCTCCTACCGGAACCGCCACGCAGGCGACGTCTCCCGTCGGTCCAGGGTCGTGGCCGTAGTAGAAGAAGCGCCCGCCGCTGGGGCTCAAGGCGGTCAACGAGACGACGTCGCTGCACGCGGGCCCGCTGAACGGACAGGTCGCGGTGACTTCGAGCGTCACGGGGTTGGGCGTGTACCAGCCCTCGCCGTTCCGGGACAGCGAGCCGGGCGAGAAACTCAGCGAAACCGGCCCGATCACGCTGACCGTGACTTCGTGAGCGTTGTTGGCCTCGTTGGCCTCGTCGACGCCACCGTCAACGTCCGCCTCGTAGCGCAGGCGGTGGCTGCCGCCCGAGGTGGGTGTCCACGTGAAGCGCACGTTCCCGTTCGACACTTCCCCAGGGGCGAGCGAGGCGTGCGGACCGTTGCGGACCTCGGCCCCGTCGATGAACCACTTGATGTTGAAGGTGCCCGAGGGCGAGCGGCCCACGTTGCTGAGGCGTGCCATGACCACGACCTGCCCCCCGACCGAGGGGGGCGAGCTGAACGTGATGTCGTCTACCAGCAGGTCGGGACGGGGGTCGATCACGTTGGCGCCTTGCGAGAAGAAGTTGTTGAACTCGTTGCTCTCATCGACGTCGCCGTCGACGTCGGCCTGGTAGGCCAGAAGGTGGAATCCGGCCTTTTTGGGCGTCCAGGTGTAATACACGTTGTTCGTCGAGGTCTCGCCCGGCCCGAGAATCTCATGCATGCCGTAGCCGACTTCGGCCCCGTCGATGAACCACTTGATGTTGAAAGTGTCGGTGGCGGAGGCGCCGACGTTGCGCAGGCGTGCCGTCACGAGCGTCTCCACACCCAACGTCGGTGGTGGTGAGAACGTGATCTGGTCCACCACCAGGTCGGGACGCGGGTCGATCACCGTCACGCCTTGCGAGAAGGAGTTGTTGAGCTCGTTGAGCTCGTCGACGTCTCCGTCGACGTCGGCGTGGTAGGCCAGGAGATGGAATCCGGCTTTTTTGGGCGTCCAGGTGTAATACACGTTGTTTGTCGAGGTCTCGCCCGGCCCGAGAATCTCATGCATGCCGTAGCCGACTTCTGTCGCGTCGATGAACCACTTGATGTTGAAAGTGTCGGTGGCGGAGAGCCCGGCGTTGCGCAGGCGTGCCGTCACGAGTGTCTCCACACCCAACGTCGGTGGTGGGGAGAACGTGATCTGGTCCACCACCAGGTCGGGACGCGGGTCGATCACCGTCACGCCTTGCGAGAAGGAGTTGTTGAACTCGTTGCTCTCGCCGACGTCGCCGTCGACGTCGGCCTGGTAGGCGAGGAGATGGAATCCGGCGCTGGTGGGCGTCCAGGTGTAATACACGTTGTTCGTCGAGGTCTCGCCCGGCCCGAGAATCTCATGCATGCCGTAGCCGACTTCGGTCGCGTCGATGAACCACTTGATGTTGAAAGTGTCGGTGGCGGAGAGCCCGACGTTGCGCAGGCGGGCCGTCACGAGCGTCTGCACCCCCACCGTCGGAGTGGGGTCAAAGTCGATGCGATCGACCACGAGATCGGGTAGGCCGGCCTCGACGGTCCACGTCGCTTCGAACTGGTTGTTGGTTTCGTTGTGCTCGAGCGACCAGTCCTCGACGTCCGCGGCGAAGCGAAGCCGGTGCGTGCCCTCCGAAGTCGGAGTCCATGCGAGCTGGGCGCTCGAAATTTGACCCGGGGCGACCGTCTCGTAGAACCTACGGTCGACCTCGACGTCATCAACGTACCAGGCGCCGGGGACGGCTCCGGAGTAGGCCCCACCGATGTTGCGCAAGTGCGCGCTCACGATCGTCGTCGCGCCGACCCGCGGCGTTCCGTCGAGGCTCATGCTCTCCGCCCGCAGGTCGGGGAGAGCGATCTTGCCGCCATTGCTGACGACGACCTGGTAGCTGTTGTTGGTCTCAGCCTCCTCCTCGACTTGACCGTCCACGTCGGCTTCGAACTTGACGACGGGTTGGCCCGAAGGAACGAGCCAATTAAACAACTTCACGTTGCCAGTCGAGGTCTGGCCGGGTGCGAGCGAGGCGTGAAGGCCGTAGCCGATCTGAACGCCGTCTACGAACCACTTGACGTTGAAGGTCCCAGAAGGCCACGTGCCCGCGTTCGTGAGCGTCGCCGTCGCGGTGACCGTGGTCCCTGCGAAAGGCGCTGGCGAGAAGCTGATGTTGGTGACCGCCAGGTCGGGAAGGTTCTGGGCGAGCGCAGTATTCGGTAGGACGGCGCCGAGAAGCGCCGCGACAGCAACCGCCGTCGCCGCGCTCGCTATGAGCGGGCGACTCGGGGATAACATCACGACCTCCGACCTGAGGGAGAAGAAGACGCCACGACCGACGACAAGAATGAAGTGAGGAGACGATGCCGTGACGCAGTGTGTGAGTCAAGAAAAAAGGCGAAGTGTTCGCTTTTCGGTTACGAGCCTGTAGAGGATAGGAACGAAAAACGGTTCAAGGCTGGGCGAAGTGACGCGTCAGTGAGTCGCGGCGTCGGCTTCGCGCGCAAGGTGGCGTCCGCGTGCGACGTCGACCTTTGAGAGCAGGTAAGCGCCAATCGCGAAGAAGACGATCAAGCTCAGGATCGCGGGACGGCTGGTGCCGAGCGTCGCGAGCGCGACCGCGAAGATCAGCGAACCGATGGCGCCGCCGAAGCGATCGAACACCCCGAAAAAGCCGAACATCTCGCCCGCCTTGTGCTGCGGGATCATGGTGGCGAAGAGCGAGCGCGCGAGTGCCTGGGCTGCGCCCTGCACCGTCCCGACCAGGATGCCCATCACCAGGAACTGCGTGGCGGTCTTGAGCAGGAAAGCGTAGAGCGAGATGCCGGAGTAGACGACGAGCGTGATCAGGATCGCGCGCTTGGCGCCGATGCGGTCGGCCAGCAGGCCGAAGGCGAACGCGAACGGCACGCCCACCAGCTGGATCACGACCAGGGTCGCCATCATCTGCGGCACCGGGATGCCGATCTCCCCACCGTAGATCACGCCCATCTTGATGATGGTGTTGACGGCGTCGTTGTAGATCAGGAAGGCGAGCAGCAGCAGGCCGGCGTCCTTGTGGTGGCGCAGCTCGCGGAACGTCTCGCGCAGCCGGCCGAGCGCCACGCGCAACAGCCCCTGCGACGCGTCCTCACCCGGCTCGACGCGAGCCGCGGGCTCTTTGACTCGGCGCAGCAGCGGCAGCGAGAAGAGTGCCCACCACAAGGCGACGCTCACGAACGACAGCCGCACGGCGGTGCCTTCGTCCGGGATTCCGAAGCGCTGCGGCGCCGAGATCATCGCGAGGTTGGCGGCGAGCAGCAGCCCGCCGCCCAGGTAGCCGAGCCCGAAGCCGGCCATCGAGACGCGGTCGATTTCGTGGGCCTCCGCGACCGCCGGCAAGAGCGCGTTGTAGAAGGCGAGGCTCGAGGTGACCGCGACGTTGCCGACGACGAAGACCGCGAGTGCGAGCGCCCAGCGCTCGGAGCTCGCGAAATAGAGAGCGGCGGAGGAGGCGACGCCAACGGCGATGAACGCGGCCAGGAAGCGCTTCTTGCTCCCACGCAGGTCGGCGATTGCGCCCAGGATCGGGCCGCTCAGGCCGACCAGGATCACCGAGATGGCACTCGCGAACGCGAAGCGCGAGCGGGCGGCCGCGTCCGAGACGCCGGCCGCGGTGGCGAGCGCCACGAAGAACGGAGGGAACACGGTCGTCATGACCGTGGTCATCCAGGCGGAGTTCGCGACGTCGTAGAGCGCCCACGCGCGCTGCTCCCGCCGCTCGAGTCCCAGCCGACCGAGGAGGTTCGTCACGGGCGACAAGCCTACAGCAATCGCTCCCGATGCTGTGGCCTGTGCTAACCCACCGGCGAGGGCAGCGCCGGGGCACGCGGCGACGGGGGCGGCGTTTCGTCGGCGAACACCACGCGCGCCTTGTACTCTTTTCCGTCCGCGAAGCGCTGCACGAGCCACGTCTCGACGAAGGCCTCGACTTTGCGGCGACCCGCCTCCCGGACGAGCGGCACGTGCGCGCGCGCGCGCCCGTCGAGGAGTGGCGTCAGCTCACCCCGCAGGCGATCGAGCACCAGCTGCTCGTCGCGCAGCATGCTGCCCTCGCGGACCGTGAAGCGCAGCGCCGACACGTCGGGCGCCGGCCGGTTCCATTCCATCGGCGGAACCCTCACGACGACGACGCCTTCCTCGAGACGGAAGCGCCACTCCTTGTCGAGGTCGAGGAAATACGTGTACGTCACGGGCACGCGTGCCTCGACCACCACGTCGGGCAGCACGAGCGCCCCCCAGAGCACGGCGGCGGCGTCGCGGCGCTCGAAGACCTCGTCTTGCCGCAGCTCGGCGAACTGGAAGCGGGTGGTTCCTGCGACGGACGTGGCGTCGCCGCGGAAGGTGGTAGTGACGCTGCCGGTCCGGAACGCCGCCGCGACCTCGCGCAGCTCGGAGATCGCCTTCCTGCCACTCTCGGCCATCTCGGCCGGCAGGCTGCGGGCCGAGCGGAAGACGTAGACGAGGCCGCCGGTCACGATCAGGGCGACGGCAATCACGGCGACGGCGAAGACCCACGCGACGTGCTGTGGCCGTCCCGTCTCGCTCATCGTCGAGCAGACTAGCACGGGTCATTGGGAACGCGTGCCGCGCCCTGCGAGGTCCCGAATCCGGCTCTTTAGACCCGCACGCCGACGAACAGCGTGCCGGCGTAGCCGCCGCCCGAGGCCGCGAGTGGGACCAGCAGGCTGGTGCCGCCGCTCTGGAAGATGCCGTCGTTCGTGATCAGCGTGTTGCGCCGGCCCTTCTGGCTGTACGGCGACTGCGCGTGGACCTGGTCGGTGAGCGCTTCGTCGAAGAAGAGCTGCGAGGTGAACTCCAGGCCACGCGCGCCGGTCGGGCTCGTGCGCACCTTGAAGTGGATGTGGACCGCTCGGCCCGAGTACCAGCCGGGATAGATGGTCGTGAAGCGCACGTTGCCGTTCGCGTCGCTGATCTGGTAGCCGCGCAGGAACGCCTGACCCACCGTCCGCTGGGCCGACACGTCGGAGTAGACGCCGAGAGCGTCGCAGTGCCACATGTCCACGAGCGCGCCGGCGAGCGGTGAGCAGCCGCTCGCGCCGACTTGCGAGAGCGCCAGCGTCAGCTCGAGCGGGACTCCGGGCCGTGCGGTCCCGGTCGCGGGATCCGTTCGGATGTCGGAGCGGTTGAGCATCTCGTCGACGAAGTAGGGACCTTCGGTGAGCGCGGGCGTCACCACGCACTGAGCGTTCGTCGAAGGCATGGAGCTCGAGGGCGTCGCGCTCGATGAAGAGGCGGGCGAGCCCTCGCTTCCGCCGCAGGCACTCGCGAAGCCGACCGCCACCACCGAGCCCAGCCGCGAGATCACCTCGCGCCGCCCGACGCCCCCCGCTCGACTGAAGCTACGCATCGATTCCTGCCCTCCCTGGCTTTGCGGGCCCGAACGGATCGGGCTCTCCGGTGTTCTTCCCCCGTGCGGCGAGGAGCGAGAGCAGGACCGCAGCCACGTTCCTCTAGTATCCGGGAGTTGGGTGATTGCGATCTTAAGGGCGAGGCAAGTTCGCAGTAAGGAATGTAAGCCGTTTGTGCGAAGTCGTTGGATTCAGAGTAACGGCGTCTCCTGACGCCTTCTTGACGCCTCAGAATGCGCTTCTGACACCTTCCTGATATCGAGCGGCGTAGCTTCGGGTCGTGGAACAAGAACGACCCCGACGTCGCCCGTTCGGGGCCGAGAGGATGGCCTCGACGCTCGGCACTGCTCGAGTTCGCGCGGTTCGTGGCCCGAGGCTTCGGGCTGCGGTGGAGGTGCCATGTTGCTCGTGGGAATGATCCTGCTCGGGCTCGCCGCGTTCGGCGCGATGCTCGCATTCGTCCATCTATGTGACCGGGTATAGGTGAGGCCATGCTCCTGCTGCTGCTGAGCGTTGCCGCCGGCGCGTACCTGCTCTACGCGATGCTGCGTCCGGCGCGCTTCTGAGGAGCCATGGGACTCGAATACACCGCCGTCGTCTTCACGATCGTCTTCACCATCGCGACGAGCGCCCTCTTGGGCCGCTACATGGCGGAGGTGTTCACCGGAAAGCGCACGCTGATCGACCCGATCTTCGTCCCGATCGAGCGCCTGGTGCTTCGCGGCACGGGAGTCGACCCGAACCAGGAGCAGGACTGGAAGCAGTACTCCAAGTCGCTGCTCTTCTCCAACGTCGTGATGTGGCTCGCGACCTTCGCGATCGTGACGCTCCAGAAGTGGCTGCCGCTCAACCCTGACGCCATCTCCAACATGGAGCCTACGCTCGCCTTCAACACGATCTCGAGCTTCACGACGAACACCAACCTGCAGCACTACAGCGGCGAGACCGGGCTTTCCTACCTGTCGCAGATGTTCACGATCACGTTCTTGCAGTTCGTGACCGCGGCGACGGGTGTCGCGGCGGCGGTCGCGACCATCCGCGGGCTCGGCGGCAACCGCTTGAAGAACATCGGCAACTTCTACGTCGACCTGACGCGGGCGACGGTCCGGCTGTTCCTGCCGCTGGCGCTCGTCCTTTCGGTGTTTCTCATGTGGCAGGGCACGCCGATGACCTTCGAAGGCGCCGCCAAGGCGACGACGCTCGAGGGCGCCGAGCAGCCGATTGCCCGCGGCGTGATCGCCGGCGTCGTGTCGATCAAGCAGCTCGGCACCAACGGCGGCGGCTACTTCGGCCCGAACTCGGCGCATCCCTACGAGAACCCCACGCCGCTCAGCAACTTCGTCGAGACCTGGTCGATCACGATCATCCCGATGGCGATGGTCGTGATGCTGGGCTACATGGTCGGACGGCGCCGGCTGGCGCTCGTCGTCTTTGCCACGATGCTGGCGGTCTACCTGCCGATGGTGGCCTTCGGCGTGGCCCAGGAAGCGGGGGGGAACCCGAAGATCGCGGCGATGGGGGCCGACCAGTCCACCGGCTCGATGGAGGGCAAGGAAGTCCGCTTCGGTGCCGGGCTGTCGGCGCTGTGGGGCGTGACCACGACCGTGACCTCAAACGGCTCCGTCAACTCCATGCACGACTCCTGGACGCCGCTCGGAGGCCTGATGCCGCTCATCGGGATGTGGCTCAACAACATCTTCGGCGGTGTCGGGGTCGGCTTCATCAACATGCTGATCTTCGTGATCGTGGCCGTGTTCGTGGCCGGGATGATGATCGGGCGCACCCCAGAGTTCCTCGGCAAGAAGGTCGAGGCCAAGGAGATGAAGCTCGCGAGCCTCGCGCTGCTGTGGCACCCGCTCTCGATCCTCGTGGGCACCGCGATCGCCTGCTACGTGTGGGCGACCACGGCAGACCCGGGAACGGCGCTCGCGTGGCTCAAGAACCCCGGCCCGCACGGCTTCTCCGAGATGCTCTACGAGTGGAGCTCGGCGACCGCGAACAACGGCTCGGGGTTTGAGGGCCTGGGCGACAACACGCCGTTCTGGAACATCGGGACCGGCCTGGCCATGCTGCTCGGCCGTTATATCCCGATCATCGCGCCGTTGGCGCTCGCCGGCATGCTCGGCATCAAGCCCGCGGCGCCCGAGACGAGCGGGTCGCTGCACGCCGACAGCGCGACCTTCGGATTCACCCTCTGGGCCGTGATCCTGATCCTCGGCCTGCTGATGTTCATGCCGGTCGCCGTGCTCGGCCCGATCGCCGAGCACCTGGCCCTGTAGGAGCCCATCCATGTTGATCGAGCTGAGACGAGGCCTGCGGTTCACGCTCACGACGATGATCCTGCTGGGCGGCGTCTACCACGCCTTCCTGTGGGGCATCGGCCGCGTGCTGTTCGCGAGCCAGGCGGAAGGCAGCCTGATCCGCGGGGCCGACGGCACGATCGTCGGGTCGCGCTTGATCGCCCAGAAGTTCACGAAGCCCGAGTACTTCCAGCCCCGGCCCTCGGCCGTCGACTACAACGCCGCCTCCACGGGCGGCAGCAACTACGGGCCGACCAATCCCGACCACCTGAAGGCGGTGGGAGAGCGCCTCGACGCCATCACCCAGCTCGAAAAGGTCGCGCCGCGCGACGTCCCGTCCGAGATGGTGACCACGAGCGGAGCGGGCCTGGATCCGCACATTCCGCCCGCGGCGGCCGAGCTGCAGGCGGCGCGCGTGGCGGCGGCGCGAGGCGTGCCGCTCGAGCGCGTGCGCGAGCTCGTCCGCGCGCACACCGAGCCGCCGACGTTCGGCTTTCTGGGCCGCGCCCGCGTCAACGTGCTGGAGCTAAACCTGGAGCTGGATGCGTCGATTGCCCGGACGGCCGCCGTCGGCCGCTAGTCACGGAGGAGCAACGAACATGTCAGCGCGCGCGCGTCAGATCTCGATCTGGGACCCGGCGATCGTCCGCCCAGCCGTCGTCGACTCGCTCCGCAAGCTCGCTCCGCGGATCCAGTTCAAGAACCCGGTGATGTTCATCGTCGAGGTGGGCAGCCTGATCACGACCGCGATCTGGGTGCAGGAGCTGCTGGCGGGGACCGGCAATCCGCTCTTCACCGGCCAGGTGGCCTTCTGGCTCTGGTTCACGGTCCTGTTCGCGAACTTCGCCGAAGCGATGGCCGAGGGCCGGGGCAAGGCGCAGGCCGCGAGCCTGCGCCGGACTCGGGCCGAGACGACGGCGCTGCGCATCCGCGACGGCGTGGAACAGACGCTGCCCGCGAGCGAGCTGCGCAGGGGCGACGTTGTACGCGTGGAGGCGGGGCAGATTATCCCCGGCGACGGCGAGATCATCGAGGGCGTGGCGAGCGTCGACGAATCGGCGATCACCGGAGAGTCGGCGCCCGTGATCCGCGAGTCCGGCGGCGACCGCTCGGCGGTGACGGGCGGCACGCGCGTGCTGTCCGACTGGATCCTGGTGCGCGTCACCTCGAACCCGGGCAGCACGTTCCTCGATCGCATGATCGCGCTCGTGGAGGGCGCGGTGCGGCAGAAGACGCCGAACGAGATCGCGCTCAACATCCTGCTGGCGGTGCTGACGCTGGTGTTCCTGCTGGTGGTGGTCACGCTCCAGCACTTTGCCGTCTACACCGGCACGTCGGTCCCGGTTCCGGTGCTGATCTCGCTGCTTGTGTGCCTGATCCCGACCACGATCGGGGCGCTGATCTCGGCGATCGGCATCGCGGGCATGGACCGGCTGGTGCAGCACAACGTGCTCGCGATGTCGGGCCGGGCGGTCGAAGCCGCCGGCGACGTCGACACGCTGCTGCTCGACAAGACCGGCACGATCACGCTCGGCAACCGCCAGGCGGTCGCGTTCTTGCCGGCGCCCGGCGTGTCCGAGCAGGTGCTCGCCGACGCGGCGCAGCTCTCCTCGCTCGCCGACGAGACCCCGGAAGGCCGCTCGATCGTCGTGCTCGCGAAGCAGTTCGGCATCCGTGCCCGCGAGCTCGCGTCGCAGCAGGCCCAGCTCGTGCCGTTCTCGGCGCAGACCCGCATGTCGGGGATCAAGCTCGCCGATCGCGAGATCCGCAAAGGGGCGGTCGACGCGATCAAGCACTGGCTCGAGACTCAGAATGGGAGCCTGCCGGCCGAGCTCGTGACCAAGGCGGACCAGATCTCGCGTGCGGGCGGCACTCCACTCGCGGTGGCGGAGAACGGGCGCGCGCTCGGTATCGTGCAGCTCAAGGACATCGTCAAGGGCGGGATCCGCGAGCGCTTCGCGCAGCTCCGGGCAATGGGCATCAAGATCGTCATGATCACCGGTGACAATCCCCTGACCGCTGCGGCGATCGCCGCGGAGGCGGGTGTCGACGACTTCATGGCGCAGGCGACGCCCGAGGACAAGCTGAGGCTGATCCGCCAGGAGCAGGCCGACGGGCGGATGGTGGCGATGACGGGCGACGGCACCAACGACGCACCCGCGCTGGCGCAGGCCGACGTCGGAGTGGCGATGAACACCGGCACCGCCACCGCCAAGGAAGCCGGCAACATGGTGGATCTCGACTCGAACCCGACCAAGCTGCTCGAGATCGTGGAGATCGGGAAGCAGCTGCTGATGACGCGCGGGACGCTCACCACGTTCTCGATCGCGAACGACGTCGCCAAGTACTTCGCGATCATCCCGGCGATGTTCATCCTGGCGTTGCCCCAGCTCGCCCCGCTCAACGTGATGCGGCTCGCGACGCCGGAGTCGGCGATCCTGGCGGCGGTGATCTTCAACGCGCTCGTCATCATCGCGCTGATCCCGCTCGCTCTGCGAGGCGTGGCCTACCGGCCGCAGGGGGCGGCGGCGATCTTGCGGCGCAACCTGCTCGTGTACGGGGTCGGGGGTGTGATCCTTCCATTCGCGGGGATCAAGCTGCTCGACATGCTGCTCGTCGCGCTTCGGCTTGCCTAGCTTCTTGGAGCGGCCGCACGGCCAAGGAGGAGTGATGGAAAAGGACAACGACGGCCTGCTCTACCTGGGCGTGGGTCCGCTGGCCGCGGTTCTCATGGGCATGGCTCTCGTGCCGGTGCGCGGTTTCACCACCGCCTCGAACTTCACCTTCCTGTTCCTGGCGCTGACGATCGTGGTCGCCGAGTTCGGGGGTCGAACGGCGGCCGTGGCCACCGCGGTGGCCTCGGCGCTGAGCCTCGACTTCTTCCTGACGCAGCCCTACTTGCACCTGGAGATCCACGACAAGCACGACGTGATCGCATTCCTCGGGCTCGCGGGCTGCGGCCTGCTCTCCGCATTCCTCGCCTCGCGGCGACGCGACGACTCGGGACCCCCTGAAGGAGAGTAATGTCCCTCCCGAGGCGGTGATGAGCGAGACGAGACGCGACCCCGACGCCCTGCTGCGCCGAGTCCAGCGCGACGAGGCCTCTGCTACGCGCGGCCGGCTCAAGGTCTTCTTCGGGGCCGCTCCCGGCGTGGGAAAGACCTACGCCATGCTCGAAGCTGCGCGCGCGAAGAAAGCGACGGGGACGGACGTCGTGATCGGCTGGGTGGAGACCCACAAGCGCGCGGAGACGGCGGCGCTCGCCGAGGGCTTCGAGCGCCTCGCGCCGCGCGAAGTCGAGCACCGCGGCGTGCGGCTCTCGGAGTTCGACATCGACAAAGCACTCGCGCGCCGGCCCGGGCTGCTGCTGCTCGACGAGCTCGCCCACACCAATGCGCCCGGCGCGCGCCACCCCAAGCGCTGGCAGGACGCGCGCGAGCTGCTCGCGGCCGGCATCGACGTCTGGACGACGCTCAACGTCCAGCACCTCGAGAGCCTGAACGATCTCGTGGAGCGGATCACGGGCGTCGTCGTACGCGAGACGCTGCCCGACCACCTGCTCGACGAGGCAGACGAGATCGAGTTCGTGGACCTGCCGCCCGAAGACCTGTTGCGGCGTCTCGCCGAGGGTAAGGTGTACCTGCCCGAGCAGGCCGCGCGCGCGGTGAAGCAGTTTTTCCGGAAGGGAAACTTGACGGCGCTCCGCGAGCTGGCGCTGCGGCGCACCGCCGAGCACGTGGACGCGGCGATCCAGGACTACCGCCGCGACCACGCGATCGACACCACCTGGCCGGTGACCGAGCGCGTGCTCGTCTGCATCCGGCCCAATCCCGGGAGCGGCCGGCTGGTGCGTGCGGCGCGGCGCCTCGCGACGCGGCTGCGCGCCGAGTGGATCGTGGCCTGGGTCGAGAGCCCCGGCCAGCCGCCGCTCAGCGTCGCCGAGCGCGGGCACCTGGCCGCGGCCTTCGAGCTCGCCGAGCAGCTCGGGGCGGAGACGACCAGCGTGTCGGGCGCGAGCGTGCCCGACGCCGTGCTGCGCCTCGCACGCGAGCGAAACGTCAGCCAGATCGTCGTGGGCAAGCCGGGCCGCGCCGGCTGGCGCGGCCTGCTCCGCGGCTCGCTCGTGGACGCGATTGTGAGGGACAGCGGCGACCTGGACGTCTTCATCGTCTCAGGCGAGGAAGAAGCCAGCGTGCCCCGACCCGTGCGCGCCAGACGCTCGAGCGCGCACGGCTACCTGCTGGCCGCTCTCGTCGTGTTCCTCGCGAGCGTCGTGTCGTGGGCGATGCTCGGCCGCTTCGACAAGCTCAACCTAGCGATGGTGTACCTGCTCGGGGTGGTCTTCGTCGCCACGCGCCACGGCCGGGGGCCGTCCGCGTTGGCCGCCGTCCTGAGCGTTGCGGTGCTAGACTTCTTCTTCATCCCCCCGCATCTGACCTTCGCCGTCGCCGACACGCAGTACCTCGTTTCGTTCGCGGTAATGCTCGTTGTCGGACTCTTGGTGAGCACGCTCGGTGCACGCGTTCGCGACGCGGCCGAGTTCGCACGCCAGCGCGAGCGGCGCACGCAGTCCCTTTACGCCCTTGTCCGCGACCTCGCCGGTCCGCGCGACCCGCGCGAGATCGCCGAGACCGGGGCGCGCCACACGGCCGAGCTGCTGCACTCCGCCGCCGTGCTGTTCGTGCCCGGGACCGGCCCCGGCCTCGAGCCGGTGGCGGACCCGGTGCCCGCGTTCGCGCGTGACCCGCGCGAGGTCGCGGTCGCACGATGGGCGTTCGACCACCGGCAAGCCGCGGGAGCCGACACCGACACCCTGCCAGGGGGCGCCGCGCTCTACGAGCCGCTCGCCGCCGGCGAGGAGAGCCTGGGTGTTCTCGGGATCGAGCTCCTGCCCTCGATGCGGCCACTGCCGCCGGACCAGCGGGAGTTGGTCCGAGCTCTCGCACGGCAGATCGCGGGACCGCTCGAGCGAGCTCGGCTCGCGAGCCGCGCTGACGTGGCCAGGCTGGCGGCTGAGAGCGAGCGGTTACGCAGCACGCTCTTGAGCTCCGTGTCGCACGACCTGCGCACCCCGCTCGCGGCCATCACCGGCGCTGCGAGCGGTCTCCTGGTCGACCCCCCGCCGGGACTGGAGCTGCGCCGCGAGCTGGCCTCGACTGTGCTCGAGGAGGCCGAGCGCCTGAACCGGCTCGTGGGCAACCTGCTCGACATGACTCGGCTCGAGGCCGGCACGCTCGAGCCCAGGCGCGAGTGGCACTCGCTCGAAGAGGTGATCGGCGGTGCGCTCGCCCGCGTCGAGCGCTACGCCTCCGGGCGGCGCCTGGTGGCTGAGCTGGCCGAAGACCTCCCGCTGGTATCGATCGACGCGGTGCTCGTCGAGCAGGCGCTCGTGAACCTGCTCGAGAACGCGCTGCGCCACGGCTCGCCAGCGGGCGTCGTGAAGGTGAGCGCGCGCGTCGATTCCGGGAGCGCGCTCGTCGAGGTCCAGGACGACGGCCCCGGGTTCCCGCCCCAGGATGCGGAGCGGCTCTTCGACAAGTTCTACCGAGCGACGGGCGGCCCCGGGGCGGGCCTGGGGCTCGCCATCGCGCGCGCGATCGTGATGGCCCACGGCGGCCGGATCTGGGCCGAGCCGCGCACGCCATCGGGCGCAGCCTTCCGCTTCACGCTGCCGATCGGCGACGCGCCGCCTCCGCCCCCCGCGCTGCCCGCTGACGAGGAGCCGTGAGCGCCACAGCGTCCAGAATGACAGGCTGGTCCAAACGCGTGGGGACCGCCCCATGAGCCCAGCCTCGGACGCAGCGGGCGGGCGTGAGCCGCTGGTGCTCGTCGTGGAGGACGAGCCGCAGGTGATGCGCTTCCTGCGTGCGACCTTGCCTGCCCACGGCTACCGCGTGCTCGAGGCCGGGACCGCTGCGCAGGCGCTGGTCCACGCGCAGACGCAGCTGCCGGATCTGGTGTTGCTCGATCTCGGGCTGCCCGACCTCGACGGGCTCGAGGTGACGCGGCGGATCCGAGGCTGGAGCGCGGTGCCGATCGTCGTCGTCTCCGCCCGAGGCCAGGAGCGTGACAAAGTGCAGGCGCTTGACGCCGGCGCGGACGACTACCTGACCAAGCCCTTCGGCACCGAGGAGCTGCTCGCACGCATGCGCGTCGCGCTGCGGCACGCGGCGCGCGTCGCGGGCGGCGCGGGGGAGACCGTCTTCGAGACGGGTGAGCTCCGCGTCGATCTGGCGGCGCGGCTCGTGTACCGCCGCGGGGTGGAAGTGCGCCTCACGCGCACCGAGTACCGCCTGCTCGCCGCACTCGTGAAGCACGCTGGCAAGGTGCTCACGCACCGCCAGCTGCTCGTCGAGGTGTGGGGACCCGGCTCGGCGAACGAGACCCACTACCTGCGCGTCTACATGGCGCAGCTGCGGCACAAGCTCGAAGACGACCCGGCGCGCCCGCGCCACCTGTTGACCGAGACAGGCGTCGGATACAGGCTGCGGGCCGATTGAGGCGTGACGGTCAATGGCCTTGACCGGTGCCTGAGCAGGACGCGCGGTTCCAGGCGCCGTATGAATGACGGGACGGAACGACGGGAGGGGAACGACGGGACGGGAACGACGGGACGGAACGACGGGACGGAACGACGGACCGTAGGTTGACGAGCTTAGCGGGGGGGCATCCCGCCCCCCCGAACCCCCCGGGGTTAGTGCAAGTCGAAGTCGACGATTACCGGCAGGTGGTCGCTCGCGACTCGCGAGAGCGCTAGTCGGCAGCGGCGCGCGGCGACGAGCCGCAGCGGGCCGCGGTAGTAGACGCGGTCGAGGGCGCCCTGCGGGAAGAATGACGGGAAGGTCGCGGTCGCGCGCTCGCGCTCGTCGTTGCCGCCGGTGGCCGATCGGAAGCCCAGCAAGTCGACGAAGAACGGCCGCATCAGCGAGCGCCAGTCGTTGGTGTCGCCCGCGACGAGCGTCGCCACCCCGAAAGGCAGCGCCGAGAACTCGCGCGAGTGCACCAGCAGCGAGACCTGCCGATCGCGCTCGCGGGCCGAGAGTCCGAGGTGCAGGTTGAACACCTCGAGCCGGCGAGTCGCTCCGCTCGGCGTGCGCACGGCGATCCGCGCGTGCTGGCAGCCGCGCCGGCGCATGAACCCGATCGTGAGGTCGATGTTGCGCTCACGCTTGATCGGCCACCGGCTGAGAGTAGCGTTACCATAGCGGCCCTTGCGCAGCCGCACGTTGTGGCCGATCGCGAAGTGCTCGAATTTGAGATCCCTGGCGAGCTCGCGCGCGAGGTCGAGCTCACGGGAGCGTGGCACGCCCTCGTCGACTTCCTGCAGCACGGCGACGTCGGGGTTGTAGTACGAGAGGATCGAGGCGATGCGGTCCGGGCGGAAGCGGCGGTCGACGCCGATCGCGCGGTGGATGTTGTAAGACATGACGCGCAGGCGCACGGGGAGTCAGGATAGCAGACGGTCGTGTAGGCTTGGCCGCAATGGCCCGATTCCGGCTCGACCTCGAGTACGTGGGCACGCGCTACTCCGGCTGGCAGATCCAGAAGAACGCGCGCACGGTGCAAGGCGCGCTCCACGAAGCGGTGAGGAAGGTCTCCGGGCGCTCCGACTTCGAGAGCTACGGTGCGGGTCGTACCGACGCGGGGGTGCACGCGCTGCAGCAGGTGGCCCACCTCGACCTCGAAACCCGGCTCGCACCCGCGGCACTGCGGCGCGCGCTCAATGA
>Ga0114129_10001371_pt1 | contig 32742 bp, 29 predicted proteins | sample RhiMetdeltSRZDD1_FD_80071 | JGI IMG/M metagenome (GOLD analysis project Ga0114129, IMG submission 80071) | Populus rhizosphere microbial communities from Tennessee, USA - Rhizosphere MetaG P. deltoides SRZDD1 (version 2) (version 2) | ecosystem: Host-associated > Plants > Roots > Rhizosphere >...
GCCCGGCGCAAATAAGGCCTTCCCCGGTCTGATGAGCTGGTTGACAGCCAGGAATTCCAGCCGGACCGTGCGGTCGAATTCCATCGCAGCCAGGATTTCGCCAATGTACCAGCGCCCGAAGCGGTCGGCGAGACCGTGGCCGACGGTGCCTCCCTCCGTGCCGGGCCATTCCAGGTCCGCGCTGGTTGCCAGCAGCCAGATCGCGTCCGTGATCTTGCCGATATCCCGTAACGTGGATCGCGCTACGCCGTCCAGATTCCCATGGCTGCGTCGTAAGCGCTCCGCCAGCGCGACCGCGGACATCGCTGCCACCGACATGCCCTGCCCGTAAATCGGGTTGAAGCCGCAGAAAGCATCGCCCAGGACCACAAAACGCTCGGGCCAGCGCCCCAGTTGTTCATAGTGACGCCAGCGGCTGGAAGTGCCGCGATAGCCGTACGGCTGCGAGACCGGCTCGGCGCCTTTGAGCGCTTCCTGAACTTCTGGTCCGAGATTTCCCATAAACTCATCGAATGCAGCCGGATCGGTAGGCGGGTAATTTTTGTTGTATCCCCCGATCATCGCCACCATGGTATCGTTCTCTTCCGGGAAGACCAGCCCGGCATACGGGTCGTGTGGGGGCGTGGCTCCGATCAGGAGCATCGGTATATCCGGCTTGCGCTTGTATTTCCGTGTGGCGTAACCAAGGAAACTATTCACCTCGCTTTCCTTTGGCGCGGAATACCCCATGTCCACGAGCCATTCGGGGGTTGGGGAGCGGCGCCCCAGCGCGTCGACCACCAGGTCGGCCGTGTAAACCGGATCCCCTTCCGCCTGGGCTGATCCGCTGCGGCGGTTCCGGATGCGCACGCCGGTCACGCGTTGCCGCGCCTCATCGGTTTCCAGCCCGACCAGTTCCACCCCTTCCACAAAGCGAATGCACGGATTCTGGCGCAGGCGGCGGCGGATGCCCGATTCCAGTAACAGACGGCTGCAGCTCAGGAGGACCCATCCGGAGGTGAAGCGCGGATACCAGCGATGACGGACCTGCAGGTGCACATCGCCGATGATATCGTAGGGAACGGCTCCGGCGGCGATCAACTCCTGCTCCAGCCCTGGGAACCATTCCCTCATTTGCAGCAGCCCGGACTGTAACAGCGTGTGGAACTGGCGCGCCTGCGGCGTCCCGGAACGGAATTCCGCACCTTCGGGCAGGTGGTCGCGCTCGAGCACCTGCACTTCTTCGAAGTGATCGATCAAGGCACGCGCGGTCCACAACCCGGCAACACTGGCGCCCATGACGATGGCTCTGCCGAATTTTCCAGAGGCGTTAGGTTCGCTTTTCATTCTTCACTCTCCCGTTTCCCTTCGATCATCGGGATCTCCACCCGGGATGCCTTCACAATGATTTAGATATGATATATCCAAATGAGAACAAATACAATAGGGAATAAGCTTTACAGGGTTTGTCGGAAATATGCTCTTTGTTTGCAAAAGTGATGACTGCTGTGAACCTGGGAAATGATAAGATAAATCTGCTGAGCTTCGTGCCAATCCATTTCAAGTGCCCATAGGCGGAATTATGTCTGAACTCGTCCAAACTCCTGCAAGAACCAACAGGTCCCGTACCATCGTCCTCATCGCTGTCGTTGTATCCACTCTGCTCCTGTTTCTTGCCTATGGGGCCGGATGGATTGCGCTGCCGTTCATGATCCTTAACAACTATCAAGGCAAGAATTGCGATTCGGCCCTGAAGCTGGATAAGATCTATACCAGCCTGTATCCCGGCTTTATCGAGGATGTCACTCTCCTGGCTCCGGTCCAGGAATGTGAAGCCTACGTGTCGGCGGTCGCCAGGGAAACCAGTGGAAGCTGGCGCGAGGCCTATGATGCCTACCAGGCATATTCCTCCGCTTACCCCAATGGCTTGTATGTGACAGAAGCCCATCAGCACAGTGCCGCGACTCTGCTGAACCTGGCAAAGGACCAGATCGAACAGGAGAAGCACGAGGATGCCCTCGCGAATCTGAACCTGATCGTCCTCAGCTATTCCGATACGGCGGTGATCACGGATGCGTGGCACATGTTCCCTGCCGTGTACACGCCCTGGGGCGCGGGCCTGCGGGAGGCGGGAGACTTTGCGAGCTCTGAACAGGTGCTCAATGAATTCAAGACCTGGAGCCTGACCAACCAGCAAAACGAGGCGGCAACGGCTGCGCAGCGCGAGCTCGCAGAGACCTACTTAGCATGGGGTCTGGATCTTACATCGCAGAAACAATTCGAAACTGCCATCGCAAAATTCGAGCTGGCAGTTGCTGCCGACCCGCAGTCAGAGTTTGATTCTGCTGCGAAAGTAAAAGCCGGTCAGACTCTTGTTTATATCGACTGGGGCAACGACCTTCTGCTACAGGATCAGTTTCAGGCCGCAGTTGAAAAATTCGAGCTTGCCGTTTCGAAAGCGGAGGGGGCCGACGATGGGAGTGCCGGGGATGCGTTGGCGAATGGACAGATCCAGTGGGCGCACCAGCTGAGTGCCGATGAAGATTTTGAAGCTGCACTGGGACATCTGGGGTCTGCCAGGGAAGTTGCCGTGTCTGAGACGATGACGAAGTCTGTGGAGACGGCTGTGCAGGATACATACCTGGCGTTCTCAAAGTCCAGCGGACCACAAGCCCGGCGAGTGATGAAGGAAGTCCTGACGACTGTTTGTGAAAAACAGGATGAGCCGGAGCTGCCGATCTTTGGCTTGAACAAAGATTCGGTCCGTCTTGCGATCTACGGCGTTGACGAGAAACTGCCCGAGAACCTCACCGCGAAAACTCCAGGAGAAATGCATTACGTTGCCTGTGTCAAAACGGATAATAAGACCGTCGAAAAAAGACTCCACAAGAATATTGTCCTGCAGTGGGGACGAATCCAGTATTACACGTTTGTCGAGCAATTTCGGGTCCAGGTGATCTGGGATGTGCGCCTTCTCAAAACGGATACAAGCGGGAGCGTCGCCGAAGAATCCTTCAAAGGTCCGCAGCCTCCGCCGTTTGCCGAAACTGGCGGCAATTACTTCTACGGTCTGCCACCCATGGAGGAATTTACTGCATGGTTGCAATCCGTCCTGGAATAGCCAGCATGTAACCATCCTCACTCGTAAAGCCCTCGCCGTACCGCGAGGGCTTTACTTTCATCAGGAGTCCTTCATTACATTGGCACAACAAGGCTTGTTTAGAAGAAAGGGAAGGAATGAGGGAGTTGAATATCACAATTTGGAGTGCTATACTAAATTAAGCCATTTCATGGTGGTTGATCAATAGTGTATGGGAGAGGAGAAGAGGGATGAAAATCAATGACAGGAATCACCTTGAGCTTGATGAGAATGAAGTGGAGCGGGGCTTTCGTTTTCGATTTGATGAAAGCCCTCACAAAAATCCGAATGCACAATTGCAGAAGCGCACTCTGGTGATTCACGCGCCGATCAGCGCCTCGGCAGAAGGGGCGTTTGCTCAACTCAAGCAGAAACCACCCAAGAATAGTTTCTTACCCCGCTCCACACATTTGATCCTCGGAACGAAGGGTAACGAAATTATCCAGATGCTTCCTTTTCAACTCGGCGCAAACCACGCCTCCGGGTTCAATAACCGGTCGATCGCGATTGATCTTGTCTATCCGGGAGAACTGGTTGAGAGGGGGCTGGCGTTCCAGTTGAAGAGCAATTTCCCGGAAGACAAATATATCCTTGCGAGCGGATTAGGCACCTCCTCACGCTATGGCTTCTGGCCTCTCTATCCGAACGATCAACTTGATTCCCTGCTCGCCATCGCCCGCGCCCTGAGGGATAAGTTCGATATCGTCGATGCCGTCGCGTACGACGAGGTTCTGACGGCAACTCATCCGGGTCCTGCCTTTCCGATCATCCAATTCCGGGAGAAACTGTTGGGGATCAATGACCGCTCCCTCCTGCTGCAGGAGACCTCTCGCAGCGTGCTGCTCTTCAACCAGCCGGGAACGGCGAACCCCGTTCTCTCTCCGGTCCGCATCCCGAAGGGCACGCCGGTAGCCGTCATTAACGAGCGGTTTAACTGGTATCTGATCTCGGTAATCGCGGAGGTCGATGGGAATCCGTGGCTGATGGGTTGGGTGGATAAGAGAGCCGTTCGTGTCAAAACAGACTTTGCGCCCGTCGTCCGCCAGGATCACTATCTGGCGACCGCGGAGGGAAGGCGCTTTCAGGAGATCACGCCGCATCCGAATGGGTTCGAGCCCAACAAGAGAAACCCGGCGCCAAAATTCATCATCATGCACTTTACTACCGGTACGCGGATGGAAAGCACGATCAATCATTTCAAGGATGCTACCTCGGGCGTCAGCACCCACCTGCTGATCGGCCGCAGTGGACGGGTGGTGCAGTTCCTGCCCTTCGACCGGATCGCTCACCACAGCGGTTTTAGCTGGTGGGAACAGCAAAGCAATCTCAACCAGGCCAGTATCGGTATCGAGCTCGACAATGCCGGCTTATTGATCCGAAAGGATGGCAAATGGCAGAGGCATAAAATGATCATCCCGGACAACGAGGTGAAACAGGATGTCCATTGGAAACAGTTCAAACCCAATAACCCGGCAAATTACCCGGGCTGGCAAACCTTCACAAAAGTCCAGCTCGATGTGGCACTGAAAATTGTGCGCGCCCTGACGGAGAGGTATCCAAGCATCGAGGAAATTTTGGGGCACGACGATGTCAATCTGAGGAACCGCTACGATCCCGGTCCGTTATTTCCACTGCAGCGCTTCCGGAAGGCACTATTCGGACGCGAGGAGCCTGATATTGAGGAATACTTTCTCAATCACGAAACGGAGATCTATTCCAATTTTCAGGGGCGGCTTCCCAACCCCAGGCAGAATACCGTGCAGGTGACCCTGCCCGCCAGGTCGCTGGTCAAGGTGATCAAGGAGGAAGGTGATTTCACGCTGGTCACGGTGATCAAAGCCAAAAACTCGGATTTCAGCGGGACGGGCTGGATCCAGACTGCCTCTCTGGAATCATCGAAGCACTTTGGGTCGAAGGCAGGCAAAAAGATGAATCCGAAGGCAGCAACTCACAGGGTGACCACCATCGCCCAGCCGGTTTTCAAGAGAGGCGAGAGCAGCCCGACACCACCGATCGAGGGAGGCGCCTTCGAGGTTGGCACGCGGGTCCGCATTCAGGAGTTCCGCGGCGAATGGACTCTCGTCGTCCTGCTTGACCGCCTGCGGGGACGCGGCGGCATCGAAGGCTGGGTGCCCACCGAATTTGTGTCACGGAAGGAAGAATGAACACGCCAACCTCCTCAGAGACATCTGTACCGCTCTGGCAGCACAAGGATGATCGCGGCGCGCTGAAGCGAGTGCGCAACTGTGCGCCCTGCCCTGCCGTGTTCATGATGCATGAACACCGGGTGCAGATCACCAAACAATGGCAGTTCTTTATCCGGGCGATCAATCCCGGCATGTCCGTGCAGCATGTCGCCGCGTTGTTCGGACCGACAAAGGCTTTTACGAACAGAGCCCGGAAGGACTCGCGAGCGAATCACCTGATGGGCACGAAGCTAACTCGCCCCAATCCCGAATTCGACAAGGTCCGCACCTGCGCGCTGTCTGTGCTGACCGGAAGCGTAAGCGGGGAGCATCTGATCGTCACGATGCTGGACGGCTCCCTGGAGCCACCGCTCAAGGAGGGACGCAGTTATCCCCAACAGGTGGAGGACATCAACCTCGATGACTATCTTTTCACCCCTGAGACGCACAGACATTTCTTCTTTGCCGCCAATATCATCCGGCGGGATGGGAGAACCGTACCGTTTCCACATGGGGCCATGTATGACTGGATGAACGACGACCGGACATACACCTGGCTGCCGCATGTAAAGCGGGCACAGTTTGAAGTACGATATCCCTTATCGAAGTTGACCCGGCTTCCGCCGGGGGCACCGCTACCGAGTCCGTATAATTTTGAACGAGTGAATAAACCTGGGAAAAAGAAATCGATCCAACCTTGAGGAGGATCAGGAAGCCTTCATTGCCTCGTAGCGTACATGCATGTCCCTCACGTAGGTTTCCACCTCCCCCAGGTGTTCATAGGCTTCGGTCTGCTGCAGGAAAGAGCTCTTATCCGTCTGCAGGCGTTCCAGCCCCTGGTTGGTGAACAGTGCATAGCCCTTCCAGCCCGTGGACTCTGCGACGTGGTTCTTCGCCAGCCGGTGGATCAGGTTGACATCCGTGCCGAGCAGGTGCTTCGCGCCCGCTACCTGCTGGATCAGGTACTCGCCGTGATGCACCATGAACTTGAGATCGAGCGTAGGCAATGCCCGGCATGCCCGGCAGGGACAGGTAGCACCGCGATATAGAGCCAGAGCTTTCTCCCGGAATGCGAGATAGGTCTTGTCGATCACCTCGAGCAATGCCTGGGCTTCTGGCAGCCTGCTTTCCTCAATATAAGCGAAGACCGCATCCCCTTCCAACTGACCGATCGTCAACAGACCGCCGATCTTCTCCACGATGGTCTCCAGCAGAAAAGAGAGCGCCATATCGGCATGCTCGATCTCCGTCTGCGCAACAAAGGATGTGTAGCCGGAGATATCTGCCAGCACTAGGTAGCCTGTCTGTGGTTTACGCTCCATCACTCACTCCTCAGAACCAATACGTGTCTCTCCTATTCTAATGTGATTTAGACAAGTTGGGTCTGAATACAATTGAGCCGTAATAAATAGCATGGACTCTGAGATAACCTTCAAGGAACCGACAGGATATCGACAGCATACTGACAGAGAGTTGATCCACTATTGGCGGCTAGTGTGCATATGGTGTATTTAAGGTCCCTATATGCTTTATTTATGTTCGTTGAGACGTTTTGTGTTTCTCCCCACTGTGCTGCGATTGTTAAGCCGTCCCATCCGCTCAGCGCGTAGCCATCCGATGCTGACGTCTAGCGATCCGCAGATGAAGTCCCAGTGTTCAATTGATGTCTGTCTGACAAAGGCAGTATAGCCGAAGATATAGTCGAATACCAGGTAGTGACTTTAGAAGTGCCTTTCATAATCTTTATGGCTGCCAATCCAAAAGTGGGCTACTGTCCTGCTTATGAATGGGATCCGCGTGAGAGACATTGCCCGCCAGGGCGTGTCGAAATGCAGAGGAGACATGCCCACCGAAATCGCTCATCTCTGCACTTGGACACCATCCCTGCGCTTTCACATCGAACAAAAAGACGCCCCCATTCCAGATAGAATGGGGGCGTCATTCTGCAGTATTTCTTTCGTACTACGCGTGGTCGACGCGCGGCTTGGCAACATTGACCTTGAGCTTGTTGTCAGCCATGGCATAGTCATTGAACATGCTGATCGCCTTATTGGCATCTTCCTGTGTCGGCATGGACACAAAGGCAAAGCCCTTCGACAAGCCCGTGCCCTTATCGGTGGCAACATCCACCGAGGTGACGGTTCCGGCCTGTGCGAACAGCGTCTTGATTTCCTCCTGTGTGGTCGACTTGTTCAAGTTTCCTACATAAATTCGAGTTTCCATATTATTCCTGCTTTCTCCGGTTGTGCCGGAAATAAAAATGACCGCAACCCTATAAATGGGTCGGCGGCCAAAGGTACGACAGAGATCCAGTTATTTATTACGTATTCAGTGTAACACAGTTCCGGCCCACAGACGGAGCAATAAGTTATCGGGGAGTGCCTAACTTCGAGGATAAAATGTTAATGTCACCCTGAACGACACTTGCGCCGGAACGAAGTCCAGGTGAGTGAAGGGTCTCCACTGGTTTTGAGCCTTTCGGCTCAAAACCAGTGGGATTCTTCGCTCCCTGTGGTCGCTCACACCGTACCGGTGTCCTTCGGTAGAATGACATGTTGTTTTTGATCTTAGGCACTCTCAGTTATCGAGAGTGTCCAACTCCGAGGATAAAGCCTCTATGTCACCCTAAGTGAATGCGAAGGGTCTCCTGTCTACTTTTTCTTCTTCGATTTTGATTCTGCCAGTTGTTTTCTTGTCTCAGGAAAGGCGTACGTTACCGAACCTGATTCGTCGCCAGTTCTTATTGGTCCCAAATAATCCAGGATATTGATCTCGTCATTAATTCCACATTTTTCAGGATCCCAGATGATCATCTTTCGGTTCTGGCTGATCTCAAACTTTTTGCGATCTTTATCTGACGCGTTATATAAAGTTGGAATCCACATCAGTGGAATGGAAATAACGCGTTCATCTGTCAACTCGACATGCATATATTTTTCGTCGAACACTACAGCATGGACATAAGCCTCTTTCGGAAACGTATATTCTTCGATGGAATGCCGAATCTTATAGCGCTTGACTTTCAGCTTTTCATTTGTTGGCTTTGTTCCTGTAACCATGCCATTCCTCCAGCAAGTATTCCAGGTCTTGCTCAATTACTCTTAAGGCTTTATTGAGTTCCTTCGTTTTGAGAGTTTTGCCTGCACGTGCAATTTCAATCTCGGGCTCAAGCCAAATCTTTGCATCGTTGTAGTCATTTTGTGAGCCTTTCCCAACATGAACGCTTGCGCGATTTTCATGAAGGGCATCGTAGCTATGAAACCAGAAGATTAATCCCTCGGCTTCCAGCACTTTTGGGCTCATTATAGGTTTTCATTATAGCAGAATCATGTTCACCTACTCTTAGCTGAAAGGAATGAAAAATGTCAATAGAAACATAGACCTATGATTTATCTGGGCGTCAAGGAATAAGTGAGATCATTCTGTTAATTCGGGATTTACCCTAGAATGGGCATGAACAAAAGTCACCAGGGGAGCATGTAGTTTTGTACTTTCTTCAAACGCCAATTGACATCCTCCCTTTTTTTTGCTACACTTGAGTTGTCAGACAAATTTGGTCTAGTCGTCTCCGAAATTGTCAACGTCAGAACCTACTCTACAGAATGACTACACTACTCGTCAAAAACGCCTACATCGTGACCATGGATGACCATCAGCGGGAGCTTCCCGATGGTGGTCTTTTTATTCGCGATGGCTTCCTCGAGCAAGTAGGGCAGACTGACAGTCTGCCTGATGAAGCCGACGAAGTACTGGATCTCACCGGGCATATCCTCCTGCCGGGGATGGTCAACACCCACCATCACTTCTACCAGACCCTGACCCGCGCCGTCCCTGCTGCGCAGGATGCCAATCTCTTCAACTGGCTGACGACGCTTTATCCCATCTGGGCGCGCATGCGGCCCGAGGATATCTTCACCTCGGCGCAGACCGCCCTCGCCGAGCTTGCCCTCTCGGGCTGCACCACCGCCTCCGATCACCTCTATCTGTTCCCAAACGGCTCCAGACTGGATGATGAGATCGCCGCGGCGCAGGAGATCGGGCTGCGCATCCAGGCATCGCGCGGCTCGATGTCACTTGGTCAATCACAGGGTGGCCTTCCCCCTGACTCCGTGGTGGACAGCGAAGACGCCATCCTCAAGGACTCCCAGCGGCTGATCGAGCAGTACCATAATCCCGACCCCGGTGCGATGGTGCAGATCGTCCTGGCGCCCTGCTCGCCCTTCACCGTCACCAGCGATCTGATGAAACAGTCGGCAAAGCTGGCGCGTGAATATGGCGTTCACCTGCACACGCACCTGGCAGAGACCGAAGACGAAGAACAATTCTGCCTGCAGAAGTTCGGTCACCGCCCCGTCGGGTACATGCAGGAAGTCGACTGGGTGGGCGATGACGTCTGGTTCGCGCACGCGGTCTGGGTCAATGACGAGGAGATCCAGGTCTTTGCCAGGCACAACTGCGGTGTGGCGCACTGTCCCACCTCGAACATGCGGCTGGCATCTGGCATCGCGCCGGTCAAGGAATACCGCGCCGCGGGCGTAAACGTGGGCCTGGGCGTGGACGGTTCTGCCTCCAACGACGGGTCGCATCTCCTTGCCGAAGTCCGCAACGCGCTGCTGGTGGCGCGCGTCAAGGAAGGCATCACCGGTTACTCGCTATCGAATGATCCGAACCGGAAACTGATGACGGCGCGGGAGGCGTTGTACCTTGGCACGCGCGGGGGAGCGGCGGTTGTCGGTAGGAATGATATCGGCAGCCTGGAAAGCGGCAAGTGCGCCGATTTCTTCGCCATCGACCTGGACCGCGTTGGTTACGCGGGTATGCATGACCCGGTCGCGGCGGTGGTCTTCGGGGAGCCCGTCAATGCGGATTACACCGTCGTCGGCGGCAAGTTCGTGGTCAAAGAACGACAGTTGGTGACAGTTGATGAAGGTACGTTGATCGAGAGACATAACAAGGCAGCAACGAGGCTGCTCTCACACTGAGCCCAGCCGCTTCGATTGCGGAGCACTCAGCGCGGAAATAACACTATGCTCGATTTCCTCCTCGCTCTCCTCGCCGGTTGGCCCGCGATCCTGACGTCGGTCATTCTCGCGATCCATGGCCTGATCCGGAACAATTACCGGTCCCTGCTCGGGGCGGCAATCTTAGCAGTGCCGTTCTCGTGGTTTTTGAGTGGCTTTCCCTTCATCCGCTCGCCGATCTTTCTCACGCCGGCGTTGCTCTTCGGCGCAGCGTGGGCAATGCGCTACGGAAGAGAGATGCTGGCATGGACACTCGCGATTCCGTTCTTTCTCGTTGTCATCCTGCTCTTGTTTGCGCTCGGGTCGGGTGCGTCTTGACCCTGGCGGAGATGCTTATCGTGATGCTCTTTGGATTTCCGGCTGCCATCCTTTCCCTGCTGCTTTCCGTGATCGGTGTCCTCACGCGGAAAGTCTGGCTGGTCATTATCGGGGCGATTCTTTTCGCTCCATTTTCCTACTACCTGAGCGGCTCGCCGAGCCTGGCAGGTCTGCCCATCCTGCTGCCGGCATTTCAGGTTGGTTCGGCGGTCGCTGTTCGTGAAAAAAACAAACTCTGGGCATGGCTGCTGCTGATCCCTCCGTTTTTCGCCGTGCTCTGGGTTGCCGGCGTCGTGCTCGTGAACACCTAGAAGAATGCTGATGAAGCTAATCATTTTTTCTGGCCTTCCAGGCACCGGCAAATCCAGGTTAGCCAACAGGCTGGCGCGTGAGCTGGGGTTGCCGCTCTTATGTATCGATGACGTTATCGGCGAGGTACCCGAAGGGGCAGGCATCCCGTTCTGGGATTCGAAGGTGGCGATCCTGCTCCGCCTGACCGAAGTGCAGTTGGAACTGGGTCTGAGCGTGATCGTGGACTCGGTCTTCATGAACATGGACCGCCATCACGCCCAGGAGCTTGCCCGCAAACATGGTGCGCGTTTTTACCCGATCCATGTTTTCATCTCAGACGAGAACGTCTGGGAGCGACGCGTGAATGAGCGTTACGAGGAAATGAATCACAAAGACGTTGCCACCTGGGACCGGATCCAGCACCAACGGGAACGCTTCCGGCCCTGGGAACCAGGCACGGCGCTCTTTATCGACTCGCTGCATTCATTCGATCGCAATTATGAAACGGTGTCCGATTTCGTGCAGAAGGATCAAGTGAGCTTGCTGCCCCTGCCGCCTATTTCGCTGGTGGAAGGGAAATATCATGGTTAGCAGGATTTATTTTCAGAGGAACACATTATGCCTTCATCCACAAAACTAACGCGAGCACTGGTAGACGTCGCCATGGGACGCGCCCCTGCCGACCTCGTGATCCAGAACGGACAATGGGTCAGCGTGCAGTCGGGGGAGATCATCCCCGGCTCCGACATCGCGGTCAAGGATGGTCATATCGCCTACGTCGGCGAGGATGCGGGTCACACCATCGGTAAGAAGACCAAGGTTATCGACGCCAGGGGACGCTACCTTGTGCCTGGTCTGCTCGACGGCCACATGCACGTCGAATCGGGCATGGTCACGGTGACGGAGTTCGTGCGCGCGGTCGCGGTGCGCGGCACGACCGGCATGTTTATCGACCCGCACGAGATGGCAAATATCTTCGGGCTCAAGGGCGTCAAACTGATGGTGGACGAAGCAGAAAAGCAGCCCATTCACGTCTGGGTGCAGATGCCATCCTGTGTGCCCTCCGCGCCGGGGTTCGAGACGCCGGGTGCGCGTATTGGCCCGAAAGAGGTTGCCCGGGCGATGAAATGGGAGCGGATCATCGGACTCGGCGAGATGATGAACTATCCCGGCGTTGCCATGGGCGATACCAATATGCTGGAAGAAATGTCCCTTACCCATGACAGCAACAAGACCATCGGCGGACATTACGCTTCCCCTGATCTCGGGCTCGCGTTCCATGGCTATGCAGCGGGCGGCGCCGAAGATGACCATGAAGGGACGGTGCTGGAGGACGCGGTCGAACGGGTGCGGCAGGGGATGAAGGCGATGCTGCGCTACGGCTCTTCCTGGCACGATGTCGCATCGCAGGTGGGCGCCATCACCCAGCTCGGCATGGACTCGCGGCGTTTTATCCTCGTCACCGATGACTCCCATGCCCAGACCATCTCCCACGAGGGGCACATGGACCGCGTCCTGCGCCACGCCATCCAGCAGGGACTCGACCCCGTGACCGCGATCCAGATGATGACGATCAACACCGCCGAGCACTTCGGACTGAGCAAAGAAATGGGCATGATCGCACCCGGTCGCTGGGCGGATGTGGTGCTCGTTAAGGATCTCAATGATTTCAAGGCAGAGATGGTGATTGCGAAGGGACAGGTCATTGCCGAAAATGGAAAGTGGAAAGTGGGCTTGCCCAAGTTCAAATATCCGTCCTGGGTGACGAAATCGGTGAACCTGAAACGACGGTTGAAGGCCGATGACTTTAAGCTAACAGTTTCTGGTCTCCAGTCTCCAGTCATTGTAAATGTTATCGGCGTGATCGAAAATCAGGCCCCAACCAAACACCTGACCTTTAACATGCAGTTGCAAAACGGCGAGATCCAGGCCGACATCGACCGCGACATTGCCAAAGTTGCGCTGGTGGAACGTCATAAGGGGACCGGGGGCGTCACGCTGGGGCTTGTCAGCGGGTTTGGCTTCGATAGCAAATGCGCCGTCGCTTCCACCGTGGCACATGACAGCCATCACATGCTCGTCGTCGGCACGGACGACGCCTCCATGGCGGTTGCCGCCAACACCCTGGCGAAGAGCGGAGGCGGTCAGGTCGTCGTCAGGGATGGTAAGGTAATCGGCCAGGTGGAGCTGAAGATCGCCGGCTTGATGTCCAATGAAAAAGCTGATGTTGTGGCAGAGAAAGCGGAAACGATCTTAAGTGGTTTCCGGGCTTGTGGCTGCCCACTCAACAATCCAAATATGCAATTGTCGCTGCTCGCACTGGTGGTCATCCCCGAGCTGCGCATTTCAGATAAGGGGCTTGTGGATGTGACCAAATTCAAGTTTGTTCCTGTTGTGGAGGGATAATGGCTAATTTTCCATTTCAACGTTTGCAGGCGGACCTGGCCGCCCTGATCGGCCGCACACCGGCTGGCGCGCGTCTGATCTCTGAACCTGAGCTTGCCAAGCAGCTTGGAGTCTCACGCGCCACCCTGCGCGAAGCGATGCGGACCTTTGAGACTCAGGGTCTCATACGACGGCGTCAGGGCTCGGGCACATTCGTAGTTGGCACGGTGCCGGTTATGGATGCAGGGCTTGAGGTGCTGGAAAGCCTCGAGACCATGGCGCGCCGGATGAACCTCGTGGTTACAGTCAGCGACCTGGATGTAGAGCGGGTCGAAGCAGGCGAGGAGCAAGCGGTCGGGTTGGGAGTCCCCACGGGGACCTGTCTGACGCGCGTCCGGCGCGTTATGCGCGCCGATACGCGTCCCGTTGCCTACCTAATCGATACCCTGCCCGAAGATGTGCTCCGGCTGGAGGCGCTTCCGCAGGGGTTCAACGGGTCGGTGCTGGATTTCCTGCTCGAGCGCGGCGATGACTTGCGACTCTCGCGCGCAGCGATCAGCGCCACGAATGCCACGGCGGAAGTTGCCAAGGCGCTCGAGATTCAGCGCGGCGATGTTTTGCTGCGGTTCCTTTCACAGCTTTATACGGCCAATGGAAGTCTTGTGGATCACTCGACGAGTTATTTCATCCCCGGCTATTTCAATTTTCATGTAAACCGGCGCGTGGGAAATTCGTAGCTACGGAGACATAGAAACACAGAGTTTCTGATGTTTCTCGATGATCTCTTCAAAGTTCCCGGTTAAAGCCATCGCTGCCGGCATGCCGGAGAATGGGATCGCAGAGGGCATCATTAAGTGTGCCATCGCGGTTCATCGTGAACTTGGACCTGGCCCGCTCGAAACTGTATAGGAGCAGGCAATGGACATGGAATGTTCTTGCAATGGGCTCCTTATGCAAAGGCAATTGAGCGTTCCTGTTCTGCAACGAGGCTTCTAACCTATCTAAAAATAACAGGCAAGCGCGCAGGTCTATTGATCAGCTTCAATTCGCGTCTTGTGAAAGACGGGATCAAAAGATTCAGTTTGTAAGCAACATATCACTGACCACACAGAGCCAAAAGACTCTCTGAGCCTCGGCGTCTCTGTGGCTAAATTCTTATGTGAGGTAAACGTGAAAGTTCAGGAAATCAAACAAAAGGTGGAAGAAAATCGTGAGAACATCATCCAGTTCATGCGCGACATTTGTGCGATCCCTTCGATGGATTCACAATTGAAGGATGTCGGCCAGCGCATCGCAGCGGAGATGGAAAAGCTGGGCTTTGAAGAAGTCCGCTTTGACAAAATGGGGAATATCATGGGTCGTATTGGCGGGGGCCCGCGGGTCATCGTCTATGACTCCCATATTGACACGGTTGGCATCGGCGACCCTGCCTCCTGGCAATGGGATCCATTCGTCGGCAAGGTGGAAGACGGCATCCTATATGCGCGCGGTGCTTGCGATGAGAAAGGCTCCACGCCCGGGATGGTCTATGGGCTCGCGTTTGCAAAAGAGTTTGGCCTGCTCGACAGCTGGACTGCCTATTACTTTGGCAACATGGAAGAATGGTGTGATGGCATCGCGCCAAACACCTTTGTGGAGGTCGATCCCAAGGTAAAACCTGATTTTGTGGTGATCGGCGAGCCGACCAAGATGCAAGTCTACCGGGGGCATAAGGGCAGGCTTGAGATGAAGGTTACGGCCAAGGGCAAATCTGCGCACGCCGCTTCGAACCATCTGGGCGATAACGCCATCTATAAACTGCTCCCCGTGATCGCGGGCATCCGTGACCTCGAACCGCAGCTGGGTGACCATCCCTTCCTGGGTCATGGCAAGATTACGGTCAGTGACCTGCATGTCAAAACCCCTTCCATCAATGCCGTACCGGATGAAGCTGTGATCTACATCGATCGCCGCATGACCTTCGGCGAAACCAAGGAACAGGTCAAGGCGCAGGTGGATGCTCTCATCCCCGACGAGTTTCGCGATACGGTGAAAGTGGAGGAGCTTTTCTATGACGAGCCCTCGTATACAGGCTTTGTGTTCCCCGTGGACAAATACTTCCCGGCCTGGGCGCTGGAGGAAGATCATCCGCTGGTGCAGGCAGGACAGCAGGCGCGCAAGGAAATGGGTCTGCCTGAGACTCCCAGCGGCAAGTGGAATTTCTCCACAAACGGGATCTACTGGGCGGGCAAGGCAGGGATTCCCTCGATCGGTTTTGGCCCCGGCGATGAAGAGACCGCCCACACCGTACACGACAGTGTCCCGCTGGACGATATGGTCAGGGCGACCGAGTTCTATGCGCTTTTGCCCGGCTTGATCAAGTAGATCAACAAGAATGCCTTAAGCAATGGAAATCTGTACACAGGCAAACAGAGAGCAAATTAGACCCTTGTTTCCTTGTGTACTTGTATACTTTTCACAAGGAGACTAAGATAATGCAAACGAATTTTAGAGGCCGTGATTTCATCGGCGATCTGGACTTCACAAAAGAGGAAGTGGAAACCGTTTTGGATGTTGCCTGGGACCTCAAACGCAAGCGCGCTCTGGGCGAACCACATGCCTACCTGCGCGACAAGGTGCTGGCGATGCTATTTTTCTTTTCTTCCACGCGCACGCGCGGCTCGTTCGAAGCAGGGATTGCGCAGCTGGGCGGGCATGGAGCCTTCATTGACTCTACGACGACTCAGATCTCCCATGGTGATACCCCGGTGGAGATCGGCGAAATCTTCGGCCGCTATTTCGATGGAATTGCCATCCGTCACTGCGACTATGGCGATGGAAATAAATATTTGAACGATGTCGCGAAATATAGCCGTGCGCCCGTCCTGAATATGCAGTGCGATGTATATCATCCCTTCCAATGCCTTGCCGACCTGATGACCATCATGGAAAAGAAGGGCCGCGACCTGCGCGGGAAGAAGATCGTTGTCTCGTGGGCGTATGCAGCTTCCTATCTCAAACCGATCTCTGTCCCCCAGTCCCTGATCCTGCAGATGCCGCGCTTTGGTATGGATGTGACGCTGGCGTATCCCCCGGAATTCCCCCTCATGCCCGATATCGTCGAACAGGCGCAGGAACAGGCTCGCATCGCCGGCACCAGTTTCGAGATCATGGACAGCAAGGACGGCATGACCGAAGCCTGCAAGGATGCCGATGTGATCTATGCCAAATCATGGGGTCCCCTGTTGACGACGACGGATAAGGTGGAAGGCAAAAAGCTTCAGGATTCCTATAAGGACTGGCTCATGGACGATGCCAAGCTTGGTGTCGCCAGGAAGGACGCCATCTATATGCATCCATTGCCGGCCGACCGCGATGTCGAAGTGACCAGCGCCATTTTGGATGGTCCAAACTCGGTTGTCTTCGACGAGGCGGAGAATCGCCTGCATGCCCAGAAAGCGGTCATGGCATTGACGATGTCTTAAGATTGCTGTCCTATGGGGTGGGGCAACCGCCCCGCCCTACAGGACAAAACAGGAGAGCTCATTAATGTCAAAACTAGCTGTCATCGCTATCGGCGGCAATTCACTGATTATGGATGAAAAACATAAGACGGTTGAAGACCAATATCAGGCTGCCCGAGAAACGACATATCACATCGCCGATCTGATCGAACACGGCTGGGATGTGGCGATTGGCCATGGGAACGGTCCACAAGTCGGCTTCATTTTGCGGCGTTCTGAGATCGCTGCGAAGGTAGAAGGGATGCACGAAGTTCCGCTGGATGTCTGCGGCGCCGATTCGCAGGGTGCGATCGGATATGCATTGCAGCAAAACCTACAGAACGAGCTCTATCAGCGCAAGATCAAGAAGAAGGTTGCCACCATCATTACGCAGGTTCTTGTGGACAAGGATGACCCCGCCTTCCAAAATCCGTCCAAGCCGATTGGTAGCTTTATGGATGCAGAAGAGGCGAAGCGCCGCCAGGCCCAGCAGGGCTGGTCCGTGGTGGAGGATGCAGGCCGCGGCTGGAGAAGAGTTGTGGCGTCCCCCATGCCCAAGGAGATCGTCGAGTTGGAAACCGTCGAAACCCTGCTCGAGCGGGGCATCGTTACCATCACGGTGGGCGGCGGTGGCATTCCCGTCATCGATCCCGGCGATGGGAATTATCGCGGTATCGCAGCAGTGATTGACAAAGACTATGCCTCCAGCCTGCTGGCGCAGAAGATCAAGGCGGACCTTTTCGTCATTTCCACAGCGGTGGAAAAGGTCGCGATCCATTTCGGCAAGCCCGAACAGCAGTGGCTCGACAGGATGACCCTCGCCGAAGCCAAACAGTACCTGGCAGAAGGCACCCATTTTGCGAAGGGCTCCATGGCGCCGAAGATCCAGGCAATCGTCTGGTTCCTCGAGAACGGTGGCAAGCAGGCCTTGATCACCAATCCCGAGAATGTTGGCCGCGCTCTTAAGGGCGAAACAGGGACCTGGATCGTTCCATAACGTTTCTCTTGCGTAATTATAGACTTGGGTAGTCCACCCACGAAAGGGATGACTACCCAGTTAAGGTTTGGACTGATAAACTTTATTTATGCCACCTTCTCCACGCGTCCTGCTGAGCATCGATTATGAGCCAGTGTTCGCGCTTTTCCGACATTATGACAGGCTGACCGACCCTGAGCAGCGCCGCGATCTCGACCAGGGCTTCACACGCGATGCCATCGACCCAATCCTTGAGCTGTTGGGCGATGCCAGGGCGAGCATTTACCTCGTAGGTGAGATCGCGGGTTGGTATCCTGATGTCCCACAGAAGATCGTTGCTGCGGGTCATGAGCTGGGTCTGCATTGTCACATCCATCGCCCTCTTATCAACGTGAAAGAACTCGCCGAGGATCTGCGTGCCTCTGCCATCTGGTGCAAACACTTTAGTGTGCGCGGGTATCGCGCGCCCATGGTCGGGATCAGCGAGTCTGCCTATAAGCTGCTGGGCGAGTCGGGGTTTGCGTACAGCTCCTCCATTTATGCGCCTGCCGGCACGTTGCTGCGAAAAGGGGATATCTGGGAGATCCCGGTCAGCACCCTGCGCCTGCGCGGCAAGAACGAAGAATATATTGCACCGCGCGATTTCTCCTTTCAACTGCTGTTCGGCGGCGAATTTCCCTATGGGTCCAGTTTCAGTATTGGCCTGATCGGGACGCGGCTGTTCCGGATCATTGAGCAGGAGTTGAAGCGCGGGCTCAGCCCGGTCATTATTTTGCATCCCTACGAGCTGTTCAGCCCGGGCGTGTCGGGCCGTCTCACACGTGACCTGATGCGGAACCCGTTGTTTTTGCCGTTTCTGCGAGACAAGTCTTCTTTCCTGGCAGAGCTTCTGCTCAGCTTCCCCGTCTCCCCGCTGGGGGCCTATCTCGATGAGATGCTGAAGATCAGGGAAGCCGGATGACCGTAGCAGTGGCCCCTAAAGTTCGCCTCCTTCGAAAAGATGAATCGATCACTCTACCGGAATCTCTTGTGTGCACAATCGGATTTGTCGGGCTGGATCCCTGGCTGAGGTTTGTCCACAAAGCCTACGACTTTCCCGTGTACCGGATCGTGTCTGAGGCACAAAATGATATGAATGGGTGGCTCGCTCTGGTGCATGTCAAACACCCCGTCTTTGGAGAGTACCTGACTACATCGCCTTTTGGCTCCTATGGCGGCTTTGCCTATTCTTCCCTGGCTGCGCGCGACGCATTGCTTGAAAAGGCCAAGGTCCTGGGAAACGAATTGGGCGTCGAACATGTCAACATCCGTTTTGATGTAGAGGCCGAACCGCCAGATGGATGGATCCAGCATCCTGTCTACGCCACGTATCTCGTGGATCTTCTCCCGGATGCTAATCAATTAATGAGCATGTATAGCTCGGATCACCGTAATCACATCCGCAAATCAATGAAGAAGGGCTTCTCAATCCGGTTTGGTCAGATTAATCTGCTGAACGATGCCTATGAAGCGCTGGCGCGCAGCATGCATGAGCTGGGCTCGCCGTATCACAATAAATCCTATTTGCGCACCATGGCGGAATCACTGGGTGATGCGCTTGAATTTGCAGTTCTATATGGACCTCGTGGTGAGCTGGCTGGAGCAGGCGTCTTCATTCTTGAGCGTGATACAGTAACAAACCTGCACGCGAACATCCTGCGGGCTTTCCGCCCGGAGTATGCAGGCGAGCTTTTGTACTGGTCCGCCGTGGAGCGCTATGGCAGCAAAGGACTTCAGGTGTTCGACCTTGGACGCAGCTTGATCGGTTCCGGGAACGAGACCTTCAAAATGAAATGGAGACCACGCAAAAAGCTGTTGGCGTACTGGTATGCATTAATGCCCGGGCATCGACTGCCGGAGCTGAACCAAAAGAATCCCAAATTCCAGCTTGCGATCTCGATCTGGAAACGACTGCCTGCCTTTATCGTGCGCCCGTTGGGACCCTTTCTGATCAAAGGGCTGGCCTGAGCTGATTATGGATGATCGCCTGGTTGAGTTTTCGCAATTGACATCTGAAGATCTGAAGCGCCTGGCTGTTCTGCATCATTCCGTCATGCATACGCTTCTTTCAGACCTGGGCCTTCCGATCGTCTGGCGCTATTATCAGATCGCACAGCGCGACCGCCAGACCATAGGGCATTGCGTCATCTCGGACTCCGGCGAAATCCTTGGCTGGGCGATGGGATCTCCACACCCTGATAGAATTACGTTACAGCTTCGTTTGCCGCTCGTATGGTTCCTGATCCAGATGCTCCGAATTACATTGACTCGCCCTGTTGTGTTGTGGCAGTTGATCTCGTCCGTTTTTTCTGCCTCGGCACAGGAAGAGCTAAAGCTTGGTGCTGTCGAACTTACCTACATTGGAGTAACATCCGGTCAGAGGGGAAAAGGGTTGGGCAGGATATTATTGAACGCATTTATCGACGCAAGCCGCAAAAATGGATACCGTTCTGTCGTTTTAAGTGTAGAAAAAGAAAACTCGCCTGCGATTGCATTGTATGAAAAATCAGGTTTCAGGATCATTAAAACCTTCTCGGAAGGTCGCTATCAACGTCACCGCATGGAACTAACCCTGGCATGAAGGCATCCCTGGAAAAGCTCAAAACCAGCCTGTCCTCCCCGCGCAGTGTGCCGGTAATTTTGTTGATCGTTGCTGCGCTGACCTACGGACTGTTCTTCTGGGAACGCGGCTTCTACTGGGATGAAGCGCCCTGGACGTGGATCTACTACCGCCTGGGACCTGCCGCGCTCACGAAGACCTTTTCGACCAGCCGTCCATTCTGGGGGATGATCTATCAGGTCACCATGCCGCTGCTGGGACCCTATCCCTGGCGTTGGCAGTTCCTGATGGTGATCCTGCGCTGGCTCACGGCAGTGCTGGTATGGATGCTGTTGCGTCAGGTCTGGCCGAGAGATGAGCGACCTGCCCTGTGGGGGAGTCTGTTGTTCCTGGTCTATCCGGGGCTCGGCCAGAACTTCGTCGCGTTGATGTATTCGCACTTTTATATTGTCCTCAATTGTTTTCTGTTCTCGCTGTATTTATCTGTTCTAGCCATTCGCCAGCCCGACCGCCGTCTTCTGTTGACCATCGGCGCGCTGGCATTCTCTGTCGTCAACCTTTTGACGATGGAGTATTTTTACTTTATGGAGTTTTTGAGGATCGTTCTATTTTGGATTGTGACCGATGGGGAATGGAAACAAAAGATCCGCCGTGTGAGTATTCTCTTTGCTCCTTATTTTGCTGTCATGGTTGGCGTGACTTTCTGGCGTTTGTTCTTCTTCGAAAACCAGAACGCCAGTTACAGCTATGTGACCCTGGATCTGCTGCGTGAAAATCCACTATTGGGATTTGCAACCCTTTTTAAGGCCGTTGGAATAACATTCTGGGAAACCGTGCCTCATGGATGGATGTTCCCATTTGAGTCGACAGGTGTGGAGCAAATCGGACTGCGCGTGACGATCCTGGCCGCACTCCTGGTTCTGGCTTCGGCAATCCTCATTGCTCTTTATCTGCTTTTTTTTAGCCGGTCTGAAGGTAGCGAGCGGGCGCCAGTCGGGCAGATTTTGCTTCTTGGCTTTGCTGCCTGGCTCTTTGCAGGCGGATCATTCTGGCTGGTAGGTATCGAGCCGCAGCTGCATTTCTCTGCGGACCGCTTTACCATGCCGTTCATGCTTGGGTCGAGCCTGCTTATCGTGGCTCTGCTGAGTCTGCTCCATTCCAGACCGAGACTGCAGTATAGCCTGCTGGCTCTATTGATTGCCTTTTCCATCGGCAAGCAATTCGAGACGAATATTGCCTACATCCGTGACTGGGACGTGCATCAGGATCTCTTCTGGCAGATGAGCTGGCGCATTCCCGCCCTGGAACCAAACACAGCCATCCTTTCCAACGATCTGCCGGTCACATACTTTAGCGACAACTCTCTCTCGGGACCGCTGAACTGGATTTACAGTCGCCCGGGGGAAATGGATCAGATCCTGTACTTCATCTCGATCCGGCTCAACCGCGGCCTGCCAGACCTCGAGCCAGGTCTCCCCATCGAGCAGAATTACCTGGCAAAGACCTTTCACGGGGACACCTCTCACCTCGTGGTGATTGACTATAGCCCTCCCGGATGTGTGCGCGTGCTCGACCCGCAAATTGATTTTGCGAATCGGCTTCTGGTGCCAGACTTGCGCGCAGCGGCCGGGCTGAGCAATACGGCGCTGATCCATCAGGAAAACGCGGTGACTTTGCCTGCCTCGCTTTTTGCTCCGGAGCCTGCTCATGGGTGGTGCTATTACTTTGAAAAGGCTGAGCTTGCCCGGCAGTCTGGGAATTGGGAAAAAGTAGCAGAGCTAGGAGATGTCGCGTTTCAACTCGGTGAACACCCCGATCCCATGGAGCGCTTTGTGTTTATCGAAGGATATGCCCACGCCGGCGATTGGGAGCGCGCCGTCAAGTTGTCGAGTGAGTCCTACCGTGTTTCAAAAAATTATGTCGGACCGCCTCTGTGCTGGCTGTGGCAGCGGATAGAAGCACAAACCACTGATGATTTGTCCGATGAGCGAAAAGATGCCCTGGTTGAAATCGAGAATATGCTCGCATGCAATCCATGAGTAATGTACTTGCAATTGTCTGACGATTTGTCCTACAATATCATGAGACAATCAAACGAGAAAGTATAATTGTTTAGACAATAGTCTATGAGCAATGAAAGGAGGCGCAGCGAAAAATCCTTGTTTTACCGCTGTCTGTTTGAAACCACTTTCTTTCAAGGAGAAGAAGACAATGCGTAAGTTCCTGTTTTTGGCGATAGCAGCAACATTGGTACTCGCAGCCTGCGGCGGCGCTCCTGCGGCAACCCAGGCGCCCGCAGCCACAGAACCCCCTGCGGCCACCCAACCCCCGGCAGCTGAGTCCGGCGGTTTCCAGATCCCCGATGTCCAGGATGGAAAATTCAACATAGCCATGGTCCTGATCGGACCGCATGATGATGGCGGCTGGTCACAGGCTCACTTCGAAGGCCTGGAGTACATTGAACAGAATGTTGAGAACGTACACACAGCCTATATCGAAAACGTTCCGGAAGGCGCCGACTCGGAACAGGTGTTCCGCAGCCTGGCTCGCAAGGGCTTTAACCTGATCTTCGGCACCTCCTTCGGTTTTGGCGATCCGATGGAAGTGGTCGCCGGTGAGTTCCCCGACACGATGTTCATCCACCTGACCGGTATCAAGTCGAATGAGAAGAACTTTGGCAACTTGATGGGCGCGATGGAGGATATGAAGTATCTGGCGGGTATGCTGGCTGGCGCGCGCGCCAAGAAGGATGGCAACCCGAAACTTGGTTACATGGCGACCTTCCCGATCCCGGAAGAGATCCGCCTGGGCAACGCGATTGCCCTGGGTATGAAGAAGACCTGCCCCGAATGCACCATGGATGTGCGCTGGATCAACACCTGGCACGATCCCGTGGTCGAGAAGGAAGCTGCAGCCTCCTTGTTCGATGCGGGCGCCCAGGTAGTGTTCACCGGTGCAGATACTCCCGCCGTTGCTGACGTGGCCCAGGAAAAAGGCAAGTGGGGCGTGACCTATGACTGGTTCGGTTCCTGCAAGGTGGATGCCTGTCTGACTACTCCCTACTGGGTCTGGGGACCTGTCTATGCCGACATTACCAAGCAAGTTATTGCAGGTACCTATAAACCGGGCTGGCAGTATTTCGATGCCGACACCGGCGCATTGGGCCTCTTTGGCTTCATGGAAGGTCAGGAATTGACTCCGGGCCTGCAGGATCTCGATCCCGCCGTGATCCAGGAAGTCCGCGATACCCTGGCGAAAATGCTGGCTGGTGAGTTCACCCGCTTTGATGTCTTCAAGGGACCCATCAAAGATAACCAGGGCAACGTGGTTCTGCCTGAAGGGCAAAGCCTGCAGCAGGTCGACCTGGATGCCTTCCCTGAATTTGGTCTGCCATGCAGCATTGAAGTTTGTATGAAGTGGTGGGCTGAGGGGATCACCGCTGAATTGCCTGAGTAAATTGAGTTTGCTAAATGGGGCAGAACACTTCATCGTTCTGCCCCATTTTTTGTATAATGTGTTCACACCTCGCTGAGCGGAGTGGCGCTGCAAGCGCCACGCAGTCGAAGCGCCCTATGTAATCGCAGTTCGATTACGAAGCACTCAACGCGGAATGGTTTAGGAGGCTTACAGTGACGGAATCAACACCCTCCAATTTGATCGTGGAAATGCGGGGCATTGTCAAGCGTTTTCCCGGCGTACTTGCCAATGATCATGTGGACTTTGAATTAAGCGCCGGGGAGATCCATGCGTTGCTGGGGGAAAACGGGGCCGGCAAAAGCACCTTGATGAATGTGCTCGCCGGCTTATACCGGCAGGATGCAGGCATTATTAAAGTCAAAGGCGAGCCGCTGGAGTTTTCCTCGCCGCGGGATGCAATCCATGCGGGCATTGGCATGGTGCACCAGCACTTCATGCTTGTCCCTTCACAGACGGTCACCGAGAATATCCTGCTCGGCCTGGGCGAGCCGCGTTTTCTGATGCGCCTGACCGAGTACGACAAAAAGGTTGCAGACCTGGGTGATAAATTTGGACTCAAAGTGGACCCGCGCGCCAAGATCTGGCAGCTCTCGGTGGTAGAGCAGCCGCGCGTGGAGCTGCTGAAGATGCTCTACCGCGGTGCAAACGTGCTCATTATGGATGAGCCAACCGCTGTCCTTGCGCCGCAGGAAATCGAAGGATTATTTCAGACGCTGCGCTCCATGATCGCGCAGGGGAAGTCTGTTATTTTTATCAGTCACAAGCTACAGGAAGTCACCGCCATCGCGGACCGTGTCACTGTGCTGCGGCGTGGTAAAGTGACCGCTTCGGGTGTTTCCACGAAAGGTGTGACGCGCCAGGAGCTTGCCCGCCTGATGGTCGGACGTGAAGTAGTCTTCTTTGTCGACAAAAAACCGAAGCAGCCCGGTGACGTGATCCTGGATGTGAAAAACATCCATGCTGAGAATGACAAGGGCCTGCCGGCCCTGCGCGGGCTCTCGCTCAACGTGCGCGCCGGCGAAATCGTCGGTGTGGCAGGTGTGGCGGGCAACGGGCAATCGGAGCTTTCGCAGGTGATCGCCGGGCTGCGCAAGTGCAGGCAGGGTGACGTGACCTTGAGCGGAGACAAGATCAGCAACCGCGATCCCTTATATGGTATTCAACACGGCATGTCCTATGTGCCGGAAGATCGCAACCATGTGGGCTCCGCGCCGAATTTAAGTGTGACCGATAACGTGATCATGAAGAACTATCGCAAGCCGCCGATCTCCAAGGGCAGTATCCTGGATATGAATGCTGCCACGAAATTTGCGAAGGAGCTCAAGCAGGCATACGACATCATCGTGCCAACAGTCAACACACCGGTGAGACTCTTATCGGGCGGAAACCTGCAGCGCGTGATCCTGGCGCGCGAGATCTCCGGACGTCCCAATTTCATGGTCGCCGTCCAGCCGACCCGCGGACTGGATGTCGGCGCGATCGAGGGCGTCCACCGTCTGCTGCTGACTCAGCGCGAAGCGGGTGCGGCTGTCTTATTGATCTCCGAAGAACTGGAGGAGCTGCTGGCGCTCAGCGACAGGGTCTATGTGATCTACGAGGGGCAGATCATGGGCGAGGTCAGAGTCAGATCCGGGGAGCCAGACCATAGTCTCATCGAAACGATCGGTTTGATGATGACGGGTACACCGTTGGAACAAATCCAGAAAGAGGGAGTCGCAGCACATGGCTGAAACTACATTGGCAAAGCAACGCACACGTCCATGGCGTATCAAGATCGAACCGCGACTCGATGAACCACCTGCCTGGTTCCCCGCCGCTGTCTCCCTGGGCGCGGTCCTCGTGGCATTGATCCTGGGCGGCATCCTGATCTCGTTTGCAGGAGGGGATCCCTTCGCCTCCTATGCCCACATTGCGCGCGCCTCCTTTGGCGGGATCGGCGTCTTATCTGACACGATCGTGAAGGCTACCCCGATCATCCTGACGGCTCTTGCCTGCTCGATCGCCTTCCGCATGAAGTTGTGGAACATCGGCGCCGAAGGTCAATTCATCATGGGCGCCTGGGGTGCGAGCGCGATCGTGCTGACCCCTGTGCTGGCTGCCGAAACCTCGCGCTGGTTGTTCATCCCTGTGATGGCAGTCGCCGGGATGATCATGGGCGCGGCCTGGGGTTTCATCCCAGGCTACTTGAAGGCAAAGTTCAACGTGAACGAGATCATCAGCTCGCTGATGTTGAATTACATCGCCATCTCCTGGGCGAACTTCTGGGTGTTTGGTGTGTGGACGGAGGGCGGTTTTCAGATGAGCCCCATGTTCCCGGACACGGCCTGGCTGCCCCGCTTATCCGAGTATGCCTCCAGCATCCCCCTTTTCCGCGGACTGACTACGCACGCCGGTCTATTGCTCGGGATCGCCGCCGCAATCGTTCTCTGGTTCATCGTCTTTCGAAGCCGCTGGGGTTATGAGATCCGTTTGATTGGCGACAACGCCCGCGCCGCCTCCTACGCCGGGATCAGCATCACCCGCAATATCGTTTATGTGATGATGCTCTCCGGCGCGCTGGCCGGGCTGGGCGGTATGAGCGAAGTGGCAGGCGTAGTCCACCGCCTGCAGACCGCGCCGCTCGCGGCCGGATATGGCTTCACAGGCATCATCGTCGCCTGGCTGGCGAAGCTGAATCCGCTGGCGATCATCCTGGTCTCGATTCTGTTCGGTGCTCTCATCCTGGCGGGTCGCGAGATCCAGCCCTCCGGCGTGCCCAAGATGATCCAGGGCATTATTCTTGTCTGCCTGATCGCGAGTGATTTCCTGCTGCGTTATCGCATCCGCCTGGTTCGCGCGGAAGAAGAGGCATAGGCCATGGACTTCGTCATCATTCTTCAGGCAGGCGTTGCCAGCGGGACCGTGCTGCTCTTCGCTGCTTTGGGCGAAATCCTGGCGGAACGTTCAGGGGTGCTTAACCTCGGTGTGGAGGGCATGATGCTGATCGGCGCGATGTCCGCTTTCAGCACCACCATTGCCACGGGTAACCCCTGGATCGGGGTGCTGGTGGCGATGTTTGTCGCCGGTCTGCTGAGCCAGATCCATGCCTTTATCGTCATCACCCTGCAGGCCGACCAGGTCGTCAGCGGGCTGGCGCTCACATTGCTCGGCGCGGGGATTAGTTTGGTGTTAGGCGAAGGCTTGAGCAAGGCTGGCACCGTTTCACTAATGCCGAACTTTTCCATTCCCCTGCTATCACAGATCCCCATTCTCGGACCGATTTTCTTTCGGAATCAAAGTGTGCTGGTCTACATCGGCTATCTTCTGACTCCTCTGCTATGGTATTACATCAATCACACCCGTGGGGGCTTGCATTTGCGTGCCGTGGGTGAATATCCCTCCGCCGCGGATGCGCTCGGCATCAGCGTGTTTCGAATGCGGTATTTATATGTCTTCATTGGTGGGATGCTGGCGGGCCTTGCTGGCGCAACGATCAGCCTCGCCGTCGCGCCCGGCTGGTTCAGTGAGCTGACGACCGGCGGGCAGGGCTGGATCGCGGTTGGGCTTGTGATCTTCGCCCAGTGGGACCCCATCCGCGCTGCGGTCGGGTCGTACGCCTTTGGCGCCCTCCGCCGCCTGATCCTGGATATCCAGGGACCGCTCACGTTGTTCGGCGCAGACAATCCTTTCTACTACAACCCGTATCTCGGTTTCTTCCTGCAAATGCTTCCATACGCGTTCACCGTCATTGTGCTTGTGATCGGTTCGCGCGAAGCCATCCGCAAGCGCCTGGGCGCGCCTGCTGCACTGGGAAATCCCTACATCCGTGGCGAGCGCGGGAAGTAACTCCTCCTCCGGCTGATTTAGAAAACTGTTTTACATTCCATCACACAGGTCTGGCATTACAGCAGTCAGACCTGTTCTGTTCATTTGCCGAAGTCTGCTGCGAGCATGTCCCCTCCTTTGAGAATATGGACAATTATCATGCGATTTCGGTTACAAACTGTCTGACAACTTTCTAGAGCTTCCTTTATACTGATATGAACAGGAGTGACCGGACCAGCCATGAAAAAACGATTTCAAAGCGAATGGGTCTCTCAAATCATCGATGCGCTTCTGCCGGTGTTTGCCACGCTGGCAGCGTTGTTTATCGGCGCAGTCATGTTGCTCTTCTTAAGGGTCAATCCGCTTCAGGCGTACGGAGCCCTGTGGGAAGGCGCCTTCGGCAGCTCGAATGCGTTTGCAGAGACTCTGGTCAAAGCCACACCTCTGCTGCTCGTTGGGATTGGCATCTGCATCTCCTTCCGCGGCGACGTGATCAACATTGGCGGCGAAGGGCAGATGATCATCGGCGCCATCCTGGCGACATGGGTCGGCCTGACGTTCACAAGTCTGCCGGGCTGGCTGGTGATCACCTTCGCGATGCTGGCAGGCTTCTTAGGGGGCGCGATTTGGGGTGGAATTCCGGGTTTTCTTAAAGCCTATTTCAGTGTCAATGAAATACTAAGCACGGTGATGATGAATGCCATTGCCGTGCAATTGATGAACTTCCTCCTGCGCGGTCCCATGATCGATCCCTCGCAGGCGGAATTGGCTTCCAAGATCCCTCAAACCGCCCGTTTGCTGGAGATCTTCCGCCTGCCACGTCTAGTGCCAACCCGGCTGCATCTGGGTGCCTTAATCGCGGTCGCGCTGGCATTTCTGGTCTACATCTTATTATGGCGGACTACGCTGGGTTACCGCATCCGCGCCGTGGGACAGAACCCTCACGCCTCGCGTTATGCAGGGATCAAGGTGCCGCGTTACATTGTCCTGGCCCTGCTGTTCAGCGGTGCCTTCGCCGGTCTGGCGGGCGCAGTCCAGGTCTACGGTGTCAACTATCGGATGATCACGGATGGCTCTGCCTCCGGGTTCACGGGAAGCGCCGGGTTCAACGGTATTGTGGCGGCCTTGTTTGGCCAATTGCACCCGATCTGGTCCATCCCTGCCTCCATCCTTTTTGGTGCTCTTCTGGTGGGAGCCAACAGCATGCAGCGGATCGTGCAGGTCCCGTCTGCCTTCATCACCGCCCTGAATGGACTGGTAGTGGTCTTTGTCGTAAGCAGTGAGATCTGGCGCCGAAAGAGACAAAAACGAAGACTTTCCGCCGTCGGGCAGGATGAAGAATCCCCTCCGTCCGCCGAGAAGGAAAAATTGCCGCAAGCGGAGACCGTATCATGATCTCAGACCTCTTCTCGATGACCGTCCTTGTTGGCATTCTTGCCTCCGGGATCCGCCTGGCGACTCCGTATCTATATGCTGCGATTGGCGAGACCTTCGGTCAGCGGAGTGGTGTGCTCAATCTTGGCGTCGAAGGTCAGATGCTTCTGGGCGCCTTTGCTGCATTCTACGTGACGCTGACCACCGGGAATCTGTGGCTTGGCGTATTGACTGCCATGATCGTCGGCGCCGTGATGGGGTTGGCAATGGCGTACGTGACTGTGAATCTGAACGCCGAGCAGGGCATCAGCGGGATTGGTTTCTTTCTCTTTGGACTAGGGATGAGCGATCTGCTGTTCCAAAAGCTGATGGGCACTGTTGAGACCGTCAAGGGTTTCCCCAAAATTTATATCCCTGGTTTGAGCGACATTCCGGTTATCGGCGAAATCTTTTTCAGCCAGAATTTGCTTGTTTACGGAGCATATCTGCTTGTGCCGGTAGCATGGTTTGTCTTAAACAAAACGACACTCGGGTTGAAGATCCGCTCGGTGGGCGAAAACCCGGATGCGGCAGACTCACTCGGTGTGAGCGTGGCGCGGGTCCGGTACTTTACGATCATCCTGGGCGGGACGCTCTCGGGGATTGCCGGCGCCTCGCTTTCGATTGCCTTACTAAATGTCTTTCAACAGAACATGACGAGTGGGCTGGGCTTTATCGCCGTCGCGCTCGTTTATTTTGGGGCGTGGCGACCTGTCGGGGTGCTGGGCGGGGCGCTGCTCTTTAGCATGATCAACTCCCTGCAATTGTGGATTCAGGTCCTGGGCGTTCCCATCCCCTCCGACATCGCGGTGATGATGCCTTATGTTTTGACGATCCTGGTCCTGGTTGCGGCGGTTTCAAGAGTTCGAGCTCCTTCTGCATTGACAAAACCCTTTGAACGTGAAAACTGATTCTTCGATTAGGAGGTGCCCGGTCATTCTATGTAGTTCGATTTCAACCTCGAAGTCCATTGTCGCATTGTAAGATCCATACTTATCCAAGGAGAAGTAAATGAAAAAGATTGCATGGTTTTTGACTCTGGTCGTTGCGCTTTCGCTCGTTTTGAGCGCCTGTGGCGCACCCGCCACTCCGGCCCCTGCGGAGAAATTCCGTGTGGCGATCGTCATGCCGAGCGCCATCAATGATCTGGCATTCAGCCAGAGCATGTATGATGCCCTTGTCCGTGTGCAAAAGGATATGGGCGGCCCCGAGAAGTTTGAGATCGTCTATTCTGAGGGCATGTTCGTTGTGGACGATGCCGCGGCCGCGATCCGCGATTACGCGACCAAAGGCTACGATCTGGTGATCGCTCATGGCTCACAGTACGGCTCCTCCCTGCAGGAAATCGCTCCTGACTTCCCGAACACCAGCTTTGCCTGGGGCACCACCGTGGACACATTCGGCCAGCCGAATATCTTTGCCTACGAAGCGGCCTCCCAGGAAGGTGGCTATGTTAATGGCGTGCTGGCAGCGACTCTCTCTGACAGCAAGGTGATCGGAGTCGTCGGACCGATCGAGACCGGTGATGCGAAGCTATATGTGGATGGGTTCAAAGCTGGTGTGGCAGCGACGAACCCGGATGTCCACGTGAACGTCAACTACATCGGTTCCTTCTCGGATGTGGCGCTGGCTTCCGAAGCCGCGACGACTCACATCTCTGCTGGCGCAGACGTGCTGACCGGGACCGCCCAGATGGTGGTCGGTGCGATCGGTAAAGCGGAAGAGTCCAAGGTGTTATGGTTCGGGACGCAGTCCAACCAGGCCTCCCTTGCTCCTTCCATCGTGGTTGCCAGCCAGGTATACCACTGGGAAGTTATGCTCAAGGAAATGATCAGCCTCATTCAAAGTGGCACCCTCGGTGGGAAGTCCTTCACAGCCAATCTCGCGAACGGTGGCGAGGTGATCGAGTTCAACGGCGATTACGCTCTCCCCGCAGATGCCAAGACGCTGGCGGAAGAAACCATTGCAGGGATCGAAGACGGAAGCATCACGATTACGCTGCTCACTAACGACTAAAATGTGCAGACCTGACAGGTCTACAAAGGCCTGTCAGGCTTTCGTTTGTTTAGGATGGCTTGATGAGCGATACAACCAGACTCCCCTCCGGACAGAACCGGATCGATCAGATCGAAATGCGCGGCATTTCCAAACGGTTCCCGGGCGTGCTTGCCAACGATCACGTGGACTTTGATGTGACGTCTGGCGAAGTCCACGCACTGCTGGGCGAAAATGGGGCGGGCAAAAGCACGTTAATGAAGATCCTATATGGGATGTATCATCCCGATGACGGGTCGATTCTCATCAATGGCAAGCCTGTGACAATCAATTCTCCAACCGATGCGATCCATCTCGGCATTGGCATGATCCATCAGCATTTTATGCTGGTACAAACGCTCACGGTTGCCGAGAATGTAGCCCTGGGACTGCCATCCTCCCGTGGTCCGCTCACAGACCTCGACCGGGTTTCAAAGCGGATTTTCGAGCTCGCTAAAATCTATGGTTTGAAAATCGACCCGGACGCGTACGTCTGGCAGCTTTCTGTCGGCCAGCAGCAGCGTGTGGAGATCATCAAGGCCCTTTATCGCGGCGCGGCCCTCCTCATTCTCGATGAACCGACCGCCGTACTTACCCCGCAGGAAGTGGACGAGCTGTTTGGCATCATGCATCAGATGGTGAAGGACGGTCACGCGCTGATCTTTATCTCACACAAATTACATGAAGTGGTAGAGATCAGCAACCGCGTCACGGTTCTGCGCGATGGCCGGAAAATCGGTACGCGTCCCACTTCTGAGATCACCAAGCAAATCCTCGCGAACTGGATGGTCGGACGGGAAGTGGGGTTTGCCCTCGATCATGGGGACGTGCAAAAAGGGGAATGTCGCCTGCAGCTCGATACTGTTTCCTGTGGTAGTGATCGCGGCACACCCGGTCTGCGTGGCGTGAGTTTGGAGTTGTGTTCCGGAGAAATCCTCGGCATTGCCGGTGTTTCGGGTAACGGTCAGCGCGAGCTGGCCGAGTCGATCACAGGCTTGCGCAAGATCACGGATGGACGCGTGATCCTCGAAGGGCAGGATGTGACCGGCTTTGCCCCGGGTGACCTGACGGACCGGATGCTCTCCTACATCCCGGAAGAACGCATGCGCGACGGCATGATCAAGAATTTCACGGTTGCCGAAAACATGGTCTTACGGGAACATCATAAACAACCATATTCCCGTTCGGGCTTTTTGAACCTGGGTGGGATCGCCAGTCATTCGGATGAGCTGATCAAGAAATTCCGCGTGAAGACGCCATCGCATGATACGCTGGCAAAGAACCTGTCTGGAGGCAACATTCAGAAAGTGGTGCTGGCGCGAGAGTTCTCGCGCAACCCGCGCGTAATCGTGGCGGCTCAGCCAACCCGCGGCCTCGACATTGGCGCAACCGAGTATGTTCGCGAACAATTACTCGAGCAGCGGCGCAAGGGTGTGGCAGTGATGCTGATCTCGGAAGATCTGGACGAAATCCTGGCCCTCTCCGATCGGATCGCGGTCATTTATGAAGGACAGCTCATGGATATCGTTCCGCGCGCGCACGCCACCCCTGAAAAACTGGGTTTGCTGATGGCGGGTGTCCATCCGGAAGACACTGTCGCGACAACTTCCTAGGCCTAATGTCATAGATAGAGTGTTA
>Ga0114129_10001374_pt1 | contig 32719 bp, 26 predicted proteins | sample RhiMetdeltSRZDD1_FD_80071 | JGI IMG/M metagenome (GOLD analysis project Ga0114129, IMG submission 80071) | Populus rhizosphere microbial communities from Tennessee, USA - Rhizosphere MetaG P. deltoides SRZDD1 (version 2) (version 2) | ecosystem: Host-associated > Plants > Roots > Rhizosphere >...
GGTCGTGGAATTGAATACACCGTGATTTATGAGGCGAACAAGGACGATATTCGGAACCCAAATCTCATCTATCCAGGCCAGATCTTTGCAACTCCGGGTGTCGTGCCCCCAGAAAACATTGATCCCAAGACAACGGCACCCTTGGCAAACAGCACCTCCAGCCCCACATCTGAGCAGTAGAGCGAAACCTTAAGCCACGGTAGCCCATGGGGCTGACCGTGGCTTCGGCTGCAGGAAAATGAGACGACTGAGCATGCAGCCCGGGGCCGTTGAAGGCGGCAGCGGAGAGCAACTTGCAACCCTGAAGGCGGTCCTTCCTTACCTTTGGCCACCCGGCCGACTCGATCTTAAGCGCAGGGTGGTGCTGGCGCTTCTCTCCCTCGTCTTTGCCAAGGTCGTTACGGTCCTCACCCCCTTTGCATTCAAATATGCGGTTGACGCCCTGACCGGTCCACAACGGCCGGGCGCCACTCCGGTTACATCGTTTCTGCTCCTTGCCGGGCCCTTTGCGATGGTCGCCGCTTACGGCCTCGGGCGCATTGCCATGGTCGCGTTTGCTCAGCTGCGCGATGCGCTGTTCGCTCGCGTTGGTCAAAGCGCAGTTCGTGCTCTGGCGATCAAGACCTTCCGACACTTGCATAGCCTGTCTCTCAGATTTCACCTGGAAAGGCGCACGGGCGGGCTCTCTCGCATCATTGAACGCGGCACCAAGGGAATCGATACGATCCTGCGTTACTCTCTGTTCAACACCTTTCCTACCGTCATTGAGATCGCTTTTGTCGCCGGCATTCTCTGGTGGAACTTCGGTTGGATATACGCGCTGATCATAGTGCTGACGATCGTCGCCTATACCGGCTTTACCTACTGGGCAACGGAATGGCGCATCAATCTCCGCCGGGTGATGAACGATGCCGACACCGACGCCAATACCAAGGCCATCGACAGCCTGCTGAACTTCGAAACCGTCAAATATTTCGGCAATGAGGAACACGAAGCCACCCGTTTCGACCATTCTCTCGAACGCTACGAAAAGGCCGCCGTGAAGACCTGGATTTCTCTGGCAATTCTCAATGCGGGTCAGGCCATAGCATTTTCTATCGGCTTGGCTCTGATCATGATCATGGTGGCGAACGATGTGATCAGAGGGACGGCGACGGTCGGTGATTTCGTCATGGTCAACGCTTTGATGATCCAGCTCTACATGCCGCTTAACTTTCTTGGCTCCGTTTATCGCGATATCAAGCAGGGCCTGATCGATATCGAGCATATGTTTGACCTGCTGGGAGTTGATCCCGAGATCAGGGATGATCCTGATGCCCGTCCCCTAATCGTACGCGACGGGGAGATTGTTTTGGATCACGTGAGTTTCGCCTATGATCGCCGCCGGCCGATCGTCACCGATCTCTCTCTGACCATACCGCCGGGTAGGACCTTCGCGATTGTCGGCTCCTCCGGCGCCGGCAAGTCCACGATCTCCCGGCTCCTCTATCGCTTTTATGATGTGACCCGCGGGCGGATCATGATTGATGGCCAGGATATATCAAGGGTAACGCAGCACTCGCTGCGCGCGGCTGTGGGCATGGTCCCGCAGGATACCGTTCTCTTCAACGACACCATCCGTTACAACATCCGCTATGGCCGCCCCAAGGCCTCCGATGAGGAGGTCTATATGGCTGCGAAGCTCGCGCATATCCATGAATTCGTCATGAGCCTGCCGCAGGGCTATGAAACTATGGTGGGCGAGCGCGGACTGAAGCTCTCCGGCGGTGAGAAGCAGCGTGTTTCGATCGCCCGCACCATTTTGAAAGGTCCACCGATTCTCATTCTCGACGAAGCCACATCGGCTCTGGATACGCGTACCGAGCAGGAAATTCAGAAAGCCTTGCGACAGGTGGCGCAGAACCGAACGACCATCGTCATTGCTCACCGCCTGTCGACCGTGATCGATGCCGATGAAATCATCGTTCTGGAGGCAGGTCGGATCGCCGAGCGCGGGCGGCACGAAGAACTACTCAAGAAGCAAGGCATCTACTTCGCGATGTGGACCCGTCAGCGCGAAGCCGATGAAGCCCGTCGCAAGCTGGCGGAAAATCTGGACGATTCCACATCGAAGGTGCCCGATCAGGCCGAAGCTCTGCGACCCGAGCCGGTCGAAGCCTGAGCGCCCTATGAGTGATCTTGGGGTTGTCAGGACGCCTCCATTTGACCTCCGTTCCAAAATGTCGTCTCTATTCTTCAACCGGTCCGCGCGCAGGTAGGGGGCGCCGGTTCGGCATGAAGAAAATCGGAGGAAACAATGCGCGCAGTTCCACTGGCCATCCTGTTTGCACTATCGCCCTCGCTGGCGCAGGCTCAGACATATCCTGACCGCACCATCACGATGGTCATCCCCTTTGCCGCAGGCGGACCCACCGACACCGTTGCACGCCTCGTCGGCGAAGCCATGAGCAAGGATCTGGGGCAGCAAGTGATCGTCGAGAATGTCGGCGGCGCCGGCGGGACTTTAGGCGCAGCTCGCGTCGCCAAGGCGGAGCCCGATGGCTACACGCTCCTTATGCACCACATTGGCATGGCCACTTCGGCCACCCTCTATCGCAAACTGCCCTTCAACGCCCTTGAGGACTTTGAATACATAGGGCTCGTGACCGATGTGCCCATGGTATTGGTGGCGCGGAAGGACTTCGAACCCACCGATCTGAAACAGTTGATCGATTATGTGAAAGCCAACAAAGACAAGGTCACCTATGCCAATGCCGGCATCGGGGCTGCGTCTCACCTTTGCGGAATGCTCTTCATGAGCAGCATCGAAACCCCGCTGACCACCGTTCCCTACAAGGGAACGGGTCCCGCGATGACCGATCTCATCGGTGGGCAGGTCGACTTCATGTGCGATCAATCGACCAACACGACCAACCAGATCAAGGCCGGCGAGATCAAGGCTTATGCCACAACCACGACGGAACGCCTGACCAATCTGCCGGACATCCCGACGGCGGCCGAAGCGGGCTTGCCCGGGCTCGAGGTCACGATCTGGCACGGGATTTATGCTCCCAAGGGCACCCCGAAAGACGTGATCGATCGACTTTCCCAGTCGCTTAAAACGGCACTCAAGGATGAAACGGTTATTAACCGGCTTGCTGAACTCGGGACAGCCCCGGTTCCCGAGGATCAGGCTACGCCCGAGGCCCTGAAGCAAAAGCTTTCGAGCGAGATCGAGCGATGGCGGCCCATCATTACCGCCGCAGGGCAATTCGCCGACTGAACCTCCTGTGCAGGCGCCGACTTTTTTGGCGCCAGCGACGGGGAGTACTTGATGGAACGGTTGAACCGACGCGATGCTGCATTAGGCTTGATCTTCTTTTTGATCGGCGCGGCCTTTGCCGTTGGTTCACGTTCCGCCGAGATCGGCACGGCCTTTCGCATGGGCCCCGGCTATTTCCCGCTGCTCCTGTCCTTTTTGCTCATGCTCTTGGGAGCAATACTGATTGCGGGCTCCTTCAAAGGGGAAAATGAGTCTTTTGGACAGGTTCCGTCCTGGCGCGGAATTCTGCTGGTGCTCGCAGCGCCGGTGACTTTCGGCTTGACCGTCAGGAAGCTCGGCCTCGCTCCGGCCATTGTGCTCAGCGCCATCCTGTCCGTCTATGCCAGCCGGCGCTCGAACATATGGCTTGCCGGAGCCCTGGCCCTAGGCCTGACCCTCTTCTGTCTTGCCGTCTTCAGCTATGGTCTGCGCCTGCCACTTCCGCTCTTTGGTCCTTGGTTGAGGTTTTAGCCATACGATGGAGATTTTCAGCCATCTCTCCTTGGGCTTTGCCACCGCTTTCGAGCCGGTGAACATCCTCTACTGCTTCCTGGGAGTCCTAGTCGGCACTCTGATCGGCGTCCTCCCTGGCATCGGGCCTACGGCTACGATTGCAATGCTGCTGCCGATCACCTTCACCCTAAATCCGGCAACATCGCTGATCATGCTGGCCGGCATCTATTACGGAGCGCAGTACGGCGGCTCAACGACTGCCATTCTGATCAACCTCCCTGGAGAGTCCTCCTCCGCCGTCACCGCCATTGATGGCTACCAGATGGCGCGACAGGGCAGGGCAGGTCCCGCGCTCGCAACCGCTGCCCTTGGATCTTTTTTCGCCGGCACCGTCGCCACCGTCCTCATAGCTCTTTTTGCCCCGCCTCTCACCAGATTGGCCCTCAAATTCGGTCCAGCGGAGTATTTTTCGCTAATGCTCTTGGGGCTTGTGACCTCCATAGCTCTGGCGCACGGGTCGGTGTTGAAGGCCATCGCCATGATCGTTTTGGGATTGCTGCTGGGCCTTGTCGGAACCGACATATACACCGGCACCCCTCGTTTTACTTTCGGCCTTCTCGAACTTGCCGATGGATTGAATTTCGTCGCCGTCGCTGTCGGCGTTTTTGGCGTTGCCGAAATCCTCCGCAACCTCGAGAACGAAACGGACCGCGACGTTGTGATCAAAAAAGTCTCCAACCTGTGGCCAAGTCGGGAAGACTTTAAGGCGATCGTAGCGCCGGTCTTCCGCGGTACGGCGCTTGGGGCCATTCTGGGCATCCTGCCCGGCGGTGGCGCGATCCTATCTTCCTTCGCTGCTTATTCCATCGAGAAGCGCCTCTCCAATAATCCCAAGCGCTTTGGCAAGGGGGCGATTGAAGGGGTCGCCGCACCGGAATCCGCCAATAACGCCGGAGCTCAGACCTCATTCATCCCGATGCTCACCCTCGGCATTCCCGCCAATCCCGTCATGGCCTTGATGATTGGAGCAATGATCATTCAGGGCATCACACCCGGACCCAATGTCGCGACCGACGAGCCTGAGCTCTTCTGGGGCGTCATTGCTTCCATGTGGCTTGGCAATCTAATGCTCGTACTGTTGAACCTGCCCTTGATCGGCCTCTGGGTCCGCCTGCTGACCATTCCCTACTACGTGCTCTTTCCCGCCATTCTCGTTTTCAGCGCCATTGGCGTTTACAGCGTCAACAGCAACGCCTTCGACCTGTTCACCGTGGCCGTGTTCGGAGCCTTGAGCTACGTTTTGATCAAATTGGGCGGTGAACCGGCACCGTTGCTCTTGGGCTTCGTCCTGGGTCCGATGCTCGAAGAAAACCTCCGCCGCGCCATGATAATATCCAGAGGAGACCCTACCGTCTTCCTTACCAGGCCTTTGAGTGCGGCCTTGATCCTTCTCGCCATGGCCGTTCTTGTCATCGTGCTTCTTCCCTCGGTGGCCAAGAAGCGCGAGGAAGTTTTCGTTGAGGAAGTCTGAGTCTTGATCCGCGGGGCAATGTCCAATAAGAGCACGGCCTTGGCATGCTTGACGGACGGAAAAGACGCACCATGCTTCAACCGATTTACTCGATCCTCACGCCCATTCACCGAGAAGGCTATCGCTTCATCGCCGTCTTCCTGGTTGGCACCATCGTCCTGTTTCTTACCGGTTTCGAGGCGCTGGGTTGGTTCGGCGCCGTCTTATGTGTTTGGTGTGCATACTTCTTCCGTGATCCTGAACGCGCAACGCCACTGCGGGAAGGGCTGATCATTTCCCCGGCCGATGGCCGCATCAGCACCGTCGAAGCGGTCGTTCCTCCCCCTGAGCTCGATCTAGGCTCAGCGCCGCGCCAGCGCATTTCCATCTTCATGAATGTCTTCGACGTTCATGTGAATCGCAGCCCCATCGACGGTCACATAACCCGCATTGCCTATGTGCCAGGCAAGTTTATTAACGCCGAGCTCGACAAATCGAGCGCCGACAACGAGCGCCAGGCCTTTACGATCGAGATGGAAGGCGGGAATCGAATCGGCGTCGTGCAGATTGCCGGCCTGCTGGCGCGCCGCATCATCAAATTCGTCCGCGAGGGCGAGCAGGTTCATGCGGGGCAGCGCATAGGCCTCATTCGCTTCGGCAGCCGTGTTGACGTATATTTGCCCGACGGCCAAATGCCTTTCGTTGCGGTGGGCCAGCGCGCGATTGCCGGAGAGACCGTGCTCGCCGATTTGCGCGCCAACGAGGGAGCCAGGGAGTGTCGAAGATCGTAAGGGAGTTCGCCCGATGACTGTACCAGGCCTGGATCCGGAGCCAGATAACCACACTCTTGACCGGCGCCCGCGCTTCAAGAGCATTCCGGTTCGTGTCCTCCTGCCCAACCTCATCACGCTCCTAGCCCTGTGCAGCGGCGTGACGGCGATCCGACTCGGCATCGAGGGACGATATGAGCTGGCTGTGGGCTGCGTCATTCTCGCCATAATGCTCGATGCCGTTGATGGCAGACTCGCCCGCATGCTGAAGGGGTCGAGCCGCTTCGGCGCCGAGCTTGACTCGCTTGCGGATTTCGTCAACTTCGGCGTCGCGCCCGCCGTGATGATCCACTTGTGGTCGCTGCACTATCTGCGCAATTTCGGCTGGATCGTATCGCTTGCCCTGGCCGTTTGCTGCGCACTTCGGCTTGCACGCTTCAACGTTGCCATTGAGGATCCGGACAAACCCGCCTGGACCATGAATTTCTTCACCGGGGTTCCCGCCCCTGCCGGTGCCGGACTTGCGATGCTGCCCATGTATCTTGGCTTCCTCGGACTCTCCACTCATACTGAGAGCGCCGCCAAATTCGTTCTTCCTTATATTGCCATCGTGTCCATGTTGATGGTAAGCCGCGTCCCCACTTTCTCCGGTAAGACCTTCGGCCAGCGGGTGAGCCGTGACATGGTTCTGCCGATCTTGGGCATCGCGGCATTCACCGTTGCCATGCTCATTGCCTTCACCTGGGAGGTGCTGACCTTCCTGGCTTTCCTCTACCTCGCCATGCTGCCCGTGGGAGTCAAAAGCTACTACCGCCACAAGCAAGCTTACGAGGAGCGTCTCGGCGCCGAGCAGCGCGAAAAGTCGAGCAGTCGCGCTTGAAACTTAGTTGAGGGCCTTCTCCAGATCGGTACAAATATCCTGCCCATCCTCGATTCCGACGGAAAAGCGAAACACGCCATCGCCTGCGAATGCGCGATAGCGCTTGAGTGCGATGCCCTCGAGTTTGAAGGAAGAGGCCATGAGCGCATCCGTCGGTATCCAGTAGATCAGACTCCTATGATGTCCGAGCGACACAGCATAATGGACGACTTCGAAGCGCTCGATCATGTTCTTGGCAATCTCGGCCCCGTCTCCCTCGGGCTGAAACGTCATCATGCCGGAAAAATTGCGCATCTGCCTTTGCGCCAGTTCATGTTGTGGATGTGAGGCGAGCCCGGGATAAAGAACCCGTTTGATGCGTTTGTGCTTCTCCAAAAATTTTGCGACGAACAGCGCATTTTCCTCATGCGCCCGCATGCGCAGGGGTAGCGTCGCCGAACCCCTCAATATGAGCCAGGCATTGAAGGGTGACAGCACGCCGCCATAATGTACCGTTGCTTCGAGGTTCAAGGCATCAAGGTCCTGCTTTCGGCCGATCACCGCCCCACCCATGGCATCGCCATGACCGCCAATGTATTTGGTCAGCGAATGCACGACGAAATCGGCGCCCAGCTCGAGAGGCCGCGTCGCAATGGGCGAGGCGAAGGTCGAATCGACCACCACGTCTCTGACTCCCGCCCTGTGCGCCAGATCGCTGAGCTGCGCAATGTCGGACAGCCGCATGATCGGATTTGCCGGCGTCTCGATCCATAGCATTCTGGTCTGGGGCCGGATCTTGCTTGCGACCTCGTCCAGATCTGACGTATCCGCCAAGGAAACTTCGATGCCAAAGCGTGGAAGCGAGTCGCGCACGAGTTCGGCCGTGCCGACGTAGTTCGAATCCGAAATGATCAGGTGATCGCCCTTGGATAACCGACCGGCGATGAGGGCATGCGAAGCTGCCATTCCGGAGCCGAAGGCTTGCGCCGCTTCGCCACCCTCGAGGGCGGTGAGCTTCTCCTCCAATTGCCTGACCGTCGGATTCGATTGTCTGGCGTAGATGAAGCCTTCATAGCCCATCCGGTTGCGGGCCGAGAATCCGGTCACCGCCTCGGGGGCGAAAGTCGACGACATGACGAGATTGGGCGAGGATGCCCGCGTTACTGGGTCGACGCCTTCTCCGGCATGAACTGCAATAGTCCGCAAACCCTTTTGATGACCCGTGCTGTGCTTCACGAGATCAAGCCTGTGCCTTGTGGGTGGGCGCCCGCAGCTCCTTCCCCAGCGCTACGAACACTTCCTCGATGATATGTCGAGCGTGCAATCCGGCCTCTTCATACTGCTCAACCGGCAAGCCATGGCGGATGAAACGGTCCGGCAGGCACATCGGTCGCACCTTGAGTCGGCCAAGAAGGTCGTTGGCCGCGAGGAAATGGAGAATATGCGAGCCGAAGCCGCCGATGGCGCCTTCCTCAATCGTGATAAGGGCCTCGTGCGATTGTGCCAGTCGACGCACCAGATCGACGTCCAGAGGCTTGGCAAAACGGGCATCGGCAACCGTCGTCGAAATGCCCATGGCGCTTAGTTCCTCGGCCGCGCGCATACACTCGTGCAGCCGTGCGCCGAAAGAAAGAAGTGCAATTTGCGTACCCTCCCTCACGATCCGTCCCTTGCCGATCTCAAGTGGCACGCCCTCATCCGGCAGGTCGACTCCGATGCCTTCCCCCCGCGGGTAGCGGAAGGCCGAAGGCCGGTCGTCGATCGCTGCTGCCGTAGCCACCATATGCATGAGTTCCGCTTCATCCGCTGCTGCCATCACGACGAAGTCGGGTAGGCACGTCAGGAAGGCCACGTCATAGCTGCCGGCATGAGTGGGCCCGTCTGGTCCCACGAGCCCCGCCCGGTCGATGGCAAAGCGGACGGGCAACCGCTGAACGGCAACGTCATGCACCACCTGGTCATAGGCCCTTTGCAGAAAGGTCGAATAAATCGCCGCAAATGGTTTGTAACCCTCGACGGCGAGGCCGGCGGAGAAGGTCACGGCATGCTGCTCGGCGATGCCCACGTCGAACGTACGCTGCGGGAATCTCTCCTGGAATTTGTCGAGCCCGGTGCCTGAGGGCATGGCCGCGGTAACGGCGACGATTTTCTCATCCTTCGTCGCGATATCGATGAGCGTGCGCGAAAAAACCGAGGTGAAGCTCGGCGCATTGGCGGAGGATTTGTGCTGCTCGCCAGTTTCGGCGTCGAACTTGCTGACCGCATGGTACTTCTCGGTATCTTGCTTGCGGAATGGATGTCCCTTTCCCTTCTCCGTCACCACATGCATGAGAATGGGGCCGAGTTGATCGGCATCGCGAACATTCTGCAGGATCGGAACCAGGGTCTCGATATTGTGTCCGTCGATCGGCCCCACGTAATAGAAGCCGAGCTCTTCGAACAGTGTTCCGCCGAGCACGATGCCGCGCGCATATTCGTCGGCCCGCCGTGCCATGGCTTGAAAGCTGAGCGGAAACCTCTTTGCCAGCTGTTTGGCGATGTCGCGGATCGACAGATAAGGTCGAGATGACACCAGCCAGGAGAGATAATTCGTGAGAGCGCCGACAGCAGGGGCAATGGACATGCCATTGTCGTTGAGGATGACGATCATGCGCGTGTCGCGCGCCCCGGCATTGTTCATGGCCTCATAGGCCATGCCTGCACTCATTGCGCCGTCGCCAATCACTGCGATCACGTGGTGCTTGCGCTCCGCGAGATCGCGCGCGATGGCCATGCCGAGCCCCGCCGAGATCGAAGTCGAGCTATGGGCCGCGCCGAAGATGTCATAGGCGCTTTCCTCCCGCCGCGTGAAGCCGTAAAGGCCGTCGCGTTGCCGGATCGCCCGTATTTTGTCTCTGCGACCGGTCAGGATCTTGTGGGGATAGGACTGATGGCCCACATCCCAAATGAGCCTATCCTCGGGCGTATTGAACACATAGTGCAGCGCCACCGTAAGTTCGATCACACCTAGCCCAGCCCCGAAGTGACCGCCCGTCACCGATGCGGCACTGATGGTCTCGCGCCGCAGTTCCTCGGCAACCTCGCGAAGCTGGCGGGGCTCGAGCCGCCGCAGATCGGCAGGTGTTTTGATGTGGTCGAGGAGAGGTGTCGAGGACTTGACCATGTTCCCGAAAACTTACCGAAATTTAACGATGCCCTGCACATGCAGCTGCCGAAAGTTGATACTGAAGAAAGTGGGGAAGAGCAACCTATTGGGTGGCGAGTGCCATGTCTGCCAGGCGCGTCGAAAAATCGCCTTCCGCGTCAGCAAGTGAACCCAAGACGCTGAAATGATCCTGCCCCGCGATCTCGGCAAAGGTCGTATGCACGCCAGCCCCGCACCACGACGCGACGATGCTCTGGCTTTGGCGGATGAATTCATCGGACTCTTTTTCGCCGACCCACGCTTGGAAGCTGCGCCCGGCAGGGCTCGGCCACAGGAGGGGACTCCACACACGCGCCGTTCCCTCATCCATTCTGATATCCTGGTTCATCGAGGTACCTAGGAGTGGTCGGAGGTCGAAAATACCGCTGATCGAAATCGCCGCTGGAATGAGGTCATTTGGGTGCCCGAACAGCTCCCATTTCGTCGCCAGCATGGCCGCAGCTAAATGGCCCCCGGCCGAATGGCCAAAAACGAAAATACGTCGCCGGATCTTGTTCCTGAGATAGATCACCAATTGTCGCATCTCTTCGATGATATCGCCAATTCTGACCTCGGGGCACAGGCTGTAGGAGGGAATGGCGACGGTGACCCCACGGCTGTTAAGCCCTCGCGCTATGTGGCTGAAGTAACTCTTGTCGAACGAGCGCCAGTAGCCTCCGTGGATGAAAAGCGCCACGGCTCCCGCGTCCTCGCCGGGCCAGAAAACATCGACCCGGTTCCGCGGCCTTGCCCCATAGGCGAGATCAAAATCAGCCTTGGCAATGCGGCGGAAACTTGCTGCCTCATCTTGCCACTGCGCAACAATCCTTGGGTGCTCGGGCACGCGCTGACGCATGTTGTACTCATGCTCAAGGTTCATGTTGCTCCCCCCGAGCCTGGTTATCAAAGTATGGGGTTTGACTTCGCGCTACCCGGCGCCGTGACAGCTTTTGATTCCCCGATATCCAGTGATATAGTCCTGATCACCAACACCAAAAATACGTCCGTGTGCAACACAAATTGAACAATAGGGAGGCGTGTATGAAAACCTTCTTCCGCACCATGGCCGCTGGCCTTGCCGTGCTTTTTATGGCCTTGGGCAGCGCCAACGCCGAAGTCGTCTACAATCGCGGCAACTCTGCCGACCCAGAATCGCTTGACCCTCACAAGACCTCGACCGTCTATGAAGGTCACATACTTCGCGATTTGTTCCAAGGGCTGGTGATGCAGGATGCAAAAGCCGAGCTTATCCCTGGCGCCGCTGAGAGCTGGACGGTCTCTGACGACGGTAAAGTATATACCTTCAAACTCCGCCCGGACGCGGTTTGGTCCAACGGCGATGCCGTTACGGCAAATGACTTTGTCTATTCCTTCCAGAGACTTCTCAATCCTGAGACCGCTGCTGAATACGCTGGCATGCTCTACCCGATCAAGGGTGCCAAGGAGGTGAACGAATCCAAGAGTTCACCAGAAACTCTGGGCGTGAAGGCCATTGACGACAAGACCCTCGAGATCACGCTCAACGCCCCTACACCTTATTTCCTCGAGATGTTGACGCATCAAGCGGCCTATCCCATCAACAAGAAGAATGTCGATCAGTTCGGCGCAGATTTCGTCAAGCCCGGCAACCTCGTGTCGAACGGCGCCTATACGCTGGCTGAATTCGTGCCGAATGATCATATTAAGCTCGTCAAGAACCCGAAGTTCTTCGACGCGGCCAATGTCGAGATCGATGTCGTGAATTACATCCCGACCGAGGACCGTTCTGCCGCGTTGAAGCGCTATGAAGCTGGCGAGCTCGACTCGAACGACGATCTGCCCACTGAACAGCTCGACGAGATCCGAGCCAAGTTCGGGGATCAAGTGCACATCGCTCCCTATCTTGGCACCTATTATTACACCTTCAAAACCGACAAGAAGCCATGGGATGACGCCAAGCTGAGGCGCGCCGTTTCCATGGCCATCGACCGCGATTTCCTTGCCGAGAAGGTGTGGAAGAACAGCATGTTTCCGGCCTATTCCTTCGTGCCCCCCGGCATAGCCGGTTATGAGCCGAGTGTCGCCGACTATGGCGACATGACCCAGATCGAACGAGAGGACGAAGCCAAGAAGGTCCTTGCCGAACTGGGCTATGGTCCGGACAAGCCGCTCAAGATGGAGCTTCGCTTTAATACCTCGGAGAACCATCAGAACACTGCCGTCGCCGTTCAGGACATGCTCAAGCCCTTGGGAGTCGAAGTGTCGCTCGTGAACACCGACACCAAGACCCACTATGGGCTTCTCGAGCAGCACGGTGACTATGACGTCGCGCGTGCGGGCTGGATCGCTGACTACAAGGATCCGGAGACCTTCCTGCGCCTGCTCGTGACCGGAGATGGCAGCAACTACGCCCTCTACTCAAATCCGGAGTATGATGCGCTCATGGGCCAGGCAGCCAGCGAAGCTGACCCTGCCAAGCGTTCGAAGCTTCTCTCCCAGGCGGAAGCGATCTTTGTGCGCGACACGCCTTACATTCCACTGCTCTTCTACTCCTACCACAACATTGTTTCACCCAAGCTGCAGGGGTTTGAAGACAACGTGATGGATGTTCATCCGACCCGCTTCATCAAGAAGACATCCTGAGTTTTGATGAGCTTCCGGCCTGCCTCTAACCAGGGCGGGCCGGACGGGCGGCACCCATGCTGGGCTATGTAGTACGGCGATTTTTTTCCGCGATACCGACTCTTTTTTTGATCGTCACCATTAGCTTCTTCGTGATGCGGATCGCACCGGGCGGACCTTTCAATCAGGAGAAGGGGCTGAACCCGATCGTCAAGGCCAATCTCGAACGTCAGTACAGCCTCGATCAACCCCTCTGGAAGCAGTATCTCGACTACCTCAACGATCTCCTGCACGGCGATCTTGGCCCGAGCTACGTTCTGCCCGACTTTACAGTGGCAGAGCTGTTTCGTGCAGGCCTTCCGATCTCGATACAGCTTGGCGCGAGCGCCCTCATTCTTGCCCTGCTCGTGGGAGGAGCGCTGGGCGTGATAGCTTCCCTCAAGCAGAACGAGCCGAGCGACTACTCCGTTATCGCCTTGGCGACCGCGGGCAGCACCATACCGACCTTCGTCATTGCCCCTTTGCTGCAGCTGACCTTTGGCCTCGCCTTCGCCTGGCTTCCGGTCGGCGGGTGGGGCGGTGGAGGTCTCAGCCACAAAATTCTTCCCATCATCACTCTCGCTTTGCCGCAAATGGCCATCGTTGCCCGCCTGATGCGGGGCTCGATGATCGAATCGCTGCGTTCCCACCACATACGCACGGCGCGCGCCCTGGGTCTGTCGGACCTGTCCGTAATCGTCAAACATGCTCTGCGCGGCGCCATTCTCCCGATCGTTTCCTATGCGGGGCCGGCGGCCGCTGCCCTTATCACGGGATCCATCATTGTCGAGACCATTTTCTCGATACCGGGAATCGGCAGATATTTCGTCGAAGGCGCCCTCAATCGGGACTACACTCTGGTGATGGGCACGGTAGTTGTCATCGCCGTCTTCACTATTCTTTTCAACCTCATCGTCGATATACTCTACGCCACCATCGATCCACGAGTGCGCTATGACTGACTTGGCTGTCCGCACACCGGTCAAGGGCCGCTCGCTTTGGGGCGATGCCTGGGGACGGCTCAGGGCCAATCGGGCAGCAGTCGTCAGCGCCGTTTATCTGTGCGTCATGATCATCGCCTGCGTCGCAGGACCTTGGATCAGCCCCCATGGTTTCTCCACGATTTACCAGGACTATGTCCGAGTTCCACCGAGTTTTAAGCCCTATCCCGCCGATGACACGATCGAGAAGTCCCTTGAGGGGGCGGCAAGCCGTGCCCGTGTCGAAATCGCCGAGTGGCGAGAGGAGGGGGAGAGTGTTGTGGCCAGGGTAACCTCCTCGAAGACCATCGACGAACGCATCACCCGTTATTTCGATCGCACGAGCGCTTTCGAGAATGCCACGGCCGAATCGAGATCGCCCGACGGCATGCAACTGACGATCCGCGCCCAGATCGAGCGGCATCGGTTTCTGTTCGGCACGGACAACGTCGGCCGGGATCTTCTGACGCGAACGTTGATTGCCGGACGCGTGTCTCTCGCCATTGGGCTTCTGGCAGGCCTGGTCGCCGTCATCATCGGTGTTCTCTACGGCGCAACCTCAGGCTTTCTCGGCGGCCGGGTCGACGAGGTCATGATGCGAATCGTCGACATTCTCTATTCGCTGCCCTTCATATTCTTCGTCATCATGCTCGTCGTTTTCTTCGGGCGGAATTTCGTCCTCATGTTCCTGGCCGTGGGCGCAGTGCTTTGGCTCGACATGGCGCGCATCGTTCGGGGCCAGACCCTTTCCATCAAGCGGCAGGAATTCGTCCAGGCTGCGGATGCGCTGGGCGTAACACAGTCGGGGATTCTACGCCGACACATCATTCCCAACACCTTGGGTCCGGTCGTCGTCTACATGACGCTGCTCGTTCCCCAGGTCATCATTCTGGAAAGCTTTCTGTCCTTCTTGGGCTTGGGTGTGCAGGAGCCCATGTCGAGCTGGGGGGTCCTCATCGCACATGGCGCCAAGAACATCGGCACCGCGAATTGGCTGCTGATTTTTCCCTCCTTCTTCCTGACCACGACACTTTTTGCCCTGAACTTCATCGGCGACGGCCTGCGCGATGCGCTCGACCCCAAGGACCGCTGAGCCCATGCCGGGCGAGGAGGCCATCTTGCAAGTTCGGAACTTGAGTGTTCGCTTCCGAACGATGGATGGCATCGTCGAGGCAGTGCGCGATGCGAACTTCTCGGTTGCAGCCCGAGAGACGGTGGCGATCGTCGGTGAATCCGGCTCAGGTAAGAGTCAGATGATGATGGCCGTTATGGGCCTCCTGGCCCAGAACGGCTATGCCCAAGGACTTGCCGACTATCGTGGTGTCGATCTTCTCAAGCTCACGCCCCGTCAGCTCAACCACATTCGCGGTCGCAAGATCACCATGATCTTTCAGGAGCCGATGACCTCGCTCGATCCTCTCTACACCATTGGGGATCAGTTGACGGAGCCGATCATTCGCCATCAGGCCCTATCCGGTGGTGAAGCCTTCGACCGCGCCATCGAATTGCTCGATCTCGTGCGCATTCCAGAGGCACGCCGGCGCATGCGCTCCTATCCCTATGAGCTCTCGGGCGGTCAACGCCAGCGCGTCATGATTGCTATGGCCATTGCCAACAATCCTGATTTGCTCATTGCCGACGAACCCACCACCGCGTTGGATGTGACGATTCAGGCCGAGATCCTGGCACTCCTGGAGGATCTTCAGAAGCGGCTTGGCATGGGCCTTGTCTTCATCACCCATGATCTTGGTATCGTCAGGCGCATTGCCGATCGCGTCTGTGTCATGCAATCGGGGAAGATCGTCGAGCAGGGCGCAACGGAGCGCATTTTCACCTCTCCCGCGCACCCCTACACCAGGATGCTTCTCGAGGCGGAGCCCGAGGGCCGAAAGCAGCCCCCGCCCAAGGGCTCGCCGACGGTCCTAGAAGGCAGACGCATCCGCGTGAGCTTCTCCATTGGCGGCGGATTGCTGGCACCGCCGCCACTCGAATTGCGAGCGGTGGATGACGTCAGCATCTCCCTACGGCGCGGACAAACAATCGGTATTGTCGGGGAATCAGGCTCCGGCAAATCGACGCTGGCGCGCGCTCTTTTGAAGCTTCTGCCCTCGGAGGGCATCATCCGCTTCGCCGGTCGCGATCTAGCGGATCTCGATCGCGCTGCCATGCGCCCTCTCAGGCGCGAGTTGCAGATTGTCTTTCAAGATCCCTTCGGTTCCCTTTCACCCCGTCTCACCGCCGGGCAGATTGTCAGCGAGGGGCTTCTCGTTCATGAGCCATCACTGTCCGCTGCCGACCGCGACCGTCGTGCCGCCCAAGCGCTTGCCGAAGTCCAGCTCGATCCCTCTCTGCGCAATCGCTATCCGCATGAGTTTTCTGGCGGCCAGCGCCAGCGCATCGCCATTGCCCGTGCGATCATATTAAAACCTAAGGTCGTGGTGCTGGACGAACCGACCTCGGCACTCGATCGTCAAGTGCAGAAACAGATTGTCGCCCTTTTACGAGATCTGCAGGACGCCCACGAACTGTCCTATCTTTTTATCAGCCATGATCTCAAGGTCGTCCATGCCATGGCCGACCATGTCATCGTCATGAAAGACGGCAAGGTGGTTGAGGAAGGGGATACGCAGCGTATTTTCGATGAGCCGCACCATCCCTATACCATGAGACTCATGGCGGCCGCCCTGAGCGGAGAGGCTGTACCCGATACTCCTCAATCGGCGGACGAAACCCGAACTTTTCCTCTAACGCGCTGAAGCACAAGCAGGTTTTCGGCTGGGTCAGGATCTCGGGGCTGCTCTTGCCTTCATCGCTGCGAAAATGCGACAATTCCTTTCACCCGCTGAATCTCATGTTCTACCGCATAACGAATTCCGGAACGCTTCGTCCCATCTGGTCGCGCAATCTGCACGATGAGATGCTGCTTCACTGCGCCCGCATCGGATTCAAGCCTTAGCTTCGCTGCTCTAGAGCCGCGAAGCGACGCCGGCGTCGACCGGCGCGACCACAGAAGCGAATTCGAATGGGACTCTCATGAACAGGCAGCTCAAGAACCTCAACATCTCCGAACTCGTCGAACAGGACACGGCGCATCACTTTCACCCCTTCACTGATCACAAGTCCTTCCATGCCGGCGGCGGCGCTCGCATCATTACCCATGCCGACGGTGTGTGGATCTGGGACGCCGCGGGAAACCGCCTTCTCGATGCCATGTCCGGTCTCTGGTGCGTCAACGTGGGCTACGGCCGAAAGGAGCTTGCCGAGGCGGCCTATCGGCAAATGCTTGTGCTTCCCTACTACAACACCTTCTTCAAAACCTCGACTGTGCCGGCAACTGAGCTCGCCGCCAAAGTCGCAAGCCTGTTGCCTGAGCGCTTCAAGCGCGTATTTTTTGTCAATTCGGGCTCGGAAGCGAATGACACGATGGTGCGTTTCGTTCGCCATTACTGGAGCATAAGGGGTAAGAAATATCGCAACATCTTCATCTCGCGCCGACGTGCCTATCATGGTTCCACCATGGTGTCCGCGTCTCTTGGCGGGATGGCCGGCATGCACGAGCAGGGTGGGCTGCCTCTCCCCGGCTTCGTTCATGTCCAGCAGCCTCATTGGTATGAATTCGGCGGAGACTTGTCTCCCGACGAATTCGGTCTACAGGCCGCAGCTGATGTCGAGAGGAAGATTCTCGAGGTGGGGCCTGACAACGTCGCAGCCTTTGTGGGCGAACCCATTCAGGGCGCAGCCGGGGTTCTGATTCCGCCCAGGACCTATTGGCCGGAGGTGGAGCGTATCTGCAAGAAGTATGGAATTCTCCTGGTTGCCGACGAGGTCATCTGCGGTTTTGGCCGCACCGGCAATTGGTGGGGTTTCGAGACCATGGGCTTCAGCCCGGATATTGTCGTCATGGCCAAGGGGCTCTCTTCCGGTTACTTGCCCATCGGAGCCATGGCAGTTGCCGAGACGTTAATTGGAGAGTTTTTCGATAGGGGGGGCGAATTCTACCACGGCTATACCTATTCCGGGCATCCTGCAGCCTGCGCAGTGGCCCTTGAGAACATTCGTATCCTGGAGGATGAAGACCTTATTGGCCGAGTCCGGTCGCTGGCACCCTATCTGCGCCAATGCATGATGGGGCTCAGTGATCACCCGCTCGTCGGAGAGGTTCGCACGGAAGGCTTCATTGGGGCGATCGAATTGACCCTCGACAAGAAAACCCGTGCCCGATTCAACGAGCCGGGCCGCGTCGGCACGATCTGCCGGGATCATTGCCTTGCCAACGGCCTGATCATGAGGGCCTGCTGGGACACCATGGTCTTTGCCCCGCCCTTCTGCATCGAAAAGCCCGAGATCGATGAATTAGTTAAACTTGCCAGGAAGTCATTTGACCTAACGCTCGCCGATGTCCTATCGGAAATGCAATAGGAACTCGCGGGGGCGGTCCCGGCCCCCGGGAAAGAGCGTCAAACATGGGACGGCGAACGGGTTGCCCGGGGAAGCGGAACGACCCAGTAATTGTAAGGAAGGACTTGAGCCAATGCACATCAACAGCCCACGTTTTCGGCCCAGCCGGCGCGGATTTCTTCTAGGTTCCGGCGCGCTTGCTGTCGGTTTGTCGGTCTCGACCCGTTTTGCGCGGTCCGAGGAAGAGAAGAAACTGAATTTCTACAATTGGGATACCTATATTGGCGAGACCACCTTGGCCGACTTCCAGAAGGAGACTGGCATCGAAGTCAAGATGGATCTGTTTGCCGACAATGACGAACTCTTCGCCAAGCTGAAGGAGGGCAATCCGGGCTATGACGTGATCGTGCCGACGAACGACAATCTCGAACGCATGATCCTTGCAGGCATGATCATGCCACTCGATCACTCCAAGATTCCTAACATGTCGAACATCGACGAGCCTTTCAAGGACGCGACGTTTGATCCGGGCCGCAAGCATTCCGTGCCCTATATGTGGGGCACCCTGGGGATCGGCTATCGCAAGAGCAAAATCGAAGGCGCCGTCGACAGCTGGAAGATCGTGCTCGACGAACCCAAGTACGCCGGGCGGATTTCGCTTCTGGGCGATGCCGCGAACGTCATCGGCGCCGCATTGAAATACCTCGGCTACTCTTTCAACTCCATCAGTCCAGATGAGTTGAAGAAGGCCGAGGAGATCCTGATCGCGAACAAGAAGAATATCAAGGTCTACGCGGACGACAACGGCCAGGACCTTCTGGTTTCAGGCGAAGTGGATCTGGCCCAGGAATGGAACGGCGATATCCTTCAGGTCATGGGCGATGATCAGGATATCGGCTATGCCGTGCCAACCGAAGGCAGTCTCCTGTGGCAGGACACTCTCGCGATTCCGAAGGGGGCTCCTCATCCGGAGAATGCCCATGCTTTCATCAACTTCATTCTGAATGGCGAAGTTGGCGCGAAGATCGCCGAGACCATCCAATATGCGACCCCTAATGCGGCTGCGAAGAAGCTGATGAGCAAAGAATATCTGGACAATCCCGCGATCTTCCCGCCTCCCGAGGTGATCGCCAAATGCGAAGCCGGCATCTATGTCGGCGAGGAGGGGACGAGACTTCGCGACGAAGCCTGGACGCGCATCACCGCGGCCTGACGATTGCACTTTGGCTTCGGCATTGTAAGCTACACGCGGGCGGCCTTGAGCCGCCCGCAGTTCAAGCGCCGCTGAGCAGAGTCCTTCATCTTGGAGAGTTGGCGAAAAAACCCGGCAGTATTCTGGATCCTCGCATCACCGGGCACGTTCTGGCTGATCGCCTTCTTTCTGCTGCCCCTGGCTCTCATCTGGTTGATGTCCTTCGGCGAGAAGACATCGATCACCGCTTATGAGGTAACCGGCACCCTTTCGAACTACTTGCGCAGCTTCAGCCCCGTCTATCTCCAAATCCTGTGGAAATCGATCTGGATCAGCGCCGTGGCTACCGTGATTTGCCTTGTCATCGCCTATCCGATCGCCTTCGGCATCGTGTTTGCGCCCGCCCGCTGGAAACCTCTCCTGTTACTTCTTGTCATTCTGCCCTTCTGGATCAATCTGCTGATCCGCACCTATGCGCTGATCGCTGTGTTCAGGACGCGCGGTTATCTGAATTTCACCCTCGAATGGCTCTGGTCGGGAGCAAAGTGGCTGCTAACGCCCATTGGCTTGGGCGGCTTCTTCAACGAGCGATTCGTTCCCTATGAAATGCTATACAATAATGGCGCTGTGATCGCCGGCCTCGTCTACGTCTTTGTGCCCTTCATGGTGCTGCCGCTTTACGCCACGATCGATCGGTTGGATCGCTCCTATCTCGAGGCGAGTCTCGACCTCGGTGCTTCGCAGTCGACGACTTTTTTTCGGGTCACCGTTCCTATGACCATGCCAGGGATAATCTCAGGGATAATCCTGGTTTTCATCCCTTGTCTCGGCTCCTTCCTTACCCCGGACCTTCTCGGCGGAACCAATGCCACCATGATCGGCAACATTATCGAGCGCCAGTTCAAGGCTGCGAATGACTGGCCGTTCGGCGCGGCCCTTTCTTTTCTTCTCATGTACGCAACCTTCGGCGCGCTCGCCTTGCGAGCGCTCTTTGCAAAGCGCAGTCGGGGCGTGGACATCTGACATGACCGCCATGCAGGCCACTTTTCGACAGCGCCTGACCTCGGCAGACCAGGGTCCTCTAGACTATGGCCGCAGGCTCTGGCTCAAAGGCTTGTTCGCAATTGTCATCCTGCTGCTCTATGCGCCTGTGGTCACATTGATCGCCTTCTCCTTTAATACCGATCGCCGCAACGTTGTTTGGCGCGGATTCACCCTCGACAACTATGTTAAGGCCTGGGAAAACTCGGCGCTCATCGAAGCCTTCACCAATTCGCTGGTGATTGCTGCGATCGCCACCGTCACCTCCACCATTATCGGCTCGATGGTGGCGCTCTTGCTCTGGCGTTTTCGGTTTCCAGGCAAACCTGCCTACGAGGGCTTCATGGCCCTGCCTATCGTCATTCCGGAAATCTGCATGGGTGTTGCTCTTCTTGCGTTTTTCGCAAGGCTTGGCTGGTGGTCGAGCGTCGCCGCCCTTCCTTGGCCGCTCAACCTCTCGACAATCATTATCGCCCATGTCGCCTTCTGCTTCCCTTTCGTTGCCATCGTCGTCAGGGCGCGTATGGTTGGTTTCAACCGAGAGCTTGAGGAGGCCTCGAAGGACTTGGGAGCCTCTGAATGGCAGACCTTTTGGAGCGTGATCTATCCCTTTATGCAGCCGGGCGTGGTGGCGGGAGCGCTGCTGGCCTTCACCCTGTCGCTCGACGATTTTGTCATAACCTTCTTCACATCCGGTCCGGAAACCGTCACATTTCCCGTCAAGGTCTATTCGCTCGTCCGCCGCGGGGTGTCACCTGAGATCAACGCCATTTCGACCGCCCTCATTGTCATCACCGTGATCGCGACCATATTGGCCATGAAGTTGCAGACCCCGGAGAGACAGGCAGGGGCCTGAGGAGAACCAAGCTTGACCAAGCCGATCATCTCTATCCGCAATCTCACCAAGCGCTTCGGTCCTATCGCAGCAGTCGACGATGTATCCTTCGACATTGCCCCCAATGAGTTCTTCGCGCTGCTGGGGCCTTCAGGTTGTGGCAAGACCACGCTCCTGCGTATGATTGCCGGTCTGGAAACGCCCACCGAAGGCGAGATTGTCATCGACGGGCAGAACATGGCCTTCACTCCGCCCAATCAGCGTCCGGTGAACATGGTGTTCCAGTCCTATGCCGTATTTCCGCACATGACGGTCAGGAGCAATGTCGAATACGGGCTGCGGGTTGTCGGTACGCCTCGCGAGGAAACGCGAAGGCGCGCCGAAGATGCGCTTGCCATGGTCAAGCTTAGTGATCTCGCCGAGCGCCGGCCTGATCAGCTCTCCGGCGGTCAACGCCAGCGCGTGGCTCTCGCCCGTGCGCTCGTCAAAAGGCCCAAGGTTCTGTTGCTGGATGAACCCTTGTCGGCTCTCGATGCGAAGCTGCGCGAGCAGATGCAGATCGAACTCACGCGTCTCCAGCGTACCGTCGGTATCACCTTCATCATCGTGACCCACGACCAGGATGAAGCTCTCTCGATGGCCAACCGCATCGCCGTGATGAACGAGGGCGAGGTGAGCCAGATTGCCTCGCCCGCCGATCTCTACGAACACCCCTCAAGCCGGTTCGTGGCGGATTTCATCGGCAAGGTGAATCTCATCGAGGCGCGTGTGAAAAGCCGGAAGAATGGCCATCTCCTGCTTTCCGCCAAATCGATTGGCGACGTCGAGGTGCCTTTTGACAAGCCTGCTGACGGCGCGGTAACACTCGCCGTTCGGCCCGAGAAATTGAAGCTTCAGCCAAACGAACCTGCCCGCCAGGATCTCATCATCGTTCATGGCAAGGTTCGCGATGTTGCTTATTACGGGGATACGAGCCACGTCATTGTCTCCGGCAAAGACGGCATCGAGCTTTCCATAAACGTGCAGAACGACAGCAGAGCAGGTGGCGCTGGCGTCAAGCAGGGTCAGGAAATCTGGGTGTCATGGCTGCCGCGCGATACCCTTGTCTTGACGGAATAATTCATGTCCAACGACCAGCGCAGCCTCCCCGGTGATGCGGCTTTTCTGCGCGAGAGCCATCGCGGGACGCAAATCGAGGCGACCTACGCTGGCGTCCAGTCCTTCATGCGCCGCAAATATACCCGCAACCTCGCCGGAGTTGACTTGGCCATCACGGGTATTCCCTTTGATCAGTCCGTCACCAACCGGCCAGGTACCAGATTCGGACCTGAGGCCATTCGCAAGGCCTCCAACCAGCACGCATGGGGGCCATATTGGCCTTGGTTCTTCGATCCTTTCGACACGCTTGCGGTTGTCGATTACGGCGATTGTTTCTTCGACTGGGGCCGGAAGGAGGACGTGCCGAAGCGCATCTCCGATCACGCCGCGGAAATCATTGCTGCTGGCGTATCGATGGTGATCCTCGGCGGCGATCATTTCATCTCCTATCCTCTGCTGCGCGCTCATGCAGAAAAATATGGACCCTTGTCGCTGCTTCACTTCGACGCCCATCGCGACGTGGAGCCGGATGAAGGCGGCAGGATCGATCATGGGACCATGTTCAACTACGCCATTCGCGATGGCTTGATCGAGCCGCATCGCTCGCTTCAGCTCGGCATTCGCACCACTTATCACGGCGAGCGCACCTACGGCATGAACATTCTCTACGCCGACCAGGTGCATGCGATGAGTTTTGAAGAGATTGGCGCTGAGATCGAGCGCGTCGTTGGTGACAATCCCGTCTATCTCACATTCGATATCGACTGCCTCGACCCTGCTTTCGCGCCCGGCACCGGCACTCCGGTGCCGGGAGGCCTCTCCTCGCACCAGGTTTTGTCGATTCTCCGCCGCCTCACGCGCGTCAATTTCATAGGCATGGATCTAGTTGAAGTGTCCCCACCCTTTGACCATGCGGAGATTACCGCCTTGGCCGGGGCCACGATTGTGCTGGAGTATCTATGTCTCAAGGCACTGGCGAAAGGAGCAAGGCCTCAGAAGCTCCCCGAATGACCTTGTTGGCCTGAGGTGCGATTGGCCAAATCCGTCGATCATCAAGCTGCGCTCCACATCGAGGAGAGACTTGGCGCGCCGCCTTGAGGAGCAATTCAGCCTGCCGTACTAGTCCTTGGATTTAGGACAGCGCGTCTCTCAGCCGATACCATGCCATTGCGGCAACGAGCATTGGCAGGCGGAAGCTGCCGCCGGGAAAAGGCAGGTGCTTTATTCGGGCCAGCAGATCGTAGCGTTCCGACTGACCGCGGATCGCTTCCGCCATCAGCTTTCCATATAGATTGGCGAGAGCCACGCCTTGCCCAGAATAGCCATGCGCATAATAGGTGCTGGGGCCGAGCCTCCCCAGAGCCGGTAGCCTGTTGTAGGTGATGCCAATATATCCGCCCCAAGCGTAATCGATCGCCACGTCGCCGAGCTGGGGGAAGATTCTGAGCATTCGCCGCTTGATGTTGCTTCTGAGATTGGGCGGCTCGTAGTTGGAATATGAGGCGCGCCCGCCGAACAGCAGACGGTCGTCGCTCGAAAGATGAAAATAGTCGAGCACCCAATTGGTATCTGCCACCGCCTCATTGTCGCGGATGAGACTTCTCGCCCGATTGGGGCCGAGCCTCTCCGTTGCGGACACAAAGCTCGTGACGGGCATGATTCCGTAATAAAGCTTGTCGGTAAGCCTGCCCGCATAAGCGTCGCAGGCAATGATCATGTTGTCGGCCTTGATGTGTCCCGCGTCGGTCCAGGCTTCAGGGCGCCCCGCCATTTGCACGCGCAGCACGCGGGAATCCTCATGGATCTGGGCACCAGCGGCGCTCGCCGCCCCGGCGAGTCCCAGGCAATAGTTCAGGGGATGAAAATGCCCAGCGCGCCCCTCCCGGAGCCCCCCATAAAAGACTTTGGTTCCAAGCTTGTCCTCAAGTTCTTCCCGCGTGAGGAGCTTGTGATCGAGATAGCCATAATGTTCCCATTCCTCCTTCATCTCGCGGAGATGGCGGACCTTGCTTTGACTCTTGGCCACATGCAGATAGCCCCAGGTCAGATCGCAATCGATATGATGGCGCAAGATCCGCTCCTCGATCAGCGCCTTGGCCTCCTCTGCCAGGTCGAAGCATTTTTTGGCGTCCGCTTCCCCGAGCTGGGCAACGACCTTGGCCTGTCCCGGAGAAAAACCCGTGCAGATTTGACCTCCATTGCGCCCGGAGGCTCCGAAGCCGACGACCTCGGCCTCCAGCACTACGGTACGGTAACCCGCCTGGGCAAGCTCCAGGGCCGCGGACAGGCCCGTATAGCCTGCCCCGATAATACAGACGTCAGCCCTGACCTCGCCGCTCAACCTTGGATAGGCAGGGGAGGGGACCGCCGTAGCCCGATACCATGACATTCCTTCGCTTGATTTAATCATATAAACTATTGATTTTCTTGGAGAAAAAACTATTCACTCATTCTCTCTCGCGCCATTTCCTTTGTCAATCCGACAGCTTAGATTAGAAGGGTGGCCCGAGGGTCGCAAAACCCCCATTCAGGATCATCATGTCTTCTCAGAAATTCGAAGAATGGTTCGCCTCGAAGCGCATTTCCGAGGTCGAGTGCCTCGTCGCCGACATGTCGGGCACCGCCCGCGGTAAGATCCTGCCACCCAGCAAGTTCCTGAAAGGCAGCCGCTCCAACGGGCTGCGGATTCCCGAAGAGGTCTTTACCCTCACCATTACCGGCCGTTTCGTTTGGGAAACCTCGGCTGTGAGCGATAGCGCCATTGACGTCTACCTTCGCCCTGATCCCGATACTGTCCGCCTCGTACCTTGGTATTCCGAACCCACCGCGCAAGTCATTTGTGATGCCTTTCATCTGAACGATGATCCGGTCGACATTTCCCCCCGTCATGTCTTGAAGCGGGTCCTTGAACTCTACAAGGCTGAAGGCTGGCGGCCGGTCGTCGCGCCTGAGCTCGAATTCTATCTGGTCAAAAAGAATCTCGATCCGGACTATCCCGTCGAGGCGGCCGTCGGCCGCTCCGGCAGGCGCGAGCCCGGCGGCCAGGCCTATGGTATTGACGCAGCCAATGATTTCGATCCTATTGTGGAGGATATATACGATTATTGTGAGGTCCAGGAGCTCGACATCGATACGCTCTCACATGAGAGCGGCCCGGCCCAGCTCGAGATAAATTTCAACCATGGCGATCCGCTCGACCTTGCCGATCAGGTCTTTCTCTTCAAGCGTACCGTTCGCCAGGCAGCCCTGAAGCACGATATGTACGCCACGTTCATGGCCAAGCCCCACGCCAATGAGCCTGGTTCTTCAATGCACATCCATCAGTCGGTAATGAGTGCCAGGACGGGGCGAAACGTCTTCGCCGGTAAAGACGGCAAGCCCTCGAAGCAGTTTCTCAGTCACATCGGCGGCTTGCAGCGCTACATGGCGGCGGCTCTGCCGCTCTGCGCCCCGAACGTCAATTCCTACCGCCGGCTCGTGCCTGAATCGGATGCCCCGACCAACGTGCACTGGGCCATCGACAATCGCACGGTGTCGCTGCGGGTGCCTGCCTCGGACCCCGCCAATCTGCGCGTGGAAAACCGCGTGCCGGGTGCCGATGCCAATCCCTATCTGGCGATCGCTGCCTCTCTGGCTTGCGGTTATCTGGGCATGAAGGAGCGAATCAAACCCTCCGACCCGGTCGAAGGCTCGGCCTACCGCTATGCGCATACGCTTCCGATCAACCTCGAAGAGGCGCTCAACAAATTCTACTACACGAAGTCCTTCAAGGAAGTGCTGGGCGAACGCTTTGCCGAAGCCTATCAGGATGTGAAGAACGAGGAGATGCAGCAGTACCGCAAGGTCATCAGCTCCTGGGAGCGTGAATTCCTGCTTCTCAACGTCTAAGGACAAGTGTGGAAGAGATCACCAGTCCCCAGAATCCGCTCATAAAGCTCGTCCGTTCCCTCGACCATCGAAAGCACAGAGAAAAAAGGGGACTTTTTGTCGCCGAAGGCCTGGACTATGCACGCAAGGCAATGGCGCACGGCTTCGAGCCGCACCTGCTTCTCACCAATGCTGAGACGGCGGCCCACCACACCATACCCGATCTGATCGACTGGTGCTTGAAACAGCGTGCACGTGTCCTCACCATATCTGCCGTCTTGATGCAGCGCATTTCCGGTCTGAACAATCCGCAAGACCTTCTTCTGGTATGCCACACGAAATGGCAGCGTGACCCGGCCGCATTTCACGCACGGCGAACCGTGCTGGCCCTGCACGGGATCCGCGATCCTGGTAATCTCGGAACCATCATGCGCACTGCGGAGGCGGCCGGGGTGTCTCGCATCCTTCTCATCGACGACTGCTGCGATCCTTATGGACCTGAGGCGGTGCGCGCCTCGGCGGGGTCCGTTTTCGCAGTGGAGATCACGCGAATTGCCAGCGATGCGTTTCTCGATCTTGCAGCAGGATGGGCTGGCGACGTTGTCGGGACCCACCTTGCTGCAACGGAGAGCTTCCGCCAGCCCTACCGGCGGCCCGTGCTCCTGCTCATGGGAAGCGAAAGCTCGGGTCTGTCACCTGAGCTTGCCAGAGCCTGCTCGAAACTTGTTCATATTCCCATGGCGAAAGGCGTCGAATCTCTGAACGTTGCGACGGCCACAGCCCTCATGCTCTACGAGCTCGAACTGCCGGATCTCTGAGTGCCGTTTTTAACTCGTCCGGATCGTGGCAAAAGCCGAGATGGCTTCGAGGCTTGACTTCACATGCAGTACCGAGGCCCCATCATGGCCCAGGGCCTCGCGCACTTTCGATCTGACGTCATCGCCCAATTGGATTGTGACGACGTGCGCGCCAAACGACTTGGCCCAGAGCGAGAAATCGGGATTCTCAAGCCGCGTTCCCAAGACCCGCTGAGGGAAATGCTTCTCCTGATGCTGGCGAATGGTGCCATAGCTGCCATTGTCGGACAGGACGATCTTTGGCTTGGCACCATGCTGCATGGCAGTGGCGAGTTCCTGTCCCGTCATCAATATGCCACCATCCCCCACGAAGACGATGCCCATCCGATCTTTCTGCACGAGACCACAGACCACGCCTCCCGGAACGCCGAAGCCCATGGCGCCGCCGATCGTTCCGAGCAGCAGATTGGACGGAGTCATTTTCCAGTGTCGATGCACCCAGGTGGATATGTTCCCGCTGTCGGTGATGATCACGGCATCTCGAGGTGCAGATTCGGCGATGGCCATGATGACGGATCCGAAGTCAACGCCGTCCTTGGGTTCAGGCGATTTGAATGTCATGAAGTGCGAGATGAAAGCTGAAATTTCCCCAATCCAGCCCTTTCGCAAGTGGGAAATGGCGGTGGGGGCAGGTACCATCTCTAGCAAGTCCACCGGATCGGCGACGATACCAAGCTCGGTGTGAAAGACACGACCGATCGGCCAGGCATCTGGATAGATGTGCACCAGCGGCTGCTTGGGTTCGGGCGCCTGAGGAAATGTATAATTGACGCTTGCCACATCGCCGAGCCGCGTCCCTGCAGCGATCACCAGATCGGCGCGCTCCAACGTTTCGCGCAACATGGGCGGCGTCCCGAAGCCCAGATGGCCTGCATACAGCGGCGAAGAATTATCGAACACATCCTGGTTCTTCCAGGCGGCCGCAACCGGCACCTGATGGGTCTCGGCGAATTGCTTGAGAATTCGAGCGCCGCGCGCGCCGCGAAAAAGGCCGCCCGCAATGACAAGAGGTCGGTTGGCACGCGACAGCATTTGGCCCAAGCGCTCCGCATCCTTGAGCGATGTCGCGGTGTGCGCAGATGGAAAGGGTTGGGGCAGGGGGCGGTCATAGGAAAGCGAAAGAACATCCTCGGGCAGCACAAGGACGACCGGCCCCGGCACACCCGATTGCGCCAGATGAAAGGCGCGCACCATGAGTTCGCCGATCTTCTCGGGCTCGCTCACCTCCCAGACGGCCTTTGCCATGCTGCCAAGGAACTGCGTGTAGTCTACTTCTTGGAACGCGCCGCGACCGCGCTCCGCGCGCGATACTTGGCCGATCAGCACGATCAGAGGCGTTGCATCCTGCTGTGCCACATGGATGGCGATCGATCCGTTGCTGGCGCCGGGACCGCGGCTAACCATGAAACATTGAGGCTTGCCCGTGATCTTCGCCTCCGCCACCGCCATGAAACCGGCGCCCGCCTCGTGCCGGCACACGATTGTCTGGACGCGGTTGGAATCGTGCAGCGCATCGAGAAGAGCGAGATAGCTCTCGCCGGGAACGCAGTAAACGCGTGACAACCCCTGGGCTTCGAGCCCGCGAACAATTGCATCGGCAACCCGCATCGGCATCAATCCTATCTCTTATCTTTGGGTGATTGGCACATATGGGCGTGGGGGAGGGCCGCTGTAGAGAGTGAGGGGACGAATGAGAATGTTCTGGCTGAGCTGCTCGATGCATTGAACGATCCAGCCAGGCATTCTGCCGATCGCAAAAATCGGCACGAACAGATCGGCAGGAATTCCATTGAGGTAATAGATCACACCCGAATAAAAGTCGACATTCACATTCACTCCGAAACGGGCATAAGGCTTCATTGCCTCCACTACGGCCTGCAGGATGTTGAACCACCTTGGATCCCCCGCTTCCCTCGAAAGCTGCTCAACGCCCTCCCGCATGTGCCGCGCCCTTGGATCCTCCGTCCGGTAGACACGATGACCGAAGCCGGTAATGGCCTCGCCCCGATCGCGCTTTGCCTTGACATAGGCAGGCGCGTTTTCGGGGCTTCCGATCTCCTCCGCCATCCGCATCACGTCCTCTGCCGCCCCACCATGGGCCGGGCCGGACAATGCCGCGATCGCGGCGCTGACGGCGGCGTGGATGTCGGCCTCGGTGCTGATCACCACCCGCGCCGCGAAGGAGGACGCGTTGGACCCGTGCTCCGCATGGAGGATGAGGTCTTTGTCGAGAAGCCGCGCCGCATACGCGCTGGGTTTCTGCCCTTTCAGCATCCATAATAAATTCGCCGCATGCGAAAGCGCGGGATCGGGTTCGACGGGCCGCCTGCCGCGGCGCAGAGCCTCATGCAGGGCCACCAGCACGGGAACCTGCGCCGTTAGTCGCACGCCCTTCCCCCGTGCTGAGTCGACCTCCGTCGTCTCAACGTCCTCATCCAGGCAGGCGAGAGCAGAGACCGCGGTTCTGAGCACGGCCATCGGATGTCCGTCCTTGATCTTGCCGATTAGTTCGGCGATGACAGGAGGGATCTGCCGGGCGCGGACGAGCTCTTCGTGAAACCGCTTGAGTTCTTCGCTCTTCGGCAATTCCCCATAAATCAGCAGATAGGCCGTTTCCTCGAAGGTCGAATGCTGGGCCAGATCGTGAATCGAATAACCGCGATAGCGCAGCTCCCCCGCCTTGCCGTCGATGAAGCTTGCTTGCGACCTTTCGAAATAGATGTCCTTGAGACCCCGGTGCACGCGGACGTCCTTGGCATCGGTCATAGGCTTGTTCACTCGCTGCGCCTGCTGTAACTCAAGCCCCCGATGAGTGTTATTGACAAGGCCAGGGCTGCGATCAAGGGGAGGAAGAAACGCCTGGTCATGCCCGAGTTGGAAGACCCTCGCATCGCCGAGGCCGCACGCTTGCTTCGTGACCAAGACCTTGCCGAAGTCGTTCCCCTGGATCGTTCTGAGCCCCCGCGCGCCTCACATGTGGAAGCCCTCCTGACCAAACGGGGGAAACTGACGGAAGCCAACGCCGGGCGGCTCCTCGGGCGATCCTTATACCGCGCTGCCGCCATGCTGGCCGCGGGCGAGGTGGATGCAATGCTGGCCGGCGCCACGAGTCCTACCGCACGCGTTATCGAGGCGGCCATGATGACGGTCGGGCTGAAGCCCGGCATTTCACTTCCTTCATCTTTCTTCCTGATGCAGCTGCAGGATCGCAGCTTGATCTTCGCCGACTGCGCGGTCAATCCGCAGCCGACCGCCTCCGAGCTTGCCGATATCGCCATCGCAACGGCTAACTCTGCCGGGCCTCTCTTGACCGAGCCTCCGCGCATCGCGTTCCTCTCCTTCTCGACCCACGGCAGCGCCCATCATCCGGATGCCGGGAAGGCTGCTGAAGCTTCTCGCCTGGCACAGATCCGCGCGCCCCAGCTCTTCATTGATGGCGAACTCCAAGCCGACGCGGCGCTCGATCCTGATATTGCCGCCCGCAAGCTGCGCCGCGAAAGCGACGTGGCGGGCCGCGCCAATGTTCTGATCTTTCCCGATCTGGATGCCGGCAACATCGCCTACAAGCTCGTCCAGCAATTGGGCTTGGCCCGCGCCATTGGTCCCGTTCTCCAGGGCTTTGCCAAACCGGTGTCCGATCTCTCGCGCGGAGCCTCTGTTGATGACATCGCCTCGACCGCCATCCTGCTTCTTGCTATGACCTAGCTCAGGGCCCAGAAGGGCCCGCCCGACACCCAGAACCGCAATGACCATGAGCAGTATGAGAGTGCTGCGCCGAAACGCATCGGGCGTTGTGCCGAGGAACCGTCTACCTCCGAGCCATACGCCGAGCGCCAGGATAGGCAGGGAAAGAAGAGCGATAGTGAGCGTCTCCCCCGTCACGAGCTTTCGCTGCGCCTGAAATGCGAGACCGGTAAGGTCGAGAAGAAAAAAATAGGCGATCACCGCCGCTCTTATGCGCTGGGGTGTGTCGGCATCGGCCGCAAGGAACAGAGCGACCGGCAGGCCCCCCATTCCCACAGACCCATTGGCAAGCCCGGAGGCAACTCCGACGGCAGCCGTACTTGCCGCGCTCGCTTTTGTTTTGAAACTCAAGCCCCGGTAGAGCAGCGCTGCGGAAATCAGCACGAAAACGGCAATTGCAAGCTTGAGTGGCTCCGGGGGCGCCGAGGCAAGGACCATGACCCCGATCGGCGTGCCGATTACCGCCCCCGCCATCAGCAGAGCGACCCGTTTCCAGGGCACGTCCTTCCAAACGGAGATGGCCTGCATGATGCTGGCACTGACTTCGAGACAGAGCGCCACCACGACGGCCTTCGCTGGATCGGTGACGAGCGCCCAACTTGAAACGAGAATTGCCGAAAAGCCGAAACCGGAGTAGCCCCGAGCGAAGGCGCCGACGGCGAGCCCCAGGAGCATGACTGCCATGGCGCCGGGGGAAAGGTCCTTGGGAAAGTCATACATTCCGTACCGTCATGCACGGGATCGATCCGCGCATCTCCTCTGGCGAGAAGAAATGGCTGGATCAAATCCGGCCATGACGATCTTTATTCATGCCGGCGCCATCACATTCGTATGCCGGTACTTTTCCAGAACGCGCTGCGGATATTTGAGCGCATCGCGCCGGAACGGATCACCAAGCTCCATCGTGCACATGACCTCGATGACCGTTGTCTTGCCCTGTTTTTGCGCTTCGCAGGCTTTCGCCAGAACAGAACCGACTTGGTCGAGATCCTTGACGGTCACGCCCTCTGCACCCATCGCGCGGGCGATCTCGGCAAAACTCGGATTTTCAAGATTCACGCCGACGAAACGCGTATTGTAGAAATCAACTTGGTTTTTCTTCTCTGCCCCCCACTGCTTGTTGTGGAAGACGACCGCCGTCACGGGAATATCCTCGCGCACGCAGGTGAGGATCTCGTTGAAGCTCATGCCCCAGGCCCCGTCACCGACATAGGCGACAGCCGGCCGCTCGGGCGAAGCTACCTTGGCGCCGATGATGGCCGGAAAGGCATAGCCGCAATTGCCGAAGCTCATTGCTGCAAACATGCTCTTGGGCTTGCTAAAGCGCAGGTATGAATTGGAGACCGAGCAGATGTTGCCAATGTCGGTGGACACCATCGCATTCCTCGGCAGAGCCTTCTCAAGCTCGCGCAGCATCTGACGGGGATGCATGTAGGACGAACTCTCAGCCATCTGGATCGACCATGGATCCCTCTCGTGCGTCCAAGCATCGAGCTCAGCCTCCCAGGCATCCTTCTCCGCCTTGATCTTCTTGCGGCGTGTCTCGGCATTGGCAACGCTTTCGAGCTTGCGATTGGCGAGGCGATACTGAAGCGCTTTCGCCGCCTCCTTGGCATCGCCTGCAATCCCCACCGAAATCTCCTTCACGAGCCCGAGCATGCGTGCATCGCTGTCAACCTGGATGATCTTTGCCGTCTTTGGCCAGTAATCGAGTCCATGTTGGGGAAGGGTCCCGAAGGGACCGAGTCTCGTGCCAAGCGCCAGGACCACGTCAGCCTCCGCAATGAGCTTCATGCCGGCCTTGGAGCCTTGGTAGCCGAGAGGCCCGCACCACAAGGGGTGATCGGCCGGGAAACTGTCGTTGTGGAGATAGCTGTTGACAACAGGCGCGGTGAGCTGCTCGGCGAGCTTCACGCATTCATCGACGCCCTCCGAAAGGATCACGCCGCCGCCCGAGATGATGACAGGAAATTTCGCCCTTGCCAGGAGA
>Ga0114129_10001375_pt1 | contig 32716 bp, 30 predicted proteins | sample RhiMetdeltSRZDD1_FD_80071 | JGI IMG/M metagenome (GOLD analysis project Ga0114129, IMG submission 80071) | Populus rhizosphere microbial communities from Tennessee, USA - Rhizosphere MetaG P. deltoides SRZDD1 (version 2) (version 2) | ecosystem: Host-associated > Plants > Roots > Rhizosphere >...
CGACGCGGACGGCCTGTCGTTGCGGCTGACGTTGCTGGCCAACGATCGCGACCATCACGGCACGACGTCGGTCGGCAACTTTGCGCCGGACATTCGTGCGGCAGGGGAAGGTCTTCTGCTCACCGATGCCGGACTTTTTTCCCTGACCATTCGGGCGCCCGGCGGCCACATCGTAGCCAAGCATGATTGGTATCGGGACTTTGCTCTGCCGATGGAGGCCGAACGCGGCCTCAACGCGACGGATAGTCATCTATGCATCGGCGAGGCGACGATACCGCTCGTCCCCGGCAAGTGGCGCGGCATCGTCGCCAGCCTCGAACCCGGGCCCTCCGGCGATCTCGCGGCAGCGCTGCGACGACGTCTCGATCACGATCGAGCAACGCTCTCCACGGCGCTGGCCGGCAATCCGGCCATGCGTGGCGCGCCCGGATGGGTCGCCCGGCTTACAGTCGCGGCCGACGCCTTCTTGTTCGCGCGTCCGCTCCCCAGCGTTCCCGACGGTCAGTCGGTGATCGCGGGCTATCCGTGGTTCGGCGATTGGGGCCGGGACACCATGATCAGCCTGCCGGGCCTGACGCTGGCGACCGGGCGTCCGGATGTCGCGCGGCGCATCCTCAAGACATTCGCGAGCTTCGTGAGCGAGGGGATGTTGCCCAACGTGTTCCCCGGGGCCGGCGACCACCCGGCGTACAATACGGCCGATGCCTCGTTATGGTTCTTCGAGGCATGGCGCGCCTATGTCGATGCAACCGGAGATATCGCCGCCTTGCGCGAAGTTTTCCCGGTCTTGTCCGACATGATCGAATGGCATCGGAAGGGCACGCGCTATGGGATCGGGGTCGATCCGGCGGATGGTCTGCTCAAGGCCGGAATTGCCGGCGTGCAATTGACCTGGATGGATGCCAAGGTGGGCGATTGGGTGGTGACGCCGCGCATTGGCAAACCCGTCGAAATCAATGCGCTCTGGTACAACGCTTTGAGCATCATGAGCGCGTTCGCTGCCCGATTGGAAGAGCCGGATCGCTTCACCTCCCTCGCCGAGCCTGCAAGGCGCAGCTTCGCGCGCTTCGTGCGCGCCGACGGCGAGGGCCTGTACGATGTGATCGACGGCCCGCACGGGGACGATGCCAGTATCCGCCCCAACCAGATCTTTGCCGTCAGCTTGCCGCACAGTCCGCTCTCGCCGCAGGATCAGGCCAGCGTCGTCAAAGTGTGCAGGCGCGATCTTTTCACCGCATTCGGACTGCGCTCGCTTGCGCCGGGCAGCCCGGCATACCATCCCGGCTATGGCGGCGGGGTGCTGGAGCGTGATGGCGGCTATCACCAAGGGCCGGTTTGGGGCTGGCTGCTCGGTCCGTTCAGCCTCGCTACGTATCGCGTGAGCGGCGATGCAGCGGCCGCGCGGCTGCTGCTGGAAGGGATGAGCGACGCGCTGGAGGACCAGGGTCTCGGCACCATCGGCGAGATTTTCGACGGAGACCCACCCCACCACCCGCGCGGCGCCCCTGCGCAGGCGTGGTCCGTCGCCTGCACCTTGGATGCGTGGCGCCTGCTCAGACAGGCCGAGCGATCCAGCCACACCTGAATAGGCAAGATCACTGAGCGCCAGAGCGGAGCCGATAACCCATGCCGCAAGTCAACGATGCCGAAAAGCGACGCATCGAGGAAAGCCGGACCGGTGCAAAGAACTGGCGTCGCTGGGGCCCCTATCTGAGCGAGCGCCAATGGGGCACGGTGCGCGAGGACTACAGCCCCTATGGCACGGCGTGGGATTACTTCACCCACGACCAGGCGCGCAGCCGCGCCTATCGCTGGGGCGAGGACGGCCTTGCCGGTTTCTGCGACGACCGGCAGTTCCTCTGCCTGTCGCTCGCGCTGTGGAACGGCCGCGATCCCATTCTCAAGGAGCGCCTGTTCGGCCTGACCAACGAAGAGGGCAATCACGGCGAGGACGTCAAGGAACTCTACTACTATCTCGACGCCGTCCCAAGTTACGCCTACGCGCACATGCTCTATAAGCTGCCGCAGGCCGCTTATCCCTACGAATGGTTGATCGAGGAGAACGCACACCGCAAGGGTTCGGCGGCGATGGAGTTCGAGGTGATCGATACCGGCATCTTCGACGACGACCGGTACTTCGACGTCGATGTCGAATACGCCAAGGCCGAGGTCGAGGACGTGCTCATGCGGATTACGGTTCACAACCGCGGTCCCGACCCCGCTCCCATCCACATCCTGCCGCAAGCCTGGTTCCGCAACATTTGGAGCTGGTCGCCCGGGAAGCAAAAACCGTCGCTGCAGGACCACGGCGCCGGCCTCGTCTCGGCGCATCACGAGGAGCTCGGAGCCTACACCATCGAATTCGAAGGCGCGGATCGCCTGCTGTTCTGCGACAACGAAACCAATTTCACCCGTCTATTCGGCGACGAGCCAGCGCCCGGCCATTTCAAGGATGCCTTTCATGACTACGTCATCCACGGCCGCACCGAGGCGGTGAATGCCGGCGGGAACGGCACCAAGGTCGCCGGCCTCTATCTGCGCACGGTGCCGGCCCGGAGCAGCGTCACGGTTCGAGTCCGGCTGCGCGCCGGCGATCAGCGCGTGGGCGCCTTCGTCGACTTCGACGACGTCCTCAGCCGGCGCATTGCCGAAACGGAATTCTTCTACGCTGCGCGACAGAAAAATATCGGCGACGAGGACATGCGGCGTATCCAGCGCCAGGCCTTTGCCGGCATGCTGTGGAACAAGCAGTTCTACGATTTCAATGTGCGACAATGGCTCAACGGCGATCCGCTGCAGCCGCCTCCGCCGGAGAGCCGCAAGCATGGCCGCAACTCCGATTGGCGCCACCTGGTCGCGGCCGATGTCATGTCGATGCCGGACAAATGGGAATACCCCTGGTTCGCAGCCTGGGACCTCGCCTTCCATTGCGTCACCCTGTCATTGATCGACGCGGAATTTGCCAAGGGGCAGCTCGAACTGCTCTGCAGAGTCTGGCTGATGAACCCGAATGGCGAGCTGCCGGCCTATGAATGGGCGTTCGGCGACGTCAATCCCCCGGTGCACGCCTGGGCGGCGATGCGGGTTTTTGAGAACGACCGAAACCAGAATGGCGGTCCCGGCGATCTCGATTTCCTCGAACGGATCTTCCACAAGCTGCTGCTGAACTTCACCTGGTGGGTAAACCGAAAAGATCCGCAAGGCTTGAACATCTTCGAGGGCGGCTTTCTCGGCCTCGACAATATCGGCGTGTTTGATCGCTCGCGGCCGCTGCCGACGGGCGGCTACATTGAGCAATCCGACGGCACTGCCTGGATGGCGATGTTCTGCCTCAACATGCTGCGTATGTCGATCGAACTCAGCGAGCGCGACGCCGTCTACGAGGACATGACCATCAAGTTCCTGGAGCACTTCCTCTACATCGCCGAAGCGATGACCGACATGGGCAGCGAAGGCATCGGGCTGTGGGATGACCAAGACAATTTCTTCTACGACGTCCTGTCGATGCCGTCCGGACAGAAAATCCCCATGCGTCTGCGCTCGATGGTCGGGCTTATTCCCTTGTTCGCCGTCGGCATTGTCGAGCAGGCGGTGATAAACAAACGCCCCGAACTCTGGCGCAAGATCGAAATGTACCGCGAGCGGCGGCCCGATCTGGTGAAGCTGGTGTCGCGCTGGAACGAGCTCGGCTCGCACGGGCGGCGGCTGTTCTCGCTCGCGCGTGCCTTCCGCATGACCAAATTGTTGCAGCGGATGCTCGACGAGAGCGAGTTCCTCTCTCCCTATGGAGTGCGAGCTCTGTCACGCACCTATCTCGATCATCCTTACGATTTCGAGTACGACGGCGTACATTATCGCGTGAAGTACCAGCCGGGAGAATCCGACAGTGGATTGTTCGGCGGCAACTCGAATTGGCGCGGCCCCATTTGGATGCAGGTCAACTATCTGCTGGTCGAGAACCTGCGCCGCTTCCATCAGTACTACGGCGACGGGCTCACAGTCGAATGCCCAACCGGATCAGGCATCATGTTGACGCTGGATCAGGTCTCAGACGAATTGTGCCGGCGTCTGCTGAAGCTCTTTCAACGCGGCGCCGATGGACGGCGCCCCGTCTTCGGAAGCTATGAAAAGTTCCAAACCGATCCGCATTTCAAGGACTACATCCTGTTCTTCGAGTACTTTCACGGCGACAATGGCCGCGGCTGTGGCGCTTCGCATCAGACCGGCTGGACCGGCCTCATCGCCAACCTCATCGATCAACTCCACGAGGAGGAAGAGACGGCAGGCGCGTCCGCCGCCGGCCAGCCGCCGGGCAAGCCAGCGCCGTTTTCATCGCCGCTGATCCATGCGTAGGGGCATCGAATCGATCGGACATCAAAATCAAGGGGAACCATCATGTCGTTGAAGAACAAGGTCGCCATCGTCACCGGCGGCAACAGCGGGATTGGTCAGGCGATCGTTCTCGAACTCGCACGGCAAGGCGCCGCGATCGTCATCGACTACGTGGCCCATCCTGAGGCGACGGCGGCGCTCGAGCAGCAGCTTGCCAAGCTCGGCGACCAATCCGTCGGCGTGGATGCCGACGTGAGCAAAACTGTCGATTTGCGCAAGCTCGTGGCCGCAGCGGTGAGCAAGTTCGGCCGGCTCGATATCATGGTCAACAACGCCGGCATCGAGACCCGCACCTCGGTCCTCGACACGACCGAGGCGCAATACGACAAGGTAATGCAGGTCAATCTCAAGAGCGCGTTCTTCGGAACGCAGATCGCAGCCAGCCAAATGATCAAGCAAGGCGGCGGCGGTCGCATCATCAACATAACCTCGGTGCACGAAGACTGGCCGATGCCGGGCAATACCGCCTATTGCCTGGCCAAAGGCGGGATGCGCATGCTCACGCGCACCGCCGGGCTCGAACTGGCGCGTCATAACATCCTCGTTGTCGGTGTCGGTCCCGGCGCGGTGGCGACGCCGATCAATCTCAGCACGATGGATGACCCGGCCAAGCTCGCGCAGCTGGACGCTGCCATCCCGCTGGGCCGCATGGCGCGGCCGGAGGAGATTGCCAGCGTGGTGGGCTTCCTCGCAGGAGACGGCGCGAGCTACCTCACCGCCACCACGATCTTCGCCGATGGCGGCATCATGCACAGCAGTGTCGGCCTCTAGCGCGCCTGATCGCGTCGGGGTGAACGCCGCTTTCGCTCGAATGTTGGTTTGATCGTATGATCCTCTCCGAAAAAGGCTCGACTTTTCGGAAATGGAGCAGGCATGGACAAGCGCTTTGACGTCATCATCGTCGGCAGCGGCGCAGGCGGCGGCACGCTCGCCAGACAGCTCGCGCCCTCGGGAAAGAGCATTCTGGTTCTCGAGCGCGGCGATTGGCTCAAGCGCGAGGCGGAGAACTGGGATGCGACGGCGGTGTTCGTGCAGAACCGCTATGTCTCCCCCGAGACCTGGTACGACCGCAACGGCCGGGCGTTTCAGCCGCAGGTACATTATTTCGTTGGCGGGGCGACCAAGATGTTCGGCGCGGCGCTCTATCGTCTGCGCCGGGAGGACTTCGGCCAGTTGCGCCATCATGACGGCATCTCCCCGGCCTGGCCGATCTCCTATGAGGAACTGGAGCCGTATTACGCCCGCGCCGAGCAGATGTACCACGTCCATGGGCTGCGGGGGCACGACCCGACCGAGCCGCCCGCCAGCGGACCCTATCCCTGCCCGCCGGTTTCCAACGAGCCGCGCATTCAACAGCTGTTCGACAACCTGACAGCGGCGGGCTACCACCCCTTCCCTGCTCCCTGCGCGGTCATGCTGGACGAGCAGAATATGGCGTACAGCACCTGCATCCGCTGTCAGACCTGCGACGGCTTTCCCTGCTTGGTGCACGCCAAGTCCGATGCCGAAACCGTGGCGGTGCGTCCCGCCCTCGAATTTCCCAACGTGACGCTGCTCCGCAACGCCAAGGCGCTGAGTTTGCAGACCAATGCGAACGGCACGGCGGTCACCGAAGTCGTCGCCGAGGTCGCCGGCCAGCGCGCGGCCTTTCGCAGCGACATCGTCGTAGTGTCATGCGGGGCGGCGAACTCGGCCAAACTCCTGCTGATGTCCGCCAATGACAAGCATCCCAACGGCCTTGCCAACGGCTCGGACCAGGTCGGACGCAACTACATGTTCCACAACAGCCAAGCTGTGCTCGCCATCTCGCTCGAACCCAATCCCACCATCTTTCAGAAGACGATCGCGTTAAACGATTTCTATTTCGGCATGGACGGATTCCCCTACCCGATGGGCAACATCCAGATGACGGGCAAGTCTCTGGGTCCGATGTATCGTGGCGAGAAGCCGCTCGAGACGGCGCTGCTGCCGATGGGGCTGCTCGACAACCTTGCACGCCACGCGGTGGATTTCTGGCTCACGACGGAAGACCTGCCCGACCCGGAGAACCGTGTGACCGTGAACCAGGCCGGCGATCTGACCTTGAGTTACACCCCCAACAACCAGGTGGCGAGACAGAAGCTGTACGAAAAGCTCAAATCGATGCTGAGCCTTCTGGGCATGCACCCGCATCATCTCGTCCCGCGCGACATCTACATGAAGACGGAGATTCCGATCGCCGGCTGCGCCCACCAGGTGGGGACATGCCGGTTCGGAACCGATCCGAAGTCATCCGTGCTCGATGTGAATTGCAAGGCGCATGAGCTCGATAATCTGTACGTCGTGGACACCAGCTTCTTCGTCAGCATTGGAGCGGTGAATCCGTCGCTCACCGCCATCGCCAATGCGATCCGGGTGGGGGACCATCTGTTGCAACGGCTGGCATGAGGAAGCAGGCCACGCGAATGCGAGGCAGGCAACATATGCCTATCGTAAAACGCCGGGCGGGAGACTCTTCCGCGTGAATGTTTCCGCCACGGCAAGCCGCAGTGAAGTCGGCCTAGTCTACGTTGCGGCGGTCATGCAGGGCTTGGCGCTGGTGACGTTTCCGGCCGCGAGCTCGATCTTCACCAGCCCGGACGGATTTGGCTTCGACAGCACGCGTTACGGCGCCTTGTTCCTGCCGCAAGTGCTGCTGGCCATCCTCGCCTCCGCCTTCGCTCCGCGACTGGCACGTCGGTGGAGTCTGCGACGGGTGCTGCTGGCAGGATTGACCGGCGATATGGTTTCAATGCTGCTGCTGGCGCTGAGCCGCCTGCTGCTCGGCTCGCCCGACATGGCCTTCGGCGTGCTGCTGCTCGCGACCGGGGCGCTCGGTTTCGGCTTTGGCGCGACCGTCATGGCGCTCAACACCTACGCCGAGGCGTTCTTTCCGAGGCGGGCCGACCGCGCGGTGCTCGCGCTCAATGCCCTGCTTGGATTGGGAACCGCGCTGGCGCCCGTGCTTGTGGCGGTCGTCGTCGGGCTGGGCGCATGGTGGCTCCTTCCCGTCCTCGTGGCGGGCCTGGCGGCGCTGCTGTTCGCCGTCGCTTATGCGCAACCGCTGACAACGCCCGCCGGCGGTGCCGGCGCCGGCCGGCCGACCTCCCTGAATTGGACCGATCTCCCCCATCGCTTCTGGCTCTATGCCGCTGCCGTATTCGTCTACGGGATCGTCGAAACCCTGAACGGCAACTGGGCGATGCTCTACCTCAGCAGTGAGCGCGGCGTGTCGAGCCAAGGCGCGTCCCTCGCGCTCGCCGCGTTCTGGGTGATGGTAACGGTGGGGCGCGTGCTGATCGCGATGATCACCCGGTTCGTGCCGGCACGCTGGATCTATGTGGCGCTTCCGGCATTTTCGCTGGTGGTGTTTCAGCTCGCCGCGCAGGCGCAAAGCGAAGCCGCCGGGATCATCGTTTTCGGTCTCGCCGGCCTGGCATGTTCGGGATTTCTGCCATTGAGCATCAGCTTCGCCGGCAGCGAGTTTCCCCAATTGTCGGCGGTGATGGCCGGCGGCCTCATCGCGTTCTATCAGCTTGGCTACGGCGTCGCCGCGTTCGGCATCGGACCGCTGCAGAGCCTGCTGGGGCTGTCGTTCGCAACGATTTTCGCGGCGGGGAGCATCGTGGCAGCACCCATCATGGTCATCGCGTGGTTCATCATCCGAGCCACCCGCATTCCTCCACAAACCTGACGAGGACGAACGTAGGCGTTCGGAATTCAACTCTTGGGGGAACCAATCACCCCGAGCGGCATTGATTCCTTTGACTATTCCCAATCGACAGCCGGCTCAGATAGAGGCCGTTGATGCCTTGCGAGCCGTTCGATCTACAAGGAGCTACAACTTGCGTGTGAACTCTCATCAACCGCACGAGCGCGCTGAGGCGCTGTTCAAGAAGAAGCAGGAGCAACTACGCGAAGGCCAGCAAGCCATGGCGGAATATCAGGCGGAACGGCACGCCGTGCGAGAAAAGACCGCAAGATTGCGTGCACTTCGCTTGGCCCGCGACGCGGCCATCGATCAGCCGGAGGGAAGCACGGGCCGCACGTCTGTAGCCCCTGCTTCGCCGGAGAAGGCCAAGGCGCCGCCCAAGGCCAAGAGGCGTCAAAGGGCTACGACATGTTCGGCCGCGCAGGCGGCGTAACGCGAACTTGCGTTGCGCAATGAGGAGCGGCGAGTTCTGGCTCAGTTCGGCGCCGCACCTTCCGAGCGGCGCTCGTTGAGCGCCGTCTCGAGAGCCTCGGCCAATTCCTCTTGGGTGTAGGGTTTGCCCACGCGCGGAAATTCCAGCGTCGCATGGGGCGGCAATTCGGCATAACCGGTTGCAAGAACGACAGGCAGCCTGGGCCTGAGCCGCCGTATCCTGGTGGCGAGGTCCAGGCCGTTCATGCCGGGCATGGCGAAATCGGTAACTACGACGTCAAACTGAGCATCGGTCTCCAACAGCTGCAACGCATGTGCCGCCGACGGCGCTTCCAGCACGCTGTGCCCCAGATCCATCAGCATGTAGGCCGTATTCATGCTGACAAGCGAATCGTCGTCCACCAGCAGAACGCGCAGCTTGCGGCTGGCAACCTCCGCCGCCGGGGGCATCTGGCTTGCCGGCATCTGCGGCACGTCTTCCTGTCTTGCGCGCGGCAGCCACAGCGTGACCACCGTTCCCTTGCCCAGCTGACTGGAGATGTGCATCGCGCCGCCGGACTGCGCCGTCAAACCGTGAACCATGGAAAGGCCTAGGCCGGTGCCCTTGCCGATTCCCTTCGTCGTGAAGAACGGCTCCATGGCCTTCGCGAGCGTCGTCTCACTCATGCCCTCGCCCGTATCGGCGACGCTGATCCGGGCATAGTCCCCGCGCGGCAGCGCCTTCGGAAGATCATTCAGCCCGGTCGTGGTCTCGTCGCGACAGGTGATCGTCAATGAGCCGCCCTTGGGCATGGCATCGCGGGCGTTCACGGCGAGGTTCATGAGCGCGAGTTCGAGCTGGTTGGCGTCGATTTTGACCGGGTGAACGTCGGGCATGATGTCGACGACGATCGAGATGCTGGGGCCGACCGATTGCCGCAGGAAATCCAGCATGTCGGGAACGAGCTTCTGCACCTCGACCGCTTCGAGCTTGAGTTCCTGCCGCCGCGCAAATGCCAGCAGCCGCTTGGTCAGCGTCGCCCCGCGCTCCGCGCCTTGGATCGCGCCTTCCAGCAGCCGCGAGGTTCGCGGATCCTCTGGAAGGCCTTTTTTCAAGAGCGTCAGGCTGCCCAGGATGACCGCGAGCAGGTTGTTGAAGTCGTGCGCCACGCCGCCGGTCAGTTGACCGATGCTCTCCATCTTCTGCGACTCGTGCAATTGACCGAGCACCACTTCCCGCTCGCGCGTGCGCTCGACTACCCGCGCTTCCAATTCCTCGTTGCTTCGCCGCAACGCATCACGCGCCTCGACGAGGTCGGTGATGTCGGTCGCCGTGCCGAACCATCGGGTGATTTTTCCGTCCGCAGCCCGCACCGGTATCGAGCGCATCTTGAACCAGCGGTAGGAGCGGTCCGCCCCATGGAGACGGGCATCGACATCGAAGACGGTGCCGTTCGCCAGGGAAAACTTCCAGGCGGCCACTAGGCTCTCGCGATCCGATTCGTGGATCACTTTTTGCCACCCCGACCCCAGATGCTCTTCCTCAGGGGCTCCGGTATAGAGCTGCCATTGCGGATTGAAATAGTCGCAGCCGCCGTCCGGGCCGCAGGTCCAAACGAGTTGCGGCAACGCCTCCAGCAGCGCGCGATGGCGGCCTTCGCTTTCGCGGAGCGCGGCTTCCGCTGCCATCCGCTCCGTCACGTCGCGCCAGATCGTGGTCACGAACACCCGTTCGTCCGCTCTCCAGCGCGCGAATGAAACGTCGAAATAGCCTGATTGACCCTGCTTGCGGCGGCCGACGACTTGGAGCGAGCTCTCCTTGATTCCCATGCCGTCGCCGACGAAAGCGCGAGCAAGATCTCCCTCCTGTTCCAGCAGGATGTCGATCTTCTGGCCCAGCAGCTCGGCCGGGGCGTAGCCGAACACGTGTTCCGCCGCCCCGTTCAGCCACTGGATAACCCGGTCGAGACCGGTCGTGATGATGGCGTCGGGCGCGGTATCGACGATGGCGTGATAGCGCGCGTTCTGCCGCTCGCGCAGCACCCGCTCGCGGGTCACCGATACGGTGACGTCGTTGATCTGCAACAGGCAATGCGTGGCGCGCCCTGATGCGAGCGGCCGGACGACGATGTTGTGCAGCACCTCCTGTCCGGCCTCGTCCCGCAACGGCAGCAGGGTGTTGAGCGAATGCGTCAGGATGCTCGAGCTTCCGACCTGAATCGATTCCTCGATCACGGCCGGCAGCCGGGTGTCGCGCAAGCTGGGAAATATGTCGAAGAGATTCTTTCCGAGCACGGATTGCTCGGATCGGCGCGTGAGACGAGCTATCCAATCATTCCAGCCGACGATGCAGCCCTGCCCGTCGAGCACAACGATGCCGACATCGAGCGCGTCGAAGACCGACCCGAATTCAAACTCGGACACGTCATCCAACATGGCCAGCGGTTTGCCGTCCGATGCCATCGATAAAGTCGCGTACGATCTCTTTCAACGCGGCGATCGAGGGCAAGCCCATGAGCAGGGCGATGAAGCCGCGAACGTCCCGATTCTTGATCGTGAAGTCGATGTAGAGGAACAGGACCAAACTGCCGCTGCCCCCCACCTGCACATCAAACAGCGTATCGCCGTCGCCCCGGACGATCGAAGGGAGCGACATGCGCATGGTCCGACGCAGCACGTTTGCAATCGTTGCCAGGCAGGCATTGAGAATGATGTTTCCCGTCTCCGCCAGCGCTTCCTGCTCCAGATCGATGACGTCTTCCAGGGAGTGCTGCTCTCCCACGATCGAGCGGACAAGTTCCAGGCTCTGGGCCTCCGGAAAGATCAGGAGCGCCCTCCCCGAGAACGGCCCTTCGAACGATTGCTGCACGGCGACCAGCTTCGTCGAGTGGCCTCGTTCAACCAGTCGGGAAGCGGTTGCGCGGGTCACGATGCTGACGGCCGGAACCGACAAGAACACCTGCTCGCCGACCATCCGGCGCAGGCTGGCCGCGGCGCGGCTGACACCCATGTTGGCGATTTCGGCAAGCGCATCCTGCTCGATCTCGGAGAGCTCGCTTGCGTCGATCTTCATTGCGCCGCTTTCTGGAGACGGAGAATCGCCCCGGACAGGAAGGCTCCAAGCGCTTCATCCGTCAGGGGTTTAGTCACAAAGGCGGCATTAAGTTCCCGCGCGCGCGCAATAATCTCGTCCTGAACGTTGGCGGAAACCACCGCCATCGGCATTTTCGGGTGGCTTTTTCGAATCTTCGCCACCAGCTCCAAGCCGTCGATTCCGGGCATATTGAAGTCGACCAGCGCGATATCGATCGGCTGGGAGGACAGGGCATTGATCGCATCCTCGCCGTTGCTCGCCTCGATCAGTTCCCAGTCGGGCCGCAGGCGACGGAACGCGCTCGCCATGACCATTCGAGCGAGCTTGCTGTCATCCACAATCAAAGCTTTGTATTGCATGTCTTTGATCTTCTTGGCGGGCAGACCCCGACCGCGCGCGGTTGGCGGGAGTCAACCAGCGCTCAGGGGTGTTATAGGGCAGATTGCGGAAATGTGAACCCGCATGGACTATTGGAACTCGCCCGGCGCCCCGTTGGTTCCCCCGAATCCTGCAGATATCATAGCAGGTTGGCAGCGACCCACTGCTCGACCCAGGGGTCGCCGCAGGGCCCGACCAGGGCCGGCCGGCCAGCCAGGATGACCTGCAAAACCGCCGTATGCAGGTGGCCGCATTGCGTCCAGTCCACGGGCGCGCCAGGGGTCGCTTGCAGCAATTGCAGGAGCGGCTCGGCATCCTCGACCGGGCATTTGCCGACCAGCAGGATGGTCGTTCCGCCGTCGTCCCGTTGCACGCTCACTGCAAGACCTCCTTCAAGTCCAGCACCAGCAGCACCCGCCCGTCGCCCAACAGGGTCGTGCCGGCATATCCGCGGGCGTTGGCCAGCAGGCCCTGGAGCGGCTTGAGCACCACCTCGAGCCGGTCCTGAATGGCGTCGATCTCGAGCGCGGTCACCTTCCCGCTGATCTCCGTGACCAGCACCAGCCGAGTATCCGCCGCGGGCGTGGGCCCCGCCGGCAATTTCATCAGCTCCGCCAGGGAGCAAATCGGCACGACGCGATCACGCAAGACGAAGCCGTCGTTGTTCTTGATCCGGCTGATCCGATCCCGTCCGAGCCGCACGGTTTCCGTCACGGCATCCATGGGAATGCCGAACATCTGCCCGCCAGCCTCGACCACCATGATGCGCGACAACGCGATGTTCATCGGCAGATCGAGCCGCACGGTCGTGCCGGCGCCGAATCGGCTCATCACCGACGCACGGCCGCCGATCCGCTCGACCGTCGCCCGCACCACGTCCATGCCGACGCCGCGCCCGGAAATATCCGAGACTTCGGCCGCGGTTGAAAAGCCGGCGGAGAAAATCAGATCAATGACCTGCTCATCGGGCAGCGCCGCCAAATCGTCGTCTGCGATGATTCCGCGCTCGCGCGCCCTGCGCCTGACGATCGCCGGATCAATGCCACGGCCATCGTCGACGACCTCCACGACCAGACGATCACCCACGCGTGACGCCTGCATCGTGATGGTCGCGCCCTCGTCCTTGCCGGCCGAGCGGCGCTGCTCCGGACTTTCAATGCCGTGATCGAGCGCATTGCGCACCAGATGCAGCAGCGGCTCGAACAGGCGATCGACGACGGCCTTGTCGGATTCCGTCGTCTCCCCGTGGGTCACGAGCCTGACCTTCTTCTCGAGCCGTTGCGACATGTCGCGCACCAGCCGGGGAAACGAGCGAAACACCTGCGCGACGGGCACCATCCGCAATTGCAGGATGGCAGCATGCATTTCGCCCGCGAGCCGCTCGATCGTATCGTGTTCGCGCCTGACCGCCCGCGCGAGGTCATGATCCCCGACCTCATCTTGCAATCGCTTCGCGAGATGCGCGATGCCGTTCTTGGCGACGATCAGCTCGCCCGCCAGATTGACCAGCGCGTCGATCTTCACCTCATCCACGCGCAGGGCACGGCTCGCGGCGCGCTCCGGTTCCTGCGCCCGGGCAGGCCCTGAAGCCGCACCCAGCGCGGGGTCGCCGGCTGGCGCATCGCCGACCAGCGCCGCGAGCGCCTGCTCGAGCGCGGACAGCAGCGCTGCCGCGCTTCGCGCGGACAGCGCCGCCGCGCCCGCGCGTTCGATGTCTTGAGCCAGATCCGGCCGCAGGCCATAGCGCAGCGCGTTGCCGGCGGCGCGCGCCGCCGCCCCGAGGCGGCCGCTGATGTCTTCGTCTTGGTCGGCGACGAGAAGGACCTGTCGCTGCTCCGCGAGCACCGCCCGCACCAGGCCGGCGGTATCGCTTTCGCCAGCGTCGCGCTCTTGATCGAGCCGCATCGCCGCCAATGGCACGGCGGCGATGCGCACCTGGTCGGGCACCAGACGGAAGATGTTTGCAAGCTCGGCGTGACGTCCCGTCGCAATTCCCTGCAGTCGGAGATTGCAGGCAAACGGATCGAGCTCTGCAAGGGCCGGCCATGGTTCGCGCGCCTCCACCTGCAACGCCAGAAGCCCCGGGACCTGCCGGATCAATTGCAGCGGATCGTCCCCGTTGAAGAAGCAACCGCGGTCCGGCTCGTACGAGAACGCCACAAGGTCGCCGCGCGCGTCGCCAGCGTGCCCAGTGATTTGCCTGCGCTGGGATTCGAGCAGGCGCGACACCCAGGCGGGCGGCGCGCCGGCGGTCGCAGGTGCCGATACCTCCCGATCCGATCCGGCCGGCGCTTCGGTTTCCGTTCGTGACAGCAGATGGCGCAGCGCCCCGGCCATCGCCCGCGCCTCCTCGCCGGCATGGGGCGGCAATGAGGCCCCCACCTCGAAGTCATTCACCCATCGCGCAACCTGATCGAGACAAGCGAACGCTTGGTCGATGATCGCCGGGGTGGCCTCGAGCTTTCCGGCGTGGATCGCGGCGAGCAGGTCTTCTGCGGCGTGCAATGTCACACCCATCGCCGGCAGATCGACCACGCCCGCGGAGCCCTTGAGGGTGTGGAAAGCACGAAAAACCCGATCGATCCGCTCGGGCGCGAACCCTTCGCGCTCCACCGCGATCAGATCGTCGGTGGCCTGATGGATGAGCTCGCGCGCTTCGGCGATGAATTGCTCATGCAGGGCGTTCATGGCGGCGCTCCGGAGAGGGCGGCGGCATGGCGCAGCAGGTCCTGTTGCGAGAGGGGTTTGACCAGATAGAAATTCGCGCCCGCGGCCCTGGCAGCGGCAACATCCTGTTCGCCGGCTTCGGTGGTGATCACCAGCGCCGGAAGCGTCGCGACGTCGCCAGGGCTGCTGCGAAGCGTGCGAAGAAAGGAGATGCCATCCATCCTCGGCATGTTGACATCGATGATGGCGAGATCGAAGGGCTGCACCAGCACCTTCTCCATCGCTTCGATGCCGTTGATGGCCTGCTCGACCTCGAAGCCCGCCTTTTCCAGAGTGTCACGATAATAGAGCCGCACCAGCGACGAGTCGTCGACGACCAGGATGCGCTTTCGTGACGGGGGCGAGGCCCGTTCAATGTCCGTCATGGTCCGCCTCGGGCCGTTGATAGACGATCGCGTCGGGAAACCGGCAGACGCGGAACAGGGGCGAAATCCGGCTCATCGTTTCCGAGTGGCCGAGGCAAATGTATCCGCCCGGACCGAGGCAGTCATAGAGGTTTTCCGCCGCGATCCGGCGCGATGCGTCGTCGAAATAGATCAGCACATTGCGGCAGAACACGATGTCGAAGTCCCGGTAACGCGCCATGTCCTGTGCATCGATGAGGTTCGCACGGGTGAATTGGATCGAATCCCGCAAGCCGGGGTCGATCTGATATTCGCCATCCGCGACCGGCCGGAAATAGCGATGGATCACGTCCCGCGAGAGCCGCATGAGGGCGCGTTCGCCGTAGACACCGTTGGCTGCGGCCTTGAGTGCGCGGGTGTCGATGTCGGAACCTACGATCTCGATATTGTAGCTGTCGACGTGGCTCCAGTTCTCCATCAGCCAGATCGCGATCGAATAGGGCTCCTCCCCGGTCGAGCAAGGAACCGACCAGATGCGGATCGCTCCTCCCGGTGGCTTCCGACGGATGACGTTGCCGAGGAGAACTGACGTCATGCAGCGCAGTTGATGCTCCTCACGATTGAAGTAGGTCTCATTCACCGTGAAGGCGTTGATGAGGTGTTCGATCTCGTGGTCGACGTCGGACCGCAGGATGGCGAAATACGCCTGGAACGACGCCGATCGGGTCGCCGCAATTCGCTCGATGAGGCGGCGATCGATGTAATAGCGCTTGTTGTCGTTGAACAACATTCCGGTCCGGCGGTAGAGGAACTCGCACAGGCGCCGAACCTCCTCCGGGGTAACGCGGACGGCACGCGCGCCGTGAGTCTCTGAACCTGCCATCCCGGCCCTAGCGTTCCGTATCCGAAATCCGGGCGATGGCGGTCGACGCGGCGAATGGAAGAAACGGCGTTCCCGCGAAGCGTTCGGCGCAGGACTGCAGCGCGGGCACGGCCTCCCGCGTGCCCACCTCCGCCAGCACGTCGATCGCCGCCGCGCAGACATTGGGATGCCGCTCGTGCTCGAGCAGGCGGCACAATATTCGGGTGGCGTCCGCCGCCGACATGTTGCGCGCCAATTCGGTCGCCAGCAGCCGCACGTCGGAATCGCTGTCCGCCAGCAGCGACGTCATGAACGGCAGGATCGCTTCCGGCAGGGCCTGCAGCGCCTCGATGCTCGCGCCGCGCAGGGCGGCGTCCTGGGAGCGAAGATAAGGCAGCAGCGCCATGACGCTGGCCTCGTCGCCGACCCGCATCAGCGCCGTCATGATCGCTTCCCGCACGCGTGCGACCGGTTCCGCCGCCAGCGCCGCCGCGAGTGCCGGAACCGCATCGGCGCGGCCGCCGAGCGCGCGCGCCGCACTCCACCGCGTCTCGCTATCGGGGCTGCTCAGGGCCGCAACATGCGACGCAAGATTATCGTCGGGCGGCCGGCCGTCCTTCGACGGAGCGATCACGTCGCGTTTAACGAACGGCATGAGCCCCCACCAGTTCGACGATCGCCTCCGCGATCTCCTCGACCGGCCGGACCTGCTCGGCCCCGCCATTCCTCACGAGTTCGCCGGGCATGCCCCACACGATCGCGCTTGATTCCGCCTCGGCAATGGTGCGCCCGCCTCCCTGGCGCAGCCGTGTCATCGCATCCGCACCGTCGCGCCCCATCCCGGTCATCAGCACTCCGATCAACTGCGCGGCGTCATAGTGATCGAGCGCGCTGCTCACCATGCGCTCGACGCTCGGATGCCAAGGATAGTCGCGTTGCGCCGGCACGGACATGGCGATCATGCCCGCCGCGCGCGGCGCAACGATCACATCGGCGTCACCGCGCCCGATATAGACGGTGCCGGCCTGCAATGGCATCGGGCGGTTCACTTCGACCACCTGCAGTTCGCATTGTCGATCGAGCCGCTTGGCGAAAGCACCGGTGAAGCCCGCCGGCATGTGCTGCGCGACCAGCACCGGTCGGGGAAATCCGAGCGGCAGGCGCGGCAGCACGAGGTCGAGCGCCGCCGGCCCGCCGGTCGAGGTTCCAATCAGCACCAGGCCCAGCGACGGCGTGGCTGGGCTTGCCGCGGTGGACGGCCGTTGCGGCCGGGCGGGACGCGGCAGGACGCCCACGCCACGGAACTGATGGCGGATGCGTTCGGTCAAGCGCAGGGTTCGTCGGATCCGCACATTGGCGGCGCCTCGCACCTTCTCGACCAGGAGCGGGCGCAGCCGATCGATTTCCAGCGACACGGTGCCGCTTGGCTTGGGGATGAAATCGACAGCTCCGAGCTCGATCGCCTCGAGCGTCGCCTCTGCGCCCGCCTCGGTCAGCGCGGAGATCATCACAACGGGACGAGGCGACTCGATCATGATCTGGCCAAGGCATGTCAGCCCGTCCATGCCCGGCATCTGGACATCCAGCGTCACCACCGCGGGGTCAAAGGAGCGTACGAGTTCGAGGGCCTCGGTGCCGTTTTTGGCCAGCCGGATGTCGAAGTCGCCCTCCTCGCGGAAGATGCCTTCGAGCAGTTTGCGCATCAGCGCGGAGTCGTCGGCGATGAGAAGCTTGATCACGAAGCCTTCGGTGCGTGCGCCGCCCCGCTTCGGTCGAACTTGGCCAGAACGTCGGCCTCGAGCCGATCCAGCAGCTGCGCCGGATCGACCAGCAGGATCATTCGGCCTTCCGCCTCCAGATTTGCCACCCGGCTGATCAGGCGCATCTGCTCCGACGACAGCTCCGGCGCCGGACGAATGGCGTCGAGCGGCACCCGCATGACTTCCGAGACGCCATCGACCATGAAACCCGTCTTTCCACCCCCAACCGCCAGGACGAGAATGCGCCGCGCGCTCTCGGGTTCCTTCGATGCCAGTTCGAACCGCCGCCGCAGGTCGACGATCGGAACGACGCTGCCGCGAAGATTCATCACGCCGTCGATGAAGGCAGGCGCTTTCGGAAGCCGGCTGATTTGATCGGGCGGACGCGCGATCTCGTCCACCGCCCCGATGGGCAGCCCGTACTCCTGGTCGCCAAGCCTGAAGATGACGAACTGCTCGTCGGCCATCGCATCGTGATCCGTTTGCCGCTCCAGATCATCGCTCGCGTTACCCTGCTCCGAAAGGACGCGGCGCACCAGATCGGATCGGAACAACCGGTCGGGCGACAGGACGGCGACGAGGCGCCTGCCATGGTCGAGGCGGCAAATTGATATGATCTCGGCGTCCCCCTCCCCGCGGGTCAGGAGCGCGGGCGCAGGATCGATCAGACCGGGGTCGATGCGAATGATCTCGCGGGTGCGGTCCGCAACCATGCCGACCGCGCCGCTCCCCATCGACAGCACCACAACCTTGCCGCGCTCTTCGCGCCGATCATCGCTCGGCAACCCCAGCAGCGCGCGCAACGACACCAACGGCAGCAGCCGGTCGCGCAGCGTCACGACGCCCAGCACCGCCGTTTCGGAACGCGGAACCTCCGATACCTGGTCCGGCAGCGGAATGATCTCGCGCACGCGGTCGAGCGGGAGGGCGTATTCCTGCCCACCCAGGTCGAAGCTGACCAACGATACTTGCTGCTGCGGTTCGGCAGCGGCCGGAGCGGATGCCGCAGCCGGAATTGCAGATGGCGTCACGCCGCGCGGACCGGAGATGCCGAGCCGGGCGAACTCGTCGCGAAGCAGCCGCTGCGGATTCAATATCTTGATGGTGGTGTCGCCCTCGGCCCCTTTGACCACGCCATCCAGAAGCTGCGGATCGATCGACCCGGCTCCGGCATCGTCCTTCTCGACCTGGTTCGCGGCAATCGCCAGAAGGTCGTCGATCCGATCGACCACAAACCCGACGGCGGCGCCATGATCGGTCACGATCACCCGTGTCGCCTCGTCCGGAGGGGCGTCAGGAAGATCGAGCAGGCGTCTCAGGCTGACGATCGGCAGGACCGCGCCGCGCAGGTTGGCAAGCCCGAGCAGGCTTCGCGGGGCGAGCGGCATGTGGGCTAGGCCCGGCAGCCGGATGATCTCCCCGACATGATCGAGCCGGAATCCGAGCGCCTCGTCCGCGATCCGGAACACGACCAAATGCTGGTCCTGCGCGCTGCCCACGCTCGCCGGCACGGCGGCCTCGGCATGCGCCGGGGCGACCACCCGCGACGCGGCGGCGCGCTGAGTGGCCTTAGCCATCGCGGCGCTGGAGGTCTTCGGCCAGCGAGGCGATCTCTTCGATCGCCGCTGCGAGATCCTCGGCGCCACGCGCCTGCTGCCTCGCCGCGGCCGCCGCCTGGGCCGACGCGCTTCCCGCTTCCTCGGCCACGGCGGCAACCTGCTGGGCACCGCGGGCCGCCTCTTTCAACGACGACAAAATGGTTTCGGCGCCGGCGTGGATCTGCTGACTGCTGGCGGCGATCTCGTTCATGTCGGTCTCGACCACGCCAAGGCTCGACAACACCGCCGCATTCTTTTGATTCTCGGTCTCGGCCGCCGCGATAATCTGCTCGAGATCGCGGCGCACGGCGCCGATCTGATCCTGGATTGCACGAACGGTATCCTTGATGCGCCCGGCATTCTCGCCGGAGTCGCGCGCCAGCGTGCGGATATCCTTGGACACGACGGCGAAGCCCTTGCCGAAGTCGCCCGCGCGCGCCGCCTCGACCGAACCGTTGACCGCCAACATGTTGGTCTGGATGGAAACCATGCCGATCCCGTCGACGATCTTGTCGACGCTGCGGCTCACGCCTTCCAGCCCGGCGATCAGGCCCAGGCTCCGGCGCGTTGTTTCCAGCGCCCGCGCCACGCCAGCGGACAGATCGCCGATCGTCAAGCGCACTTCTGCGAGTATCCCTCCCATCCGGCTGATGCGATCGAGGGACTTCGTGGCGTTCTCCATGGCCGCCCGCGCCATCCTCTCGATCTGCTCCAGCGCGGCGCTGGCTTCCTGGGTCGCGGATGCCTGCTGCTGTCCGCCGCGACTGATCTGCTCCACCGCCGTCATGATCTGCGCGGCCGAGCCGGATAGTTCCTGCACCGCAGTCGACAACTGCTCCGCGGCGGATGCCAGATGATCCGCGCGCCCTTCGGCTTTCGAGAGAGCACCAAGGTCGCTCGCCATGGCGGCCAATGACTGTGTGGCGCTCTGGCTTTCCTCCAACGCGGCGGTCTGCTGCTCCACGCTGCGAAGCGCCTCGCTTGCCGCGGCGGCCTGTTCCTCGGCTGCGGAGGAAATGATTTCGGCGCCCTTCTGCGCCTCGCGGGCGGCGGCTTCCGCCTCCAACGCCCCGAGCGCAATCGATTGGCTGCCCGCGGTCAGGACCCCGGCCTCTTTGCGGAGTTCGCCCAGCGCAAGGATGACCGTCTGGCTCTTCTCGGCCTCCGCAGCCGCGCCGTCGGCGGCCGCCTTGATCATCGATGCGACCGATTTGACCTGATCCTGGATCTGGCCCGCCAGGTTCTGCGCTTCGCGCGCACTCCTCTCCGACGTCTCGGCCAACGCACGGACCTCGTCAGCGACGACGGCGAAGCCGCGGCCGTGATCGCCGGCCCGCGCCGCCTCGATGGCGGCATTGAGCGCGAGCAGATTGGTCTGGTCCGAGACATGACCCACGGTCTTGGTCACGTCTCCGATGCTTGCCGCCTGCTGGCTCAATTGTTCGATGATCGACACGGAGGCGGCTTGGCGCTCGCCGTTATGCTTGATGTTGCTCGCCCACGCTCCGATCTGGTTCGCGGTCTCCGCGAGTTGCCCTTGCAATGTCTCCGTACGCCGGCGCGCGGCCTCGGCGCGATCACGCGCCTGGGCCAGGGTCGTGGCCGTGGTCGTGGCCACCGCGAGCGTCTGCTGCGAGGCGCTGGCGGCTTCCTCGGCGCCGGTGGCGATCTGTTCCATCGCCCGCCGCAGCTCCTCGGCAGCCGACGCCGCTTCGGTAATCCCGCTTGCAAGCTCCTCGGTCGCCGCGGCGATCCGCTCCTCGATCTTCTGCTGGCGACCGGCCACTCCCGCCGGCGCCGCAGGCTTGCGCTGTCGTCCGTTGGCACGCGCGGCCGCGGGCGATGGAACCGCGCCCAGGCGGCTCGGCGCCATTCCTCTTGTGGCGAGGGCGGACGTTTTCATGAGCGACCTGCCCCCGCGGCTGGCAACGTGCATTGCCGCGTCCGAAGTGCCGGCGAGCGCTCCGGGCCCGCTCTCGGCGCGCGCCCGCGGTCGATCTCGCTCGACGTCGGAACGCGCGCCCTTCGCGCCGCCCCCCTCCACGCCGTATGATTTCTTGCGCATCGACCGAGCCTGTCCGAAATCGCGCGCGAATGCGCGCTCAATATGCGAAATGATTGCTGGCAGCAAACTACGCGCGATCCGTCAGCTGGCACAAGCGGCAAAAAAGTAGGGTTCCAATATAAGGTTCATTGTACCACAGTCCCTCGGGGCGCCTGACCGCGAGGTCGCGGCCGTATACCGGTCGACCCGCTCGCAAGGTTCCAATAAGCTCGTCCCGCGAAGAAAAGTGGCTGCTGGTCGAGCGTCGGCCACTGCAATGCAAACAGGTTTGTCCGACATCGAGCATCGCCCGGCGCGCCTTGGCGGTCTCCTGCGATGTCTTCCCGGCGATGTCCGGCAACGCTAAGGCCGACGGCGATGACAATCGGACCAGTCACCCCGCTGACCGATCTTGAGCGCGACGCCCTCAGCGAGGTTTCCAACATCGCGATGGCGCGCGCGGCCAATAGCCTGCGCCAGATGGTGGAGCACCAAGTTCTGCTCTCCGTCCCTGCCGTCGAGATTTTATCCCAGGACCAGGCGGCTCAGCTCGTGGCCAAGCCGGATAACCCGAATCTCGTGGCGGTGCGCCAAGACTTCAGCGGAGCCTTCGCCGGACGCGCGCTGCTCATCTTTCCCGAGGCCAACAGCCTTGAGCTGGTGCGAGCGGTCGTCGGTCGAGAACTGCCGCTGGAAGATATCGTCGATCTCGAAGACGAAGCTTTGGCCGAAACCGGCAACATCCTCCTCAACAGCTGGGTGGCGACGATCGCCAACCTGCTCAAGCGCGGACTGAGGATGTCGCTGCCGGTCGTGGTCCGCGGCGACAGCCGGCGCATGTTTGAAACGGCCGAGACCTCGGAGCGTCTGGTGCTGTTTCTGCACATCAGGTTCGAGATCAGCAAGAAAGAGATTCGAGGCTATGTCGCGCTGCTGATGGATATTCCGTCGATGGACGAGCTGAGGCTGCTCATCGCCGACTTCGTCACCAGCGTCACCCGGAAAAGCGACCTGGGCCCTGGCGGTCTCGAATCTTCGACTTGACCCCCGTCGCCGGCCGGACGCTCCAGCCCGACGCCGGCACCGGCCCGCCAACGATCAGCCGGCGGCGCCGCCGCACCAAAAAAAATCGTGTCTGAAATCGGCCGAAAGTGTGCGCCCGAAAAGTCCCGGACCCTTCGGACCGGATCGCATGGCCAAACGACGTTTGAGCGCACCCGCGAGGTCGCGCGGGCGATTTCGCTCCGGCCTAGTCGCCGAGCTTGTAGCTCCTGATCGTCTCGGTCTCGCACGCGGTACACGCGAACTTGATGTCCTCGCGCCTGTCGACGACCCCGATGGTACGGATGCGCATCGGCGCTCCGCAGCTCGGACACAACGGAAGAAGCGAACGCGATTCGGAGGCTATCGATTGAGGCTGCATGTCCCCTCCCAGCAGCGGTAACTGAAGGCTCAATAGGACGCCATGCAAGGCAAAATTATGGAGGGCCGCGAGGAGCGGTGCCGGCGGGTGAGCTTGCTCGCTTGCCCGCCCCTGGCGCCGCGTCGTCGAGCAAGGCGGAACTGAGGCTGCCGCAGGCTCAGCCCGGGCTGCGAGGCATCGGCGGGGACGGTTGAACCAGCGCCGGCGGGAGGCGTTCGCCCTTCGGATTGGACTGCTCGGTTTCCAGCGCCAGTCTCGTCCAGGTCCATGCCATGTCGGTCAGGATGGAGCGTACCCGCAAGTTCGGGGCACGGTCCGCCATCTGCATGCATTCGGCGGCACGCTGTCTGCACTCGAGGGGAGTAATCATCGACACTCAGCCCAACGCTCACAAGGCAAAGAGCCGGTTCACTATACGACAACAACAACGCTTTCCGCAGCTCGCCGGTCCCGGTGATAGAAATAATTTGCAGCGTTGAGTCGCCTACCTGACAGACGAAGACGCTGGTGCAAGTTCCTTGGAGGCCTCGAGCGGAAACGGCTCCGCCGCGGCGCGCCATGGGGCCGGCTGCGTCCGCGCGGAAAAATGGCGGGCGTCCTGCCGCCGCGCGAACCTTTCGAGCGCCGGATGCGTTTCAAGTCCAGTCGCCGCGCGCGCCCAGACCTGTTCTCCGCACGAATAGGTTTTTGGGCGGCACCAGCCGGCCCCCGACCCCACCCGGCGGCAGAGAAGGACATCAGCAATGCTCAAGCTCGGCTACAAGCTCATGTCCGAGGAGCACGGCCCCGCCGACCTGGTACGCAATGCGCAGCGTGCCGAGCAGGCGGGTTTCGACTTCGCGGCCATTTCCGATCACTTCTTTCCCTGGCTCGAAGAGCAAGGGCATGCGCCGCTGGCCTGGTCCGTATTGGGCGCGCTGGCCCAGGCGACGCGGCGGATCGGCCTGATGACGGCGGTCACGTGTCCGACCATGCGCTACCATCCGGCCATCATCGCGCAGGGCGCCGCCACGCTGGGATTGCTCAGCAACAACCGGTTCACGCTGGGACTGGGGGCCGGAGAGCGCCTGAACGAGCACGTCATCGGCGCCGGCTGGCCCGGGCGGGGCGAGCGTCACGAGCGCTTGTCGGAAGCCGTCGACATTATTCAGGGCCTGCTTGCAGGCACCCTCACCAACTACCGGGGACACCACCTGCAGCTCGATCATGCCCGCCTGTTCGACCGGCCCGACCGCAAGCCGGCGGTGGCGATCGCCGCCGGCGGTGCCGAGGCCGCGCGCCTCGCTGGACGAAAGGGGGATGCGCTGGTCGTGACCGAGCCGCGAACCGACCTCATTGAGGCGTACGCAAGCGCCGGCGGCTCCGGCCCGCGCTACGCTGAAGTGGCGCTGTGCTACGCCGACCGGGAGGAGGCGGCGCGCAAAACTGCTCACCACTATTTTCGTTGGTCGGTCGCCGGCTGGCCGGTCATGGCGGAACTGCCCGACACCGAAGGGTTCGCGGCGGCGAGCAAGCATGTATCGCCCGAGACCGTGGCCCAGTCGGTCAGCTGCGGGCCATCGCCCGAGCATCACCTCGCGGCGATCGATCGCTATGTCCGCGCCGGCTACGATCACATCATCCTGGTCCAGGTCGGACCGCAGCAGAACGAGTTCATCGAATTCTTCGAGCGTCGTCTCGCGCCTGCGCTGCATGCGCGGAAAGCCGCCTAGCAGGACCCGACCGTTAAGCCGACGCCAGCGGCGGACCGTGCGCGGTCGCCCGCATGCCCTGGCAACAGCAGCAGCGCCGCGCGCTCGCGCCGGCTCCGCGCGAGCCGGCTTGTCGGAAATGCCGCGGCGCATCGCCCTCCCCCTCCGATGGGGCAGCCATGCGACGATGTTCACGGACAAATTTCCAGGAACGGCCTTGGGCTCAAGCAATTATTCCAGAACCAGCAGGCCCAGGGGTGACGACATGCCGAGCTTCTTTTTCCATCTCACCAATGGGGATACCTTTCCAGACGACCGCGCAACCGCATGCGGAACCCTTGATGAGGCCAAGACGGTTGCCTTGGCTATCGCGGCGGAGTTGGGCCGCAACCGGCCCGCGGATGAAATCGCACATCTGACCGTCCGCGTCACCGACGAAAACGGCAGCGAGGTCTTCAGGACGAAGGTGGTGAACCTGCAACACGCGACCAAAGCGGACGAGATGGTGCGCGCATCTCGTTCAAAGCCAGGCTGACAACCCATCGCTGGTTCCACTATGGTTCGGGCCTGAATGCCGAAGGCCCCGCCATCGCGATGGCGGGGCCTCCTCTTATTAGGCATTCGACGTCCTGGTCTTCGCGTGATCACCGCCGCATGTAGAGCTCACGCTCCTTGCGCACCTGATCCGCCGTATAGGGGGACTCCTTGACGTTGAAAGACTGCCATCCCGCCTGGCGATAAGCCGCGGCGCGTTCGCGCACGTTCACTGCGGAGCGGTCCATGATCGCCTGCAGCCGTGACGCATCTGCGTCAGGCACGCGCGCGCTGACCACGGCGCCGCCGCGGCGCAAACCTTCGGCATAGATATCGGCATCTTCCTTGCTGATGCCGGCCTGGGTGAGCGCGCCGACGACACTACCCGCAACGCCGCCCGCCGCGGCGCCGGCGAGCGTGGACACCAGCCAGCCGGCAGCCACCACCGGACCGACGCCGGGAATCGCCATCATGCCGAGCCCGGCGAGAAGGCCTGCCGCGCCGCCCACCGCCGCGCCCACGCCGGCACCGGTGCCGGCCGCTTCCGCCCGGTCATCCTTGCCGTCGAGATCACGATCCGGGAACGTGCCTTTGTCCGCCGTGCGATCGCCCGAGTACCAGTTGTCGGCATTGCTCGCGATGATGTTGATATCGCTGTGTGGCACGCCGGCGGCCTCGAGGTTACGAACGGCCTCTCTGGCATCGGCATAGCTGTTGTAAAGTCGTGAGATGGTCGCGGTCATCAAATTCCTCCTGGATCCCCTTCTGTGGGGATGTGGTTTGTATGGATCGGGAGCAGCGGGGGAGCGCTACTGCGCAGTCACGTTGCCCTGAAAGTCGAGGCTCACGGTGACGCTCTTGCCGTCCTTCATGGCCTTTCCACGCCAGACGCCTTGATCGTCTTTGCGCAGATCACTCACACTGGCGAAGCCGTTTGACTCGATGCGCGACTTGGCCTGCCCTTCGGTGAAGCTGTTCGATCCTGCGACCGGAGCTCCCGGATTGGGCGGGCTGTTGGGCGTATTGACAGCGGGGGTGTTGGCGTCACGGTTGGCCGGTTGCGCAATGGCCGCGCCGGTCATCATCGCGGCGGCTGCCGCAATCGCAAGGTAGGTACGCATTTTTCTTCTCCTCGGAAGGGTGTGTAGACGCTCCCCAACTCTTCGGATTCAGAAATGTTCCGGCTTCGATCCGCACGATCGCGCGCTTGATGCGCAATGAATCGCGAACACCGACAGCAAGTCTCCGCGCGAAGTCTCGCGCGCGACGGAGCGACGCAGCCGCGAACGCCGGCGCCGCAATGCACGCGCATCCGCTCGGTTCCAATGCCGTCGGCGTCTTATCTTCCTCTTGGCAAATTCGAGAGGCGGCGGAATGCGGGACGGGTTCCTGAGTGAACTCAGCGACCAGACGCGCGTTGTCATCTGCCGATCGCAGGAGACGACGATGGCCGACGATCTAAAGAACCGTGGCGCGCAGGATCGCGCCCGCATCAGCCTGAATGAGGATCACGAAGTTCGCTATTGGACCAAGGAACTCGGGGTTTCGAAGGAGCGCCTTGCATCGGTCATTGCGCGTGTCGGCAATTCTGCCGACGCGGTCCGGCGAGAGCTCGGCAAGTAACGCCGCCGCGGCGAGCGCAAGCGGCCGGCGGACTGACACGGCCGCGGAGGAGTGTCGGCGAGGCCGACGCTATTTTTTTTCAGGCGCGCGATCGTCCGCCGGAACCCGACGATGGATAGCTCGCCGTCTGGCACCTGCGCCGCCCACGGCCAGCTACGACCCGGGCGGCATCCCCGCGAGCGGATGGCAGGCCCGTCGTCACGGCGACGCGCGCCCAGCGCGAACGCGCCAGACGCTGGCCCCACCGTTACTGTGCTCTGCGACCCTTCCGCAGCGTACGGGACCTCAACCACCTCGGGGCATCACCAAATTCCCCGACCAGCCACAAGACAAAACCCCCGATCGCCAAAATGGCGATCTCCCCCGCCATGAGAAGCAGGAGAACCACCCACGTCGATTGATGCATGACGCCGCCCCTTGTTGTCGTTGGGCGACATCGCAACAGAAAATCAGTGCTGGACTGTGACCCCACGCAAAAAAATGCCGAGCGTTGCAAAAATCTCACAAGTTTCGCCTCGCGATGCGCCACGGCAGCATCGCCTTACCGATCGGATGCATCGCCTTACCGCTGGGAGACAACACTCGCGTCCGCAGCATGCCCGCGCGCAATCAGAAACGAGCGCGAGAGACATATTTTCGATGCGCTGATTCGCGCTGGTCTGACGCAAAAAGGCCCGGCATGTGCCCGGGCAGTTTGTTCCCGATAATTGTTCGCGCGCTTAGAAGTCCATGCCGCCCATCCCGCCGCCTCCGCCGCCGGGCATCGCCGGCCCCTGCTTCTTTGGCACCTCCGGGACCATGACGACGCCGCCCGCAAGTTTGGGGAGCCGTTGCTGGAGCTTCTCGCGGTCATAGTCCGAGCTGGTCTCTTCGATCTGCGCCTTGAGTTGGGCGATGCGCCCCTGGATATCGAGCTTCTTGCCGGCGCCGCCGACAATCGTGGTACCGCATGACCCGAGGCTCCGGTTTTGATGCCCGCAATGATTAGTCCTGCCGCGTCTTAATCACGGAACATGTCCTGCTCGGGCTGCGTTGGTGTTGGGGATGATTTTCTCATCCCGGAACCTCCAGAAAGAATCCCATGTACAAATTGGCTTATGCTTCCACGGCGCTTCTTTTTGCGCTTTCCGCCACGGTGGCGAGTGCGCAGACTGCCCAGCCGCTTCCGCCGGCCGCAGCGCCCGGCCCCGCCGCCAAGGTGTTGCCCAGCGTCCCGTCCGACGCGATGACGGTGACGCATTGGCACAAGCAGAACGTCTATGATCCGTCCGATGCCAAGATCGGTGCGATCGAGGACGTCCTCGTCGATCGCGAAGGCAGGATCGTCGCATTCATCGTCGGCGTCGGCGGCTTCCTCGGAATGGGCGAGAAAGACGTTGCAGTGCCCTTCAATGCCGTTCAGTTCAAGACGAAGGATAACAACAAGTGGTATCCCGTCATGAACACCACGAAGGACGCATTGAAGAATGCCCCAGGGCACAAGTATGACCGCAACGCCATGACGTGGACGCTCGAGAATGCACCTGCGACCACTGGAACGCCCAGCACACCTTCACCGCAGCCGAGCGCCCGATAAAAAGAGGCGTTCCCGGCTTCTTTCCAGGGCCGCCGAGTCCGCATCGGCGGCCCTTCACAAACTATGCCGCGATGTTGGGCGAGACATCAGTGGTCACGCTGGAATACACCGCACCGTAAGGCGTCAATGCAAGTCTCGCTGTGAGCGGATGAAGGTTGACGCGCCTCTAGACAACCCCGGTGGTTTGATTTGGCGGAGAGCATTTCACGATTGTCGCGCGACGGCGTCCACTTTCTATTGCATTGCAGCATGCGCAATCCCACATCCGCACGCCCCCCGCGGAGATCAGCTCCCGCATTCAGGAGATTTCGCCATGAGAGAGAGTATCGCCGCCGCCAAGAGGAAGGCTCCCCAAAATTCCTCCACGAATGGTCGATCCCGCCGGTCCCAGGCAGGAAGAGGCGAGGCAGCCCGAGAGCACGCACAAAAGAACAGCGCATACGCTCAGGAGACGTTCGAGAAAGCGAAAGTAACAACCGAAGAAGGCACCAAGGTCCTCGAGCGGACCATGGCGACGGCCACCAAGAGCGGTGCCGACTTCAATCTCCGACTGCTTGAAATGGTGCGCGACAATACCAATTCCGCCTTCGACTTTGCGCGCCGCCTGATTGCCGTAACATCGCCTTCCGAATTCCTCGAACTGTCGGTTGCGCACATGCGCCAGCAAGTCGAAAGCTTCACTGCGCAGACCCAGCAACTTGCAGCTCTCGCTCAAAAAATGACGGCCGAAGCCGTTGCGCCCCTTCAGTCCGGCATGAAGAGCACCTTCAACAAGGCGGCTTGATTTGACCCGGTATTCTGATCGGCTTCCCGGCGCCATGGCGCTGGCGGTCGCCGGCCCCCGTTGGGAAGGCGCCGTGCTCGCTTTGCGAGCGCGCCATTCAGACCCTCCCGTTGGCCACCGTCGTGGTGGCGCCATCTCTGCGTGACGAAGGGTCCGTCAATGCTCGGTCTTGGAAAAACGACTGCCGCCCTGCTCCACAATCGGCAAAAGTGGCAGGCGCTCATGCGAGCGGCCGCCAAGGTCGGGCTGAAGGCCCCCGACCTCGGCCAGCCCCCGAGCCCCTTGCACGAAGTTCACGGTTTTGGCTCCAATCCAGGGGCCTTGCGCATGTTCGCCTATCTGCCCCCCGGCCTTGCGGACGAACCCGCCCTTGTGGTCGTTCTCCACGGCTGCACGCAAACTGCGGCGAATTATGAGTATGGTGCGGGATGGTCGACGCTCGCCCAGCGCTATGGCTTCGCGCTGCTTGTACCCGAACAGCAACGCGCAAATAATCCGAACGGCTGCTTCAACTGGTTTGTGCCCGGGGATACCCAGCGCGGGCATGGGGAAGCGCTTTCCATCCGTCAGATGGTCGACAAGATGGTGCTGGACCACGGCATCGACCGGCGCCGCGTCTACGTGACCGGACTGTCGGCCGGCGGAGCCATGGCCTCCGCCATGCTCGCGACCTATCCCGATGTCTTCGCCGGTGGAGCCATTATCGCGGGCCTGCCGTACGGCACAGCCTCGAATGTCCAGGAAGCTTTCGAGAGCATGTTCCAGAGTCCTGCGCGTCCCGCCAGCGTGTGGGGCGACCTGGTGCGGCGTGCCTCGCCACACCAAGGGCCTTGGCCGCGGATATCCGTGTGGCACGGCGGCATGGACACAACCGTGATACCGACCAACGCGGGCGAGATCATCAAGCAATGGACCGATGTGCATGGGCTTCCGGCCGCGCCGACCCTCCACGAGACCGTGGACGGTTATCCGCGTCAGGTCTGGCGCAATGCGCAGGGTGAGGATCTGATCGAGTCCTACGCGATCCCTACCATGGCGCACGGTACCCCTCTTTCCGTGGGACCAGCCGATGACCAATGTGGCGCCGCCGGAGCGTTTCTGCTTGAGGTGGGAATTTCCTCCTCCTATCACATTGCAAAGTTCTGGGGCCTGGCCCCCCATCATGCCGCGGCGAAGGATCGCAAATCAGCCGAGAGCGTAGCGCGGCGGCTCCCCGGCATCGCGAACGACGAGCGACCCGAGAAACCATCTTTTGCCCACGCGGCAGGCGCGCCGCGGTCTCTTCCCGTCGACATACGCGCGGTCATCACCCAGGCCTTGAAATCGGCGGGTCTGATGAAGACGGATTGAAGTCGACCTACGAAAATCGCGGAAGCCACCGGGGTGAATGGGCTCCCGCGGCCTGCTAGTGACCGCCGTCAGGGTGAGAGAACAGGCTCGTCACGTACCCGCAACTCGGGCACTCATACGCGATCAATCCTGGCTCTCCTGCCAGCGGCTCGATGCGGACCACTTCGTCCATCGCAGCCCCACATCGTGAGCACGCCAGCGCGCTTCCGCGTTTGCTTCTCGACAGGTTCGACACGATACTAGCGCCTTGCGTCAGGGCTCTTTTGAGCTGCGTTTCTCCCTTGTTGCCAACGCACGATCCGCCGGTTGGTTTCGGGACCATGACAACCGACCCGTAGCGGTGACCGACCGGTGGACACGCCGTTCCGCGATCGCGTGGAAAACCGCGTAGGAAGGAGACGCCCTCGCCACGGCGCCACCTTGAGATTTACCCTCTGGCACCCCATATGTGGATAGGCGGTAATTTGTCCGCGAACCAGTTGGTCATTGTGCGGATTGTGGAAAAACTCCCGAAGACCAAGGACGAAATCCAACGGTTGATTATCGCCGAGCTTCGCACTTGCGCGGAATGCGAGAACGTATGGGGCATTATCGTCGTCCCTGTCGTCGACGATCTCGGCATCGCTACGTGGACGGTGTCCCGCTTCCATCGCGGCCAGTCGGACGCCCATGCCTGTGATCGAGCATTGCAGCGCATTGTCCCCCACTACCAGCGGCTCTACGACCTGGCCCAAATCCACTAATGCTGTTCTTGGAACTGTCGGCACCTGCCGCGAAATGGAGTCTGAAAGTTGAGCACGAATTCCCTTGAGACACCTGCTGCAATCGCCTTGAAAAAGAAACAAGAGCGGTTGCGCGACGGCCAGCAAGCGATGGCCGAATACGTCGCGGACAAGCACGCCATGCGCGAAAGGACCGCAAAGCTACGGGCGCTCAGATTGGCGCGCGACGCCGCCATCAGTCAGACCCCCGTCGTGCCAGCGAAGAAGCGCTCAGCCTGAGTGCTCGGTGCTGCTACGGCAGCCCTCATTTTTCCTTTGTCCCGGTAACAGGCGGCCTTCTTTTCCGCGTCGCTCGTTGGCAACATCGTTGTACCATCGGCCCGGCGCATATTTCATGGCGGCAGCGCATCCATTCATGCATAGTTGAGCCTGAAGGCTGCATCGGATCTGTCCTTCGAGGCACGTCGTGACGCAAGACGCCGATACACAGGGATTGCAGAGCAAGGCGGAAGCACGGCTCGCGCCTTTGAAAGCCGAAAAATTGGTAACCCGGATTGCCGTCCTGTCCACTTTGCTTGGCCAGGGGAGGAAAACCGAGCGGCTCATGATCGGTATGTCGGTCGAGACGCACAAAACCTCTCCGGACTTCGATCAAAAGAAGTGTGAGCAGGCCAAGAGCAGGATCATGCAGGCGTTGGGTGATATCGATTGCGACGTGTTTATCGAGATGGATCGTTAGGACGGCGCTGAATCGCGCGTTGCCCCGAGGCTCCAACACCGGCCACTGACCGCACCACCGGCTCGGCGCTCGGTATTCTTGGATGCCGGCCCCGTATTTAGTCGTGCAAGATCACGTTCAGCAAGGAACTGTGAACTTCCAGGCCTTCGCCGTTGTAGTCGAGGAATCCCAGGCGCCGGAATTTGTTCATGAAGAAGCTGACCCGCGAGCGGGTCGTGCCGATCATCTCCGCCAGGGTCTCTTGGCTGATCTTGGCGATCATCGGCTCCGGCCTTCCCTCTTTGCCGAAATTTGCGAGCAGCAGCAGAAGCCGTGCAAGCCGCTTTTCGCTCGAATTGAAAAGCTGGTCCACCAAATCCGCTTCGACGCGCGTGGTTCGGGCCAAGAGATGGGAAATGAAGACCTCGGAAAACTCGGGCTGGTCATGAAGCAGGCGAATGATCCTCGTCTTCTCCAGCCGCGTCACCGTGCATTCCGTCATCGCGCTCACGGTCGCGATGCGCCGCGGCTGACCGGCCAGGCACCCCTCGCCGCAGAACTCGTCCGCTCCAAGAATTGCGACCACCGCCTCTTTCCCTTGGTCGGAAACAACGGTGACCTTGACCTTGCCCTTCTGGATGTAGAACACGGCATCCGCAGGATCGCCCTGTGAGAACACGACGTCATCCTTGCGATATTTGGATATGGTTCTGCCCTCGCCGACCTTGGCGAGAAATGACTTGGGGTCGAATGGTCGTTTGGTCGCCATGACAAGAGATTTGGCCTGCCTCAGGCTGCGGATCGGCTCGAAGCGGCCTGCAAGCGTCCCGCGCCATTGATGGCCGCTTGCGGCCCCGCGCACTTTACATTTCAGCCCACCGATCCGTCCACAAGGGCGGATCCGTCACGCCGCCAAGGTGGAATCGGGAGATGCTTCTTCCGCCCAGACCCGAAA
>Ga0114129_10001376_pt1 | contig 32704 bp, 30 predicted proteins | sample RhiMetdeltSRZDD1_FD_80071 | JGI IMG/M metagenome (GOLD analysis project Ga0114129, IMG submission 80071) | Populus rhizosphere microbial communities from Tennessee, USA - Rhizosphere MetaG P. deltoides SRZDD1 (version 2) (version 2) | ecosystem: Host-associated > Plants > Roots > Rhizosphere >...
TCGGTATCTCGAGTCGCGCCAGTCCACGGGCAAGCTGGTGCTGATCCCATGATCTCGGTCTATGCGCTCTGCACCGGCTTCATCGAGCTCGACCGCGCGAGCATGCTCTCGGACCTGACGCCGGGTCAACCGTGGACGGTGCCCGTGCTGAGCTTTCTCGTCGATCACCCGCGCGGCCGGCTGCTCTTCGACACGGGCGTGCATTGTCAGGCCCGGGTGGATCCCGTCGGCCGCCTCGGCGCCGAGCGGGTCAAGCGGCTGACGGTGAAGTCGAAGGAAGGCGACGACGTGGTCGCGCAACTGTCGCGGCTGGGCCTCACGCCGGCCGACGTCCGATACGTCGCGAATTCGCACCTGCACTTCGACCACTGCGGCGGCAATGAGTTCTTTCCCCACGCGACGTTTCTGGTGCAGCGGCCCGAGCTCGACGCCGCGCGACGGCCGGGCTTCGTCCCGTCCTACAGCCCGAGCCCGATCGACTTCGATCACCCGCTCGACTATCGGATGCTCGACGGCGAGCACGACGTGTTCGGCGACGGCGCCGTCATTCTCATCCCGACCTACGGCCACACGCCGGGCCACCAGTCGCTGCGCGTCCGGATGGGGAAGGGCGCCGAGCTGGTGTGTGCCTCCGACGCCTGCTACACGCGAGAGAACATGGATCGCGACGTGCTGCCGAAGATTCTCTGGGACGCGGCGGTCATGCGCGACTCACTGGCCGCGCTGCGCAAGCTGCGCGACCAGACGGGCGCCACGATGTTCTACGGCCACGACCCGGCGCAGTGGGAGACCACTCCGCGCGCGCCGGCGCCGGTGCTCTGATCCGGCCATGCGCCTCGGCTGGCTGACGCTGGCGCACTCGCCGTCGGGCGCCGCGGATTACGCGGCGATCCACGAGCTCTTGACGCAGGCGTGCTTCGCGGAGACCGCCGGCTTCGACGGCGTGTGGCTCACCGAGCACAACTTTACGGGCGAGAGCGTGTACTGCGACCCGATTCCGTTCGCGAGTGCCATTGCCGCGCGGACGTCGCGGATCCGTCTCGGTTTCGCGGTGATCCAGCTGGCGCTGCGCCATCCGATCCGGCTCGCGACCGAGCTCGCGCTGCTCGACAATCTGTCCGGCGGACGGATCGACGTCGGCGTCGGGCACGGGACCAACTTCAACGAGTACGAGTTCATCGGCTACGGCCTGCGCAGCGACGACAGCCGCGAGCGGGCGGCGGAGACGCTCGAGGTCATGCTGCGCGCGTGGACCGAGGCGCCGCTGAGTCACCACGGCAAGTTCTATCAGCTCAGCCTGCCCGAGCTTCGCCCGCACCCGCGGCAGCGACCGCACCCGCCGATCTGGCGCGCGGTCTCGTCTGCGGGATCGGTTCGCGAGTGCGGCCGGCTCGGCGCGCCGATTCTCATCGCGCGCGTGCCCTTGGCGCGCGTGCCCGAGCGGCTCGCGCTCTACGAGCGCGGCCTCGCGGAGAGCGGCCTGGGCTCCGACGCCTGCCGGCATCTGCGCGAGCAGGCCGCGCTGTGGCGCTTCGTGCACGTGGCGGAGAGCCAGGCGCAGGCCGAGGACGAGCTCGCGTCGGCCCTGCTGCACACGCGACGGCACATGATCGAGGCGCGGGCGACCCACAACCCGGGCGATTTTCGTGTGGAGGCCGATCGCGTGAACCCGTGGAACGATCCGAGCATCTCGCACGAGGACGGTGTCCGCTACTCGCTCGCGAGCGCCGCGCTCTGCGGCACCGCCGAGCGCGTTGCCGACATGGTGGCCGAGCTGCGCGACGCTGGCGTCCATCACGTCCTGTGTCAGCTGAGCCACGGCTATCTGCCGCACGAGCGGATCATGGACTCCATGCGTCGCTTCGGTGACGCGGTCATTCCCCGGTTCCGCGCATGAAATTCGGGCTCTTCTTCCAGGCGCCGGAGGCCGAGGGGCAGACGCACAGCGAGCGCTACATCGAGATGTTCGAGCTGATAGCACTGGCCGAGGAGCTCGGCTTCGACGTCGCCTGGCTCGCCGAGCTGCACTTTGGCGGCGCGTTTTCGCTGCTCGCCAACCCGCTCATGATGGTGCCGATCATCGCGCAGCGCACGCGCCGTATTCGCATCGGAACCGCCGTGTCTCTGCTGCCGCTGCAGCACCCGCTCAGCTACGCCGAGCAGGCCGCGACCGCGGACGTGTTGTCCGGGGGACGACTGGAGTTCGGGATCGGCCGCGGCTCGATTCCGAGCCAGTTCCACGGGTTTCGCGTGCGCGTGGCGGAGAATCGAGCGCGCTTCGACGAGGCGCTCACCATCATTCGCCTGGCTTGGACGACGGAGCGCTTCAGCTATCGCGGCCGGTTCCACGAGGTCGAGGACATCGCGGTGGTGCCCAAGCCCGTGCAGGTGCCTCACCCCCCGATCCGCGTCGCCGTGCACAGTGCGGAGAGCTTCGCTCACATCGCCGACACGGGATTGCCGATCTACTCCGGGACGACGACAACGCCGCTGCCGCAGCTGCGCGAGTACATGACCCTGTACCGCGAGCGGCTCATCTCATCCGGCCACGCCTGGCGCCCCGATCAGATGGCGCTGATGCTGCCGGTCCACGTCGGTGTCGGCGGCGCCGCAGCTCGCGACGCCATGCGCCCGGGCGTTCACAAGTACTACCGCAATCTACAGTCGATTTTCGCTGCGGTGCCGGCCTCCTACGGTGAGCACCTTCCGCGGCTGAAGACGATCGAGGAGACCGTGGCCAACCTGCCATACGAAAAGTTCTGCCGCGAGCAGGGTGTCTTCGGCGATGCTGCCGAGGTGATCGATCGGCTGCAGGCCGCGCGTGACGAGTTCGCGCTGTCCCAGGTCATCTGCTGGTTCGATCAGGGCAACATGCTGCCGCGCCACGAGGTCGAACGCGCGATCCGCCGTTTCTCCGAGCAGGTCATGCCGAAGGTGGTGTGATGATCATCGATGGCATCGACGTCTACTGGGTCCGCATCCCGCTCGCGTTCGTGTGGAAGACTTCATACGCCGACCAACGCGTGACCGACACCGTGCTCGTGCGGATGCAGAGCGGTGGACATCACGCCTGGGGCGAGAGCTGCCCGCCGTACTATCCGTCCTATTCAGCCGAACACACGCTGGCGACGTTCCACACCGTGCGCGAGCTCCTCGCTCCGCGCATCATCGGTCAGGACATCGAGGCCGCGCGCGATCTGCTGGCCCGCATCGAGTTCGTGAAGGGCAACCAGTTTGCGCGCGCCGCGCTCGAGATCGCGTGGTGGGTGCTGGAGGCCAAGCGCCAGGGCGTGCCGCTGCACACGGCACTCGGCGGCAAAGGGGACACGGTGCGCGTCGGCGCCGACTTCGGCATCCAGGACTCGCTCGACACCCTGATGCACAAGATCCAGGGCGCCATCGACGCCGGCTTCCCACGCATCAAGCTGAAGTTCCGGCCGGGCTGGGATCTCGACATGGTGGCGGCGGTGCGATCGACGTTTCCGACGTTCACCTTTCACGTCGACTGCAACGCTGCCTATACGCTCGCCGACGCCGCGCTCTTTCGCGCGCTCGATCGCCATCGGCTGGCCATGATCGAGCAGCCGCTGGCCGACGACGGTATGAGCCTCATCGCGCACGCCGAGCTGCAGCAGCAGCTGGAAACACCGGTCTGCATCGATGAGAGCGGGCACAGCCTCGAGCACGTGCGGGCCGCCATCCGGCTCGGGAGTTGCCGCGTCGTCAACATCAAGATGGCTCGTGTCGGCGGGCTGACCGCGTCCCGCGACATCCAGGCGCTCTGCGCCGAGCACGGTATTCCGTGCTGGGTCGGCGGCATGCTCGAGAGCGCCATCGGCGGCGCCATCTGTGCCGAGCTCGCGACGCTGCCGAACTTCACGTATCCGGGCGACATCTTTCCGTCGTCGTACTTCTACGACAACGACCTTGGGAAGCCCGAGCTCGTGATGGCCGGGCCCGGTATTGTCGCGACGTCACGCGTGCCGGGCATCCCGCAGGCGCCGGATCCCGAGCTGCTCGCGCGCTGGACGGTTGCGCACGCATCGTTCCGCGCGGAGGGGCGGTGATCGATCGGCGTCATCCATTTCCTCGGCGGCAAGCGCGCCTCAAGCCCACGAGAGCGAGAGCAGAGACGACCAGCAGCGCCAGCGACGACGGTTCGGGGGCCACGGCAGGCGCCACTGTCAGCGTTGTGAGTGACCGAGCAGGAAGCCGCCGCCAAAACATGTCACACCCGAGATCGAATCGCAGAAGTCGAGGTTGTCTTCCAGGTCAACGTCACCGAATCCGATCACCTCGCCGCCGACAGGTAGGCCGGAAAACAAAGACCGTGCGAACCACTGGTCGAACGTGGGCGCCGGTGGAACAGCGTGATCGTTTTCGACGGTGATTCCATTCAACGCGTGCGGCACCCCCGTGGCGACGTAGGCTCCGATGTTTACGTTTCCCCGACCGAAAACGTGCTGCTCACCGACGCTGGCACCGAGTTCAGCTGACCTCCAAACTGAAAGGTGAGCACGTCCGCGCGTGCTATCGCGCTCGTCCCCAGTTTCGTTCCCTCGGGGGGTAGTGCGGCTGGTCAGAATCGGTCCATTACGACGGAGAGCCGAATGACACTGCACGTCTGATGTGGAAAAGATTTACACGGATTGTCGAACCGCTCTCCAGCGTCCTAGACTCCGGCCCTGGCTTTTCGCCAGGCACACACCGGATGTTGGGAAATGAAGATTCGCCGGTGGCGGGTCGACAACGTTTCGTACTCGAGGGGGGCTGCGCGGGCCGTCGTCGCCATCGCGGCGCTCGCCGCGTGGCTGCTCGCCGCGTGTGTGACTTCTCCGGGCGCTGCGGATTCCACCATCGGCCTGCCGCGAGCGAGAGACTACGAGCGGATCGCCGAGCTTCGGGACATCTATTTCGATTTCGGCAAAGCTGAAATTCGGCCGGCTGATCTCACGATCCTCGACGCGAACACGGCATGGCTGCGGGCCCATCCGTCCTATCTCGTGCTGATCGAAGGGCACAGTGACAATCGCGGAGCCACAGATCGAAAGAACGAATTCAACATCGATCTCGGCGAGCGTCGCGCGCTGGCCGCGAGAAGCTACCTCGTCGCCCACGGCATCGATCCGAGCCGCATCACCATTCTCAGCTATGGGCAGGAGCGGCCGCAGTGTGCCGAGCAGACCGAGCAGTGCTGGAGCCAGAACCGACGATCGCGCTTTCTGGTGAAGTCGCGGTAGCGCGGCAGGGGCCTCATCATGCAAGAAGATCCGACATCGCCCTGCGGGCACGAGAATCCGCCGAGCGCGCACTTCTGCGATGTCTGCGGCGCCAGGCTGCCGATGCCGTGCCCTCGCTGCTCAGCCATCAACCGCGGCCACGCGAACTTCTGTGCCAACTGCGGGATCGATCTGCGCGATGCGACACCGACGCACGCCACGCCGTCCACCGCTCTCGTCGGGTCACCGCCGGACGAATCACCCGCGAGCGTCCCTGCGAAACGCGTCGCCAGAGAGGGCGTGGACTTCGGCGAGGCCGAACGTCTCGAGCAGATCCGGCGATTCTTCGCGCGACAACAGCTTCCGCGACGTCCGCCGGTGTGGCTGTGGATCGCCGCCGCAAGCGCTGCGGCGACGGTCCTGATCGGCGTCCTCGGCGTCTTCGTCTTCCGGATTTATATGACGCCGGGCGCGGCGCCGCCATCGTCGATCGACACCCGGGCGCAGGCGCGCATGAGCCAGCGGCCCGATGAGAGCGGGTCTTCGGCGGTCACGCACCGTGCCGTGAGCGCGCCCGTCCGACCTGATGACAACGAGAGCTCGCCAGCCGCGGCCGCCACCGACACGTCGTCGGCCGCGGCGCCTTCCCAGGCCCGTGCCGGTGGCGGGTTGATCTTCGTGGTGCCAGGCGAGCCTCCTTCGTATGACGCCCATCGCGAAGAGACGTTCGCGCTGATTCATCCGGCGGCACCGCACTACAACACCTTGCTCCGCATCGACCCGTCCGATCCGACGGGCACGCGAGTCGTCGGCGACCTCGCGACGTCGTGGACGGTCTCATCCGACAAGCGCACCTACGTGCTTCGCCTGCGCCGCGGCGTCAAGTTCCACGACGGGAGCGAGATGACGTCTCGCGACGTCCGTGCCACCTACGAGAAGATCATCAATCCTCCGCCGGGGATCACGTCGGCCCGCAAAGGCGAGTACCTCCAGATCGAGACCGTGCAGGCGCCGGAACCGTACATCGTCGCCTTCAAGCTCAAATGGCCGTCGCCCTCGTTCATCCACTCGCTGGCGTCGCCGTGGAACTGGATCTACAAGGCGGACATCCTCGAGCGGGACGTCCGCTGGTACGAGAAGCACATCATGGGCACGGGCCCATTCGTCTTCGTCGAGCACGTCAAGGGCTCACGCTGGGTTGGTCGGCGGAACCCGCAGTACTGGGATCGCGGCAAGCCGTATCTCGACGGCTATCAAGCACTGTTCATCCGTGACGACGTCGCGCAGGAGTCCGCGATCCGGAGCGGGCGTGCCCACATCCAGTTCCGCGGCTTTTCTCCGGCGCAACGAGACGACCTCGTCAGTGCGCTCGGCGACAAGATCACCGTGCAGGCGAGCCCATGGAACTGCGTGTTGCTGGTGGCGATCAACCATGAGAAGCCGCCGTTTCACGATCCACGCGTACGCCGCGCGCTCTCGCTCGCGCTGGACCGGTGGAGCGCCGCCGCCGCGCTGTCCAAAACGGCGATCGTCCGCGCCGTCGCAGGCGTGCAGGTGCCGGGGTCGCCATTCGCGACTCCGCCGGCGGACCTGATGAAGCTCGCAGGTTACGGCCGCGACATCCGCGAAGCGCGGTCCGAGGCGCGCCGCTTGTTGGCCGAGGCGGGGGTTCCTGACGGCTTCTCGTTCGTGCTCAAGAACCGCGACATCCCTATGCCCTATCACCAGATCGCTGAATGGCTCGTGGACGACTGGCAGCGGATCGGGCTGAAGGCGCACCACGAAATCCAGGAATCGGGCCAGTACTTCAGAGACCTCCGCGCCGGAAACTTCGAGCTCAGCACCGACTTCCAGTGCGGCTATGTGGTCGACCCCGATCTGGACCTCTACAAGTTCCAGTCCCGGAGCCGGAGCGACGCGAACTACGGGAGGTACACCGATCCCGTTCTGGACGAGCTCTACGTGCGGCAAAGCCGAACGGTCGATTCCGAGCAGCGGCGGAAATACATCCGCGCCTTCGAAAAGCGTCTCCTCGACGAAGAGGCCCACTACATCTACACGCTGCAGTGGCACCGGATCGTGCCGCACAACTCGCGCGTGCGCGGCTGGATGATCACGCCCAGCCATTACCTCAACAATCAGCTCGATACGGTCTGGCTCGCGGACTAGCAGCGCCTCGAATCCGCGCTGCCTCTGATCCGCGCAAACGGCGGTCGCTCAACGGGCGCCGAGCGCAGTGTTATCATCGCCGCCACTGCATGGCACTCCTGGAGGTCCGCGATCTCAGCGTCGCGTTCGACACGCGCGACGGGCTCGTGCGCGCGGTGAGCGGCGTCAGCTTCTCGCTCGACGCCGGTCGCGTCCTCGCGCTGCTCGGCGAGTCCGGCTCGGGCAAGAGCGTCACCCTGCGCGCGCTGCTCGGCTTGCATCCCACGGCCCGCGCACGTGTCGGCGGCGAGGTGCTGCTGAAAGGCCGCGACGTGAATCGACTCGACGAGACGGAGCGCGAGCAGCTGCGAGGCGGCGTCGTGTCGATGGTGTTCCAGGAGCCGATGACCGCGCTCGACCCGGTCTACACGATCGGCGCGCAGATCGTCGAGACGCTTACACAGCATCGCGGACTGCCGCATGCCGCCGCCGTGCGCCGAGCGCGCGAGCTCCTCGAGCTCGTCCAGGTCCCGTCGGCCGAGCGGTGCCTGGCCAGCTATCCGCACGAAATCTCCGGCGGCATGCGCCAGCGGGCGATGATCGCGATCGCGCTGGCATGCGAGCCGCAGCTGCTGCTCGCGGACGAGCCGACGACGGCGCTCGACGTGACGGTGCAGGCGCAGATTCTGTGGCTGCTTCGCGATTTGCAGCGCCGGCTGGGGCTCGCCGTCATCTTCGTCACCCACGACCTCGGCGTCGCCGCCGAAATCGCCGACGAGGCCGCCGTGATGTACGCCGGGCGCATCGTCGAGCAAGCGCCGATCCGAGAGCTGTTCCGCCGCCCCGCGCATCCGTACACCGAAGGGCTCATGCAGGCGACGGTGCGCCGCGGACAGAAAGGCCGAGCGCTCATTCCCATCCCGGGCGCGCCGCCGAACCTGATCGCGCTTCCTGAGGGATGCGCGTTCGCGCCGCGCTGCGGCCACGTGCGCGGCGAGTGTCTGACCACCAGGCCGTCGCTACGTCCTGTCGCGCCGGGCCATGCCGCCGGCTGTCACCTCGTTGCCTAAGGAGGCTCGTCAATGAGACGTGTCGTGATTCTGCTTCTCACCGCCGCATTCGCGCTTGGCTCGGCCGGCGTCGCGCTCGCGCAGGGCACGCTGCGGATCGGCATGACGGCCAGCGACATTCCCTATACGGGTGGCCAGACCGACAACGGGTTCGAAGGCTTTCGGTTCGTCGGTTATCAGATCTACGAGCCGCTGATCGCGTGGGATCTGTCGCGCGGCGATCGCCTCGCGCCGCTGGTGCCCGGGCTGGCCGAGTCGTGGGAGGTGCGCAAGGACGCGCCGACGAAGTGGGTGTTCAAGCTGCGCAAGGGCGTGACGTTCCACGACGGCAGCCCGTTCAACGCCGACGCCGTCGTCTTCTCCTACGAATCCATCAAGAAAAAAGATGCGCCGCACTTCGACTCGTACGGCTCCGGGCAGGTGAGCTTCCGCCTGGCGTCGCTCACCGGCATCACTAAGATCGACGACTACACGGTCGAGTTCGAGACGAACAAACCGACGAGCTTCGTGCCCTACCAGGTCTGCTACATGGTGATCGTGTCGCCGACGCAGTGGCAGAAGTTCAAGGACTGGCGGAAGTTCGCCGAGCAGCCGTCGGGCACCGGCCCGTTCCGCGTGACGAAGTTCGTGCCGCGCGAGCGGCTGGAGCTGGAGGCCAACAAGAAGTACTGGGACGCCAAGCGCCGGCCGAAGGTCGACAAGCTCGTGCTGCTGCCGATGCCCGAGCCCACCACGCGGTTGGCGGCGCTGCGTAGCGGTCAGGTGGACTGGATCGAGGTGCCGCCGCCGGACTCCATCCCACAGCTCAAGGGCGCGGGCTTTCAGATCACGATGAATTCGTATCCGCACAACTGGACGCACACGCTGCGGCTGGACAAGGAGCCCTGGAACAACAAGCTCGTGCGCAAGGCCGCCAACTACGCGATCGATCGCGTCGGCATCTGCAAGAACCTGCTCAACGACACGTGCATTCCGGCCACGGGCATCGTGTACAAGGGGCATCCGTGGTTCGGCAAGCCGAAGGAGACCTACGAGTACAACCCGTCGAAGGCGAAAGAGCTGCTCAAGCAGGCCGGCTTCGACGCGAGCAAGCATCCCGCGAAAGCGGTGCACCTGATCTCGACGTCGGGCTCGGGACAGATGCTGCCGCTGGCGATGAACGAGCTGATCCAGAAGAACCTCAAGGACGTCGGCATCGACGTTGACCTGCAGCCGGTGGAGTGGAATACGCTGCTCACGCGCTGGCGCGCGGGCTTCCACACGCCTGACAACGAAGGCCTCAACGCCTGGAACATCTCGTGGAACTTCCTGGAGCCGTGGAGCGGCTTCGGCCGTTTCTTCCACAGCAAGGCGGTCGTGCCCGTCGCCGTGAACACGATGCCGTATATCAATCCGGAAGCCGACAAGCTTATCGAAGAGGCCGAGCGGACGTTCGACGTCGGCAAGCAGAACGAGACGCTCGCGAAGCTGCACGAGATCATCGTCGACGACGCGCCGTGGATCTTCGTTGTGCACGACCAGAACCCGCGCGCGATGTCGGCCAAGGTGAAGGGCTTCGTGCAGCCGCAGAGCTGGTTCGCCGATCTGACGTCCGTCACCGTCAGGTAGCGCGCCGGGGTGTGGGCGTACGTCGGCCGGCGTCTGCTGCTCGCGATCCCGACGCTGCTCGGGGCCAGCATCATCGTGTTCGCGATGGTGCATCTGGCTCCCGGCGATCCGATCGCGGCGGTGATGCCGGCCGAGTCGAGCCAGGCCGAGATCGAGGCCACCAAGCGGGCTTACGGCTTCGACAAGCCGCTGCCCGTGCAGTATCTGGTCTGGCTCGGGCGCGTCGCGCAGGGTGATCTCGGCAAATCGATCGCCACCCGGCGCGCGGTGATTCTGGACGTGCGCGACGCGCTCGCGAACAGCCTCGTCCTCGCGTTGTCCTCGTCGCTGCTCGCGTTCGTGCTCGGCATCGCGCTGGGGTTGCTCGCCGCCTTCTGGCAGGGACGGTGGGTCGACAAAGCGTCGAGCGCGCTGGCGGTCATCGGCGTCTCGGTGCCGCACTACTGGGCGGGAATCATCCTCATCATCATCTTTTCCGTGCAGCTCAACTGGCTGCCGGCGATGGGCGCCGCCGACGATCCCGGCATCCTCCCGTACTTGCGACACATCACGCTGCCGACGGTGGCGCTCGCGCTGATCCCGCTCGGCGTCATCACGCGCGTCGTCCGCTCTGCGGCGCTCGACGTGCTCAATCAGGAGTTCGTGCTGGCCCTGCGCGCCAAGGGGCTCGTCTCGCGGCGTGTGTTCACGCATGTGGTGAAGAACTCGGCGCCCCAGATCCTGACCGTGCTCGGCCTGCAGTTCGGCTTTCAGCTCGGCGGCTCGGTGCTGGTGGAGGCCGTGTTCTCGTGGCCGGGCACCGGCTATTTGCTGAACCTCGCCATCTTCCAGCGCGACATCCCCGTGCTGCAGGGTGTGATTCTCGTGCTCTCGACGTTCTTCGTGCTGCTCAATCTCGCGGTCGACTTGCTGCAGACGGTGGTCGACCCACGGATCGCGCGCCACTGATGGCCGTCACCACCGCGCTGCCCCGCGATCTCGATGCCGTCGCGGGCGCGCCGATGTCCTACTGGCGCACCGTCGGCTGGCGGCTCGCGCGTGATCCGGCGACGCTGGTCGCCGCCGCGCTGCTCGTGCTGATCGCCCTCTCCGCGCTGCTCGCGCCGTGGCTGGCGCCCTACGATCCCAATGCCGGCTCCATCCGGCTCCGGCTGGCGCCGGTCGGTGCGCCGGCGCACGTGCTCGGCACCGACGAGCAGGGCAGGGACATGCTGAGCCGGCTGCTGTGGGGCGGTCGCATGACGCTGGTGGCCGGGCTCACGCCGGTGCTCGTGGCGTTCGTGCTCGGCACGACGCTGGGGGTGCTGGCGGGCTACGTCGGCGGTCTCACCAACACGCTCGTGATGCGCACGATGGACATCTTCTACGCGTTTCCCGCCGTGCTGCTCGCCATCGCCATCTCCGGCGCGCTGGGCCCCGGCCTGCCGAACACGCTGATCTCGCTGTCGATCGTCTTCGTGCCGCGCGTGGTGCGCGTGGCGGAGTCGGCCACGGTCCAGGTGAAGAGCCTCGAGTACATCGCGGCGGCGCGCGCCAGCGGCGCCGGTGTGCGCGCCATCGTGCGTCATCACCTGCTCGCCAACGTGCTCGGCCCCATCCTCGTCTTCGCCAGCACGCAGGTCTCGCTCTCGATCATCCTGGCCGCCGGCCTGTCCTTTCTCGGCCTCGGCGTGACGCCACCGGCCGCCGAGTGGGGCCTGATGCTCAACACGCTGCGCCAGTCGATTTACGTCAACGCGCTCGTGCCAGCGCTGCCAGGCCTCGCTATCTTCATCACCTCGATGGCGTTCAACCTGCTCTCCGACGGCCTGCGCGACGCGATGGAGATCCGCGCGTGAGTGCCGTGCCGCTGTTGGAAGTCCGTGACCTGCGCAAGCATTTCCCGCTGCGCGGCGGGGTGCTGCAGCGGACGCAGGCGTGGGTACGCGCGGTCGACGGCGTCTCGTTCGACGTCTATCCGGGCGAGACGCTCGGCATCGTCGGCGAGTCCGGATGCGGCAAGTCCACGCTGGCGCGGCTGATTCTGCGATTGATCGAATCCGACGCGGGGACGGTGCGCTTCGACGGCGAGGACGTTCGCCGCGCATCAGACGATCGCATGAAGCGCCTGCGCCGCGACATGCAGCTCGTCTTCCAGGATCCGTACGCGTCGCTCAATCCGCGGCTGACGATCGAGGACGCGGTGGCCTTCAGCCTGCTCGTGCACGGGACCTCGCGGGCCGAGGCACGCGAGCGGGCGCGCGCGCTGCTCGGGCGCGTGGGCCTGGATCCGCGGCTCTACGGCCGTCGGTACCCGCACGAGCTCAGCGGCGGCCAGCGCCAGCGTGTGAACATCGCGCGCGCGCTCGTGCTGGATCCGAAGCTGCTCGTGCTCGACGAGCCGGTATCCGCGCTGGACAAGTCGGTGCAGGCGCAGGTCCTGAACCTGCTCGCGGACCTCAAGGCCGAGCGCGCGCTGACGTACGTGCTCATCTCGCACGATCTGAACGTGATCGAGTACGTGAGCGATCGCGTGCTGGTCATGTACCTCGGCGAGGTGGTCGAGACTGGGACGGCGGACGCGCTGGCGCAAGCGCCCAAGCATCCCTACACGCAGGCGCTGTTCGCGTCGGCGCCGAGCCTCGATCCCGATCATCGCCTCGAGAGGCCGCCGCTGTCCGGCGACCCGCCGAACGCGATCGACCCGCCGTCCGGCTGCCGGTTCCGTACACGCTGCGCGTTCGCGATGCCTCGCTGCGCGACGTCGGCGCCCGCGCTACACGCGGTCGGCGCCGCGCACGACGTCGCCTGCTATCTCTACGAGGCCGAGGCCGTGACGTCGGCTATCTGACGCCGCCGTGCCGCTTCGCCCAACGGCGGGCCGCGGCCGGCGACCACCGCCGTGGCCAAAGGCGTGCGTTCACAGCAACTTGGCAGGCGCCCCGCGATCGGCGAGCCGCGGCAGATTCGTTGCACTCCCAGCACGCCGAGGTCGAACGGACCTCAGGGAGGCGACGAATGACGATGGGACGAGCAGCCATCTTCGTGGCTTTCGCTCTCGGCATCTGCGTGACGCCGGTCGCGGCTCATGCACAAGCGCCGACGGGACCGGCGCCGCAGATCCAGGCGGCACAGACCTTTCTGATGACGTGGGGCGGCCAGAAGTGGGACGAGATGAAGGCCGTCACCACCGACACGGTCACGGTGAAGGTCGGCCCGAGCGCGTACACGCTGGACCCGGCCGCGCAGAAAGCCGAGGTCCAGCTGGTGCTGCCGTTCCGCGGCTTGTCGACGGTACGCACCGACGGCAAGATCACCGGCGTCAAGGTCGACGACCTCGCGATGAAGATCGGCGACAAGGAGATGCACGGACCGGCGACCGTCGACCTGAAGGAAGAGCAGGGCGCGTTTCGCGTGACCGGCGTCACCACGGAGAGCATCACCGCGGCCGTCAAGCAGTAACCGCGTGCGTCATTGGAGGCGGGCGCTCGGCCCGCCTCCGCTCACACGGCGCCTTCCTCCACGACATGCGCCGCGCGCTCGCTGGCCGCCGCGGTGGCCGGCGACGTCGGCTCCAGCCGGATCCGCCGCATGAACGGCAGCGCGAGCGGCACGGCGGCGAACATCAGCGCGAGCAGCCAGAAATCGTCGGCGTATGCGAGCAATTGGGCCTGCGCGATCGCTTCGCGGTAGAGCATCGTGACCGCCTGCCGGTCGGCGGTGAAGGTGTCGCTCCCGTGGGTCACGAAGTGTCGCGCCCAGCGCGCGATTCGCGCACGCGTTTCCCAGTCGCCCGACGTCAGGTGCGCGATGAGCGTGGTCTGGTGGAACTGGCTGCGCTGGGCGAGCAGCGTGGTGACCACCGCGATGCCGACGCTGCCGCCAACGTTGCGCATCATCCCGTACACCGCGGTCGCGTTGACGAGCTTCTCGCGCCGGATCGTCGCGAGCGTCAGCGTCGAGAGCGGCACGAAGATGAACCCGACGGCGAACCCCTGGATGAAGCGCGGCAGCGCCAGCGCCCAGTAGTCCATGGTCAGCGTCAGCGACGTCATCATGTACAGGCTCACCGCGTTCAGCAGACAGCCGAACCCGAGCATCCAGCGCTGATCCACACGCGTGACGATGCCGGAGGCGAACAGCGAGCAGATGTTGCCGAGGCCCCCGGGAGCGAGCACGAGGCCGGACGTCCAGGCGTCGTAGCCGAGCAGCTGCTGAGTGAAGACCGCGACGAGCAGCATGCCGGAGAACATCCCGAAGCCGACGATCGAGATGAGCGTGACACCGGTGGCGAAGTTGCGATCGGTGAAGGCCGTGAGGTCGACGATCGGATCGCTCGTCATCAGCTCGCGAATCAAGAAGCCCGCGAGCGCGCACACGGCGATGATCGTCATGGCCACGATCGCCGGCGAGTCGAACCACTCCTCGCGCTCGCCGCGGTCGAGCACGAGCTGCAGACCGGCGAAGCCGATGACCATCAGGATCAGGCCCCACCAGTCGATCCGCGACGCGCGGCGCAGATATGGCGGATCGAACAGGAAGGCACTCGCGAGGAAGAAGCCGAGGACGCCGACGGGCAGGTTGATGTAGAAGATCCAGCGCCACGACCACTCATCCGCGAGATAGCCGCCGACGGTGGGGCCGAGGATCGGACCGAGGATGAAGCCGACGCCCCAGATCGCCATGGCGAGCCCGCGCTGACGGAACGGAAAGATCTCCCACAGGATCGCCTGCGAGAGCGGAATGATGGGGCCGCCGCCGAGACCCTGGAAGATGCGCGCGATGATCAGCGTGGTGAGGTTGGGCGCGATGCCCGACAAAAACGAGCTGAGCACGAACAGCGTCGTGCACAGCAGGAAGAATCGCTTGCGCCCGAGCATGCCGGCGAGCCATCCCGTCGCCGGAATGACGACCGCGTTGGCGGCCAGATACGAGGTGATGACCCACGAGACCTCGTCGAGCCCCGCCGAGAGCGACCCCTGAAGATGCGGCAGGATCACGTTCGTCACGCTGGTGTCGAGGATCTGCATGAAGGCGACGACCATCACGGTGAGCGTGATGGCCCACTTCTGGGTGGGCGACAGGACCGGCGCTTCCGGGCTCGCTGACGTCGTCGTCATGCCCCTTGTCTCGTGGTGCGATAGGATAGCGCCGACGTCTCCCCAGGAGGAATCCATGAAAGCTGCCGTGTTCCATGGCGCGCACAAGCCGCTGACGATCGAAAACGTCGAGATCGACAAGCCGCTCGGCCGCGAGGTGCTCGTGCGCACCGTCGCCTCGGGCGTGTGTCATAGCGATCTGCATTTCGTCGACGGGTTCTATCCGTTTCCGACGCCGGCAATCCTGGGCCACGAGGCGGCCGGCATCGTCGAGGCCGTCGGCCCTCAGATCAACGAGTTCAAAGCGGGCGATCACGTCATCGCGTGTTTGTCGGTGTTCTGCGGGGCGTGCGACTACTGCCTCACCGGCAAAACGCATCTCTGCCAGACGCGGCCGGTCAGGAAGAAGGACGAGCCGCCGAAGCTCACGTGGAACGGCCAGCCCGTCAACCAGTTCGCGAACCTGTCTGCCTACGCCGAGAAGATGCTGGTGCACGAGAACGCCATCGTGAAGATCGACGACGCGATGCCGTTCGCTCAGGCCGCCCTCATCGGCTGCGGCGTGACGACCGGCGTGGGCGCCGCGCTGAACACGGCGCGCATCGAGCCGGGCTCGACGGTGGCGGTGTTCGGCGCCGGCGGCGTGGGCCTCGCGACGATCCAGGGCGCGCGCATCGCGGGCGCCCGCATGATCATCGCGGTCGACACCGTCGATCGGAAGTTCGACAAGGCGCGCGAGCTGGGGGCCACGCACACGGTGAACGCCAAGACCGACGACCCGGTCAAGGCTATCCGTACGCTGACGAACGGCGGCGTGGACTATTCGTTCGAGGCCATCGGCCTGAAGATCGCCGCCGAGCAGTGCTTCGACTGCATCCGTCCCGGCGGCACCGCCACGATCATCGGCATGATCCCGGTCGGGCAGAAGATCGAGCTCGACGGGCCGATGTTCCTGCGCGAGAAGAAGATCCAGGGCTGCAGCATGGGCAGCAACCGCTTCAAGGTGGACATGCCGCGCTATATCGAGTTCTACCGCCAGGGACGGCTGAAGCTCGACGAGATGGTGAGCCAGCGTCGCAGGCTCGAGGACGTCAACGATGCGTTTCGCGCGATGAAGGCGGGCGAGGTCGCGCGCACGGTGCTGATGTTCGACTAGCGGAGGAGACGGCGCCGGCGCCGAAGCCGGAGGTACACCATGGCCAGAACTGAGAGCGTCGTCACCTCAGAACGGTTCGCTCGAGGCATGACGTTCGAGCAATACGTCACGTACACGGGGAGTCCCGAGAATCTCGCCCGCGAGGCGTTTGGCAGCTACTACCCGGACGGCGGATCGATCGGGGCGGCGCGCCGGGACAACAGCGCAGTCTTTCGGGAACGCTACGCACGGGCGCGGCTCGCCGACCACCAGGTGCGTGCGATCAAGTGGCTGGGTTCCCTGCCGAACGGGCCCGCGAAGATCCTCGTGCTCTCCGAGGATTGGTCGTCCGACTGCCGGCGCGACGTGCCGGTGCTGGCGCGGCTGGCCGAGGCCGGCGGGCTCGAGATGCGGATCTTCAACCGCGACGGGCAGAAGATCCTCGGGACGCGGCGTCCGGATCCGACCGCCTATCCCGATAGCAACCACGACATCATGCTCGAGTTTCTGAACGTGAAAAACGGTGGCGAGTGGGCCTCGTTGCCTGTCGTCGTCTTGTACACCAGCGACTTCCACGAGCTGCATCGGTACATCGAGTTCCCGGCCATCTATCACAAGGACTACGTCCGCAGTCACATGTGGGCACCGCGGCCCGGCGAGACAGCGGCTCAGGCGAAGGAGCGAGACCAGCGTGAGTTCCTCGCCCTGCAGAACTCGCCGCTCTTCGATTTGTGGGCCTCGGCCGGCATCGACGAGATTCTGAGCGCGCTCTACGAGAAGCTGACGGTGAAGCCCTAGAAGGACTGGCGGGGCGCCGAGAAGGTGTAGATCGTTCCGACCGCGGACTGACTGACGACGTCGCCGAAGGCACTGGCCATCGCATGCAAGGCGCGCCAGCCGGTGCAGTGCCCGGTGATGAGATGGGCAAAGTCGAAGCGCTTCAAGCCGTCCACCGTGTCGGGGATATTGCGTTCCATCACACCGCCCAGATGCAGGCCTCCCATCACGGCGTGGATCGGCGCGTCCGGAAAAATGCTCCGGACGTGCGTGCACACATTGACGATCCCCGCGTGGGAGCACGAACTGAATACGATCAAGCCGAGGCCACGCACCTTCGCCACGAGCATTCGCTCGTCGAGCAGAAGCGGGTCTGGCTCCCACGGCGCTTCCGGGCTCTTTCGACAGAGGTGGTCTTCGCGGCCCTTCTCGAACGGCGTGACGCGAGGAATCTCCCCGCTGTAGTAGAAGTGGCCGTCCAGCAGCAGACGTGCCTCCCCACTGTTGACGACGGTCGCACCGTGTCGTTCCAGGTCGGACGCGAGAGGAACGTTCGCCACCGGGACGACCCTGCCGCTGCTCAGTCGGATGGCGCGCTCGTTGAACATGCCGGCATTGACGTGGACGCTCACGCGACCGCCCTGCTTGATAATCCTGTCGATCGTCGCCGGCAGCGCTGCCATGTGATCCCAATGCCCGTGCGTGATCGCAATGGCCTCGACGTCCTCCAGCGATATTCCGAGCGCGGCGCAGTTGCGGAGGAAGACCGGTGCGTCCGGCCCGGTATCGAACAGCATCGTGTGATGTTTGTCGCCGACACTCGAGACGAGCCTCAAGCCATACCCGAGATTGGCGCACAACAGCGCTTCGCCGGAAAGCACGCGCGCTCCACTGAGCACGACATTGCTGAATTCCGAAACGGCGAACGGCGTCTTGCTGACGTAGTTGTCGCTGACGTCGTCGGTCAGCACGGCGACGCTCAATGAATCCAACGTCACGAGAGCCCGAGCCAGCGCTCCGGCGTCGGTCATGACTCAGTGCGTGTGTGGTCGCGCGCCGGGGCCGTGCGAGTGACCGGAGTGCGAGTAACCACCGCCTCCTGAGGTCGGCGTGGGCGCGGACGGGCGGTTGAAATTGGTGTTGGGCATCGTGAAGATGCGCTCGGCGTTTGCTCCGTCTATGGGGCACGCCGCGGGTTTGCCCGCATCGCTCACGGGCCGTGAGACGTCGAACTCCAGCGCGCAGGTCGGACAGCGAAACGCGTAGCGCACGATCAGGGGTCTCCGGCACCCATGACGTGCGCCTGCCAGTAGTGGTGCGTCTTGGCGACCACGGTGATGATGCTCTTCACCTCGTCCTTGAGGCGATAGCCGGGGCCCGCCGGGAGCAGCAGCCGGTCCTCTTCGACGCGCGCGTCGACGTTTTCGAGGAGGATGGCCGCGCACATCCAGGCGGCCATCTTCGGCGACTCGCAGCTCACCGCGAGCCAACCCGACGGCGTCGCCTCCGCGTACAGCCGCGTCGTCTCCCAGATGCCGCGCCGCATCTCGCCGAGCATCTCGGCGTCTGCGTCGGTCAGGGGGACGGACGGAGCGCGCAGCGGGTTGTCCGGCCCGCGCTGCGGAGGCCCGCCGTAGAGGGCCAGCTCGCAGAAGGTCGTCCACATGCTGCCCCAATCCGGCCGCGCGTCGGCGGTCCAGACGAACGGTGCGGACCCCATCGCGGGCGTCGGCTCGGCGAGCACGGGAGCGTACTCCCGGCTGCGCACGTCGGGGTCGCGAGCCAGCGAGTCGCGCAGAGCGTCGAGCCTGGCGATGGGGACGGCGCTGACAGTCACCGGCATGCCGGCCTGCGTGGCGAGCGCCGCGGCGAGCGTTGCACACGCCTTGTCGACCTCGGCTCCCAGCTCGCCGTCGATCATGAGGACGATCCGATCGATCATGGCGCGCGATCATAGCACCGGGGCGCTTGACTCCACACGCGGACGCAGGCAGCCTCGCGTGCGATATGCGCGCGGCCGTCATGCGCAACCGGCAGCTGATCGTAGCCGACGTTCCGGCGCCCGAGCCCGGCCCGGGCGAGGTCCTCGTGCGGACGCTGGCGTGCGGGATCTGCGGCTCGGATCTGCACGCGCTCAAGCACGCCGACAAGTTCGTCGAGACGTCGCGCCGCGCGGGCGGCAGGCCGATGGACCTCGGCCGTGACGTCGTGATGGGCCACGAGTTCTGCGCCGAGATCGTCGATCATGGTCCGCGCACGACGCGTGCGCTTCGTGTCGGCACGCGCGTGTGCTCGAGGCCCGTCCTGATTCGCGAGACGGGACCACAGACGATCGGCTACTCGAACGACCACCCCGGCGGTTATGGCGAGCTCATGCGGCTCAGCGAGGCGCTGCTGCTGCCGGTGCCCGAGGGGCTGGCGACCGAGGCGGCGGCGCTCACCGAGCCGATGGCGGTCGGTCTGCACGCGGTGCAGAAGGCTCGGCTCGAGCCCGAAGACGCGCCACTCGTCATCGGCTGTGGTCCGGTGGGTCTGGCCGTCATCGCCGCGCTGCGGCTCAGCGACGTGCGGCCGATCGTCGCCGCCGACTTCTCGCCGCGCCGACGCGAGCTGGCGGCAACGCTCGGCGCTGACGTCGTCGTCGATCCGGCGAAGATCACGCCATGGGACAGCTGGCGCGATGCCGCGGCCGTCTGGCGCGACCCGTCGCGGGCGCCCGCGCCGCCGTCGTGGCTGCCGGGGCCACCGCTGCGTCCGGCCGTCGTCTTCGAGTGCGTGGGCGTGCCGGGCGTGCTCGATCAGATCATGGCCGCCGCGCCGCGCGGCTCGCGGATCGTCGTGGTCGGTGTCTGCATGGAGGCCGACGCGATCCAACCGATGCTCGGCATCGTCAAGGAGCTCAATCTTCAGTTCGTGCTCGGCTACACGCAGGACGAGTTCGCCGCGACGCTCGGCCACATCGCCGAGGGCCGCATTCCGACGGCGCCGCTGATCACCGGGCGGGTCGGCATCGACGGCGTGGCGAAGGCCTTCGAGGAGCTGGCCTCGCCGGAGCGCCACGCCAAGATCCTGGTGGTATGAAAATCGTCGTCACCGCGCGCAACGGCACGCGTGACTTCGAGTGCGAGCCGGGCGAGAAGATCCTCCACGCGGGGCTGCGCAGCGGCGTCGAGCTGCCCTACGAATGTGCCACCGGCACGTGCGGCACGTGCAAGGCGCGGCTGACGAGCGGGCGGGTGGAGAGCCGCTGGCCCGAGGCGCCGGGGCGGAAGTATTTCAAGAGCGAGGCCGATCTGCTGACGTGCCAGAGCGTGGCCCACGAAGACTGCGCGCTGGAGGTGGGGCCGCTCAAGACCGGTGAGCCAAATACTTCGGCGCCGCGTGCGCTCACCGGAGTGCTGTGCGGCCTGCGACGCCTCACGCACGATGTCGCGGCCTTCGACGTGGACATCGATGCGCCACTCGACTTCGCCGCGGGCCAGTTCGCGCTGCTCACGGCGCCGGGCATCGCCGGCGCGCGTGCGTACTCGATGGTGAACTTCGATCGGGCCACGCGGCGACTGTCGTTCGTGGTGAAGAAGAAGCCCGGCGGCGGCATCAGCGAGTGGTTGTTCGGCGGTGACGTCGAGGGCACGCCGCTCGGCGTCGTCGCGCCGCTCGGCCATGCGACATTCCATCCCGATGTGGCCAAGCACGTGCTGTGCATCGCTGGCGGAAGCGGGATCGCAGGCATGATGTCGATCCTGTCGCGAGCGTGCGGTGCCGAGCACTTCGCCGGCCGGGACGGCCACGTCTTCTTCGGTGTTCGCACCATGCGGGACGCCTTTTTCTTCGACGAGCTCGAGGCGTTTCGCGCGCGGTATCCCGCACGGCTCGCTGTCACCATCGCGCTGTCCGATGAGGACGTGCCGGACGCGCTGGCCAACGCCTATCCGGACTTCCGCTTCGCGCGGGGATTCGTCCACGAGGTGGCGGGCGAGCACATGAAGGGCCGCTACGGCGACGTCCGCGCGTGGGTCGCGGGGCCGCCGCCGATGGTGGACGCGAGCTTGCGCCTGCTGCTGCGCGAGGCGAGACTGTCTCCGGCCGACATTCGGTACGACAAGTTCAGCTGAGCGACCAGAGGAGCGACGATGGGCCAATACGACCGTCACGTGTTCGTGTGTGTAAGCGGGGACACTTGCCCGATGCAGGGCGACACCGAGAAGTTCGTGAAAGCGCTCCGGGCCGGCGTGCAGAAGGCCAATCGCCAGGCCGACGTGCGGATCAACAAGGCCGGATGCTTCTCGCAGTGCGGTCACGGCCCGATGATCGTCGTCTATCCCGAAAACGTCTGGTACGCGGGCGTGCAGGAGTCTGATCTCGACGAGATCCTGACCTCGCACATCATCGGCGGTTATCCCGTCGAGCGGCTGCGCTATGAGCCGGGTGTGAAGGGCGCCAACAAGATCGAAGTCGAGACGAAGGCGCAGCCGGCGGCGCCGGCTGCGCCGAAGGCCCCGGAGTGGGCGCGCGTGTGCCGTGCGGACGATGTGCCGGCGAACGGGATGAAGGAGTTCCCCGTCGACGGCACGAGCGTGCTCGTCGTGCACACGGGTGCGGAGTATGTCGCGTTCCAGGCGATGTGCCCGCACGAGGCGGTGCCGCTCGAGCAGGGCGTGCATGACGGCTGCATCCTGACGTGTCTCGAGCACACGTGGCAGTTCGACCTCAAGACCGGCGGGCCGATCGGCGACGCAGAAGAGGGGCTGAAGGGTTATCCCCTGAAGAGGGACGGCGACGACCTGTACGTCGCGCTCGGACGCTGAGCGTCAGATCGGGAGCGCGGAGGGCTTGAGGCCCAGCGGCAGCGCGATCTTGTAGTACGAGGCCAGGAAGCCCTCCCACCATTCGCGCCGCTCGCCGCCGCGCGCGACCTCGACGAACAGCTGCAGGCTCTCGTCCTGCCAGCGCTGGATCACGTCGAGGTTCGACGGATCGTCGTCGATCAGCGCCCGGACGAGCGCACGCGCGAAGCTGATGTGACGCGTCTCGTCGCGCACCCGCGCGCGGTGGTTCACCGCCGAGAACACGTCGCCGCGCGCCTCCGCGCCGTCCGCGAGCACGGCGAACGTGCCGGGGCCGGCAGCGCCCTCGGCGACGAAATTGCCCTTCACGAGGATCTCGATCGTGTCCTCGAGCTCGAGCAGATGCCGGAAGAAGCGGCACGTCGTGCCCGGCGACTCCCACGCCGGCAGCCAGTCGCGCTCGGGGATGCCGGCGCGCTCGAAGACCTCGCGGTCCATCTCGAGGTGACGCTGCTCATCGGCGAGCTGGAACAGGCAGCACTTCTTGAGCTCGTCGAATGGCGCATTCGCCGCGGCCGTCGCAATGTAGTGCGTGGCCGACAGCTCCGAGTAGTAGTTGTTCGCGAACTGGTCGACGGCACGCTCGAGATAGCGCGGGCTCACGGTCTTGTACGCCATGGCCTCGGCCGGAATCGTGGCGCGTTCGGCGAGATAGCGCTCCCGCTCGCGCGCCTGCAGCGCGACGTAGCGCTCCCACGTGAGGTTCGCGGGGTCCTTGAAGCGCTCCGGAGTCTTCAGCGTGATCGTCCTCGCCATGCGCGCCTCCCGCGGCAGTGGAACTCATTATTCCACAGGCAGGTACTATAAAGAGGTTGTCTGGCATGAGACTGCTCGCGCTCGTCCTGGCCGTGGCTCTGACTACCGCGTCCGCAACTCCCGCCTGGCCCCGCTCGGCGCCGACGGCGCGCCCGGCTCACGGGATATCGATCCACGGGGATCTGAAGTACGGCCCCGGCTTCACCCACTTCGATTACGTAAATCCGCGAGCGCCCAAGGGCGGCAGCGTGACGCGCGCGACCACTGGCACGTTCGACAATCTCAACCCGTTCATTTTCAAGGGTGTCCCCGCGGCCGGCATCGGGAACACCTTCGACACGCTCACGGTTCAGTCTTCCGACGAGCCGGCGTCGGAGTACGGCCTGGTCGCCGAGACCATCGAAACACCGCCGGATCGCTCGTGGGTCGCTTTTACACTGCGACCTGAGGCCCGCTTCCATGACGGCAGTCCGATGACCGTCGAGGACGTCATCTGGACGTTCAACACATTGAGGACGAAGGGGCATCCGTTTTATCGCTCGTATTACGGCCACGTGGCGGCCGTCGAGAAAACCGGGCCGCGCACGGTGAAGTTCACCTTCAAGGAGAGCGAGAACCGCGAGCTGCCCGTCATCGTCGGCCAGTTGCCGGTGCTTTCGAAGGCCTACTGGGCCGGACGCGATTTCGCCAAGACGACGCTGGAGGCGCCGCTCGGCAGTGGACCCTACCGTGTGGAGTCGTTCGAGCCCGGCCGCTCTATCACGTATCGCCGGGCGAAGGACTACTGGGCGGCCGCGCTGCCTGTCAACGTGGGCCGCAACAACTTCGACACGATTCGCTACGACTACTACCGCGACGACATCATCGCGCTCGAGGCGTTCAAGGCGGGCGCGTACGACTTCCGGTTGGAGGGCTCGTCGAAGAACTGGGCGACGGCGTATGACGTCCCGCCCGTGCGGGACGGCCGCATCCGCAAGGAGGAGATCCCGAACGAGGTCCCGACCGGCATGCAGGGGTGGGTCTACAACACGCGCCGAGCGATCTTCGCCGATCCGCGCGTTCGCGAGGCGCTGGCTGCCGCGTTGGATTTCGAGTGGAGCAACGCCCACCTCTTCTACAACGCCTATACGCGCACGCGCAGCTACTTCTCTAATTCCGAGCTGGCCTCGCGCGGGCTTCCTTCCGAGGCGGAGCTGCAGGTGCTGGCGCCATTCCGTGGCCGGGTGCCCGACGAGGTCTTCACGCGTGAATACAAGCCGCCGTCGACGGAGCCGGGCGGTCTGCGACCGAACCTGATTCACGCGCTCGAGCTCCTGAAGCAGGCGGGCTGGGTGGTGCGCGACAAGCGATTGGTGAATGCCGAGACGGGCCGGCCGATGACGTTCGAGATCCTGATCAACGACCCGAGCTTCGAGCGCATCGCCCTGCCGTTCGTGAAGAACCTCGAGCGCCTCGGCGTCGCGGCGCGCGTCCGGACCGTGGATGCGGCGCAGTACGAGTATCGCTTGAAGCACTTCGACTTCGACATGACGGTCGCGGTGTTCGCGCAGTCGCTGTCACCGGGCAACGAGCAGATCGACTATTGGGCATCGTCGTCTGCGACGACTCCGGGGAGCCGCAATCTGGCCGGGGTGCGTGATCCGGTGGTGGACCGCCTGATCGAGCTGGTGATCTCCGCTCCCGATCGTCCCGCGCTGGTCGCGCGCACGCGCGCGCTCGATCGCGTCTTGCTGTGGGGCCACTACGTCATCCCGCACTGGCACATCATCGCGTTCCGCGTGGCGTACTGGAACCGCTTCGGCCGGCCGGCCGTCACTCCGAAGTACGATCTCGGCTTCGACACGTGGTGGATCGAGCCCGGCGGGGGCCGACCGGCATAGATGTTCGCCTATCTCGCTCGCCGCCTGCTGCTCGTCGTGCCGACGCTGTTCGGGATCATGCTCGCCAACTTCGTGATCGTGCAGGCGGCGCCGGGCGGTCCCGTCGACCTCATGATCGCTCGCCTGCGCGGCGAGGCCGGCGCGGCGACCGCGCGCATCGCCAGCACCGGCGGCGGCGAAACGGCGGGCGGCCGCGCCACGCGTTCCGGGATCGGCGAGGAGGGCACCACACGCGCGTCACAGGGCATCGATCCCGACCTCGTGCGCCAGCTCGAAAAGCAGTTCGGCTTCGACAAGCCCGCGTGGCAGCGCTTCGTGCACATGATGCGCAACTACCTGGTCTTCGACCTCGGCACGAGCTTCTATCGCGACCGGCCCGTTCTGAGCCTCATGCTGGAGAAGCTGCCGGTGTCGATCAGCCTCGGGCTGTGGACGACCCTGCTCGTCTATCTGATCTCGATTCCGCTCGGCGTCGCGAAGGCCGTGCGGGACGGCACGCCGTTCGACGTGTGGACGAGCGCGGCGGTCGTCGTCGGGTATGCCATCCCCGGCTTCCTCTTCGCGATCCTGCTGGTCGTGCTGTTCGCCGGCGGCTCGTTCCTGCACTGGTTCCCGCTGCGCGGCCTCACGTCCGACACGTGGGCGCTGCTCTCATGGCCGCAGCGCATTGCCGATTATTTCTGGCACATCGCCCTGCCTGTGATCGCCATGCTCGTCGGTGGCTTCGCCACCATCGCGATGCTGACCAAGAACTCTTTCCTGGACGAGATCAACAAGCTATACGTGGCCACCGCGCGGGCCAAAGGGCTCTCGCGGCGCCGCGTGCTGTACGGCCACGTCTTTCGCAACGCGATGCTGATCGTGATCGCCGGCTTCCCTGCCGCGTTCATCGGCATCCTCTTCACCAGCCAGCTGCTGATCGAAGTCATCTTCTCGCTCAATGGTCTCGGCCTGCTCGGTTTCGAGGCGGCGGTGAACCGCGACTACCCGGTGATGTTCGGGACGCTCTATATCTACACGCTGATCGGGCTGCTGCTGAACATCGTGACCGATCTTACGTACACGGTCGTCGACCCACGCATCGACTTCGAGCGGCGCGAGACGTGACCCTTTCGCCGCTGACACGTCGTCGGGTGGCCAGCTTCCGCGCGAGCGGCCGCGGCTACTGGTCGCTCTGGATCTTCCTCACGCTGTTCGTCCTCTCGCTCGGTGCCGACGTGCTCGCCAACGATCGGCCGCTGCTCGTGCGATACGACGGTCACTTCTATGTTCCGGTGATGCGCGCGTATCCGGAGACGACGTTCGGAGGTCAGCTGCCGACGGAGGCGGCCTATCGTGATCCATACGTCCGGCGCGTCATCGAGGAGCGCGGGTGGATGGTGTGGCCGCTCGTGCCCTTCCGCTACGACACGATCGACTGGGAGCTGAAGGGGTCGGCGCCGGCTCGGCCGTCGACCCGCCACTGGCTTGGCACCGATGACCAGGGACGCGACCTGCTGGCCCGGCTCATCTACGGCTTCCGCATCTCCGTGCTCTTCGGTCTCGTGCTCACCGTGGCGAGCTCGGCGATCGGCGTGGCGGCCGGCGCGGTGCAGGGATACTTCGGCGGCTGGACGGATCTGCTCTTCCAGCGATTCATCGAAATCTGGTCGGGACTGCCGGTTCTGTATCTGCTGATCATCCTCGCGAGTATCGTGCAGCCGAGCTTCTGGTGGCTGCTGGGCCTCATGCTGCTCTTCTCGTGGATGTCGCTCGTGAGCGTCGTGCGGGCGGAGTTCCTGCGCGCGCGCAATCTCGATTACGTCCGGGCGGCCCGTGCGCTCGGCGTGCGCAACACGATCATCATGGGACGCCACCTGCTGCCCAACGCGATGGTGGCGACGCTGACGTTCCTGCCGTTCATCCTCAACGGTGCGATCACCACGCTGACGTCGCTCGACTTCCTCGGCTTCGGTCTGCCTCCAGGATCCGCATCCCTCGGTGAGATCCTCGCGCAAGGCAAGGCCAACCTCCAGGCGCCCTGGCTCGGTCTCACCGGCTTCGCGGTGCTCGCGGTCATGCTGACGCTGCTGATCTTCATCGGTGAGGCGGTGCGGGACGCCTTCGACCCGCGCAAGGTCCGCTGATGCTGCTCGCGGTGCGTGACCTGTCGGTGTCGTTCGCCGTGGAGGGCGGCGAGCTGCAGGCGGTGCGCCACGTGTCCTTCGAGATCGAGCGCGGAGCATCGTTGGCCCTGGTCGGCGAGAGCGGCTCCGGCAAGACGGTCACGGCGCTATCCATCATGCAGCTTCTGCCCTATCCGAGGGCGCGTCACCCGTCGGGCAGCATCCTCTTTCAGGGCGAAGAGCTGATCGGCGCCTCCGACGCGACGATGCAGCGCGTTCGCGGCGACCGCATCGCGATGATCTTCCAGGAGCCGATGACGTCGCTGAACCCGCTGCACACGATCGAAAAGCAGGTGAACGAGGTGTTGCGGGTGCACAAGGGCTTGTCGCGAGCCGCGGCCCGCGCGCGCACGCTCGAGCTGCTGCGGCTCGTCGGGCTTCCCGAGGCGGAGCGCCGGCTAGACGCGTATCCGCACCAGCTCTCGGGCGGTCAGCGGCAGCGCGTGATGATCGCGATGGCGCTCGCGAACGAGCCCGATCTGCTCATCGCCGACGAGCCGACGACCGCGCTCGACGTGACGATCCAGGCGCAGATCCTCACGCTGCTCGGCGAGCTGCGGGCGAAGTTCGGCATGGCGCTGCTGTTGATCACTCACGATCTCGGCATCGTGCGGAAGATGGTCGATCGCGTCTGCGTGATGAGCGCCGGCGAGATCGTGGAGGCGGGAGCTGTGCGCGAGATCTTCGAGTCGCCCCGGCATCCGTACACTCGACACCTGCTCGCGGCCGAACCGAAGCGCGTCGTGCGCGCGCCGCGCGCCGATGCGCCGGTCGTGATGGACGCGCACGACGTTCGCGTGTGGTTTCCGATTCGCCGCGGGCTGCTCCGGCGCACCGTCGGCCACATCAAGGCGGTCGATGGCGTGAGTGTCGCGGTGCGGGAAGGCCAGACCGTCGGCGTGGTGGGTGAGAGCGGCTCGGGCAAGACCACGCTCGGTCTCGCGCTGCTGCGATTGCAGTCGTGCGAAGGCCGGATCCGGTTCGCCGGGCTCGAGCTCCAGACGGTTGGTGCGCGAGCGTTGCGGCCGCTACGCCGCACGATGCAGATCGTCTTTCAGGATCCGTTCGGCGCGTTGTCGCCGCGCATGTCGGTCGCTCAGATCGTCGGCGAAGGCCTCGGCGTTCATTCCATCGGCGCGACGGCCGCCGAGCGGCGCGAGCTCATCGACGCCGCGCTGCGGGAGGTGGGGCTCGATCCTGCGTTTCGAGATCGCTACCCGCACGAGTTCTCGGGCGGCCAGCGCCAGCGCATCGCCATTGCGCGCGCCATGGTCCTCAAACCGCGTTTCGTCGTGCTCGACGAGCCGACCTCCGCGCTCGACATGTCCGTGCAGGCGCAGGTCGTGGACTTGCTGCGCGAGCTTCAGGCGCGCCACGGGTTCGCCTACCTCTTCATCAGCCATGACCTCAAGGTGATCCGCGCGGTAAGCGACGAGATCCTCGTCATGCGCGACGGCCGCGTGGTCGAGCAGGGCCCGACCGAGCGGATCTTCGAGCATCCGGAGCAGGCCTACACGCGGGCCCTGATGGCCGCGGCCTTCGATCTCGAACCCGTCGAGGAGAGCGAGGTCAGGACGTAAGCAGGCTCAGCGGCGTCCCGGCCCCCCACTCAAGAAGTCGAAGCCGCTCTGCCACGTGTCCGGCGAGTTCAGAATTCCGAGATGTGACACGCCAAGCACGTGGTCAAAGACGCCTTGGCCGATCAGGTCGATCTCGCGCGCGCCTTCGATGCGAGCGCTCAGCGAGAAGTCGTGGGGGTTGCCCTCGCGATCCTGCGCCGGCACGGGCGGGAACACCCCGTCCTGCTTCGAGAAGTACACGAAGCTCGTGTCGGCGTTGCGGATGACGAGGTACTGCGTCGGCGGTTGCGCCTCGTGTGGACCGTCTCCGTTCATGAACCTGATAAGAGGCGTGTTGTCGGAGCCGTACTCGAGGCAGATGGCGCTGTCGGGAGTGAAGCCGCCGGACGCTGGCAACTGGTAGAAATTCAACGGCGAGGGTGAGCAGTTGATGATGCCGTGGTTGGGGCCGTCGATCGCCACCAGGCGACGCACGAGGTGGAACGCGTCGTCGGTGCGCATCCACGTGCGCGCGAGCGTGACGCCGAGACTGTGCCCAACGATGTCGACCTGCCGCGCGCCGGTGTAGTCGAGTACGGCCTGAACGAAGCGCCGCAGATCGGGAATGTTCGCCACCGTAGAATGCGCGCCGGCGGAGCGGTTCGTGGGGTTCGGGCCCAGATCGCACTGATTGCCCTGGTACCCGAGCCCCCAGAGCTCGCTGGCCGCGTAGCCGTGATCGGCAAAGAACTGCGCCATCGCGTGGATGTAGCCGAACGGATTGCACGCGGTCGCGAAGGGCGTGTCGTTGTTGCCGTGCAGGAAGATGACCGGCGTGTGCTGGACGCGACCGGCCGCACCGAAGCCGATGACGGGCACGCCGAGCGACGCGTCATTGATCACGGGAAAGTCAGGCGGGAACGAGGTGCCGACCTGATCGCCGGCCGAGGCCGGGCTCGCCAGCCCAAACACCACGAGCACCGCCAGCGCCGTCGTCAGTATTTGCCATGTCCGGCCACGTCGAGTCATCGGCCCCTCCTCGCGAGGTATCAACTGCGATTTTGGCGGCGCTACAGTAGGCGGGCGCGCGCGCCGCTGTCAACGACGCGCACCGCGACATTGCTATGTAGCAGCAACAACGCGACGGCGCCCTTGACTCTGCACGCGGGCTGACGCAGCCTCCAAGGCCACGGAGGGACCGACATGAGCGACCTGACACGTCGGAGGTGGCTGGGAGCAGCAGGGTGGGCGGCGGCGCTGGCCGCTGCAGGCGGCACCGCGATGCCGAGCCCGCCGACGGCGAGCGCCCAGAGTGGGTCAGTCGAATCTTTGCTGGGTGCGCTCAAGTCCGCGCGTGTCTTCGACCTGTCATTCACCTGGAGCGACCAGTCGCCGGTGCTCTCGCTCAACCCGCCGTACTCGTTCGCGCTGAACCGCACGCACAAGATGACGCACGAGATCTTCGGCCAGGCGCCCGGCAGCCGCGTGTCGTGGGCGTCGGAGATCATGTTCTTCAGCGGCCAGCACGGCGCGCCGACGATCGACGCCATCGGCCACATCGGCCGGGACCTCAAGCTGCACGGCGGCGTGGATGCCGTGGCCGCGACGTCGACGCCGGGCGGCATCGGCGCGAATCTCGGCATCGACAGCTTTCCCGTGGATCTGATGATCAACCGCGCGGTGTTTCTCGACGTCGCGCGCCAGGTCGCCAACGGCGGCGCCGATCCGCTGCCGCCGGGCTACGAGATCACGGCGAAGCATCTGGACGACACCGCCAAGGCGCAGAGCGTCGATGTCCGCAAAGGCGACAGCGTGCTGATCCGCACGGGCTGGGGCCAGTACTTCGGCAAGGACAATGCGAAATACCTCGGCGAGCAGTCGCCGGGGCCCGGGCAGGATGCGGCAAAGTGGATCATCGCCAAGGGCGCGCGCCTGGCCGGCGACGATACGGCGACGTTCGAGAAGCGCCCGGCCGCATACGGCAAGGAGCTGTTCAGCGTGCACATGATGCTGCTGACCGACAGCGGCATCTACATCGTCGAGAACATGAACCTCGAGCCGCTGTCGGCGGCGAAGGCGTACACGGTGGCGCTCGTGATCACGCCGCTCAAGATCCAGGGCGGCACCGGCTCACCGCTGCGTGCCCTGGCGGTGGCGCCATGAAGTTCGGATTGCACTCCGTCAACCTGCACACGTGCGCGCATCCCGATGCCGCCGCGCGGCTCGGCCGGGCCGCCGAGGACGCGGGCTTCGAGTCGCTGTGGGTCGCCGATCACGTCGTGCTGCCGGATCCGCCGGTGCCCGGCCGCCCGATGGCGCCGGACATGCGCCTGCTGGATCCGCTGATCGCGCTTTCGTTCTTCGCCGCGCACACCTCGCGCGTCAAGCTCGCGACAGGTGTGGTCATCCTGCCGCAACGCCAGGCGCTCGTGATCGCCAAGCAGCTCGCCTCGCTCGACGTGCTGTCGAACGGTCGCGTGATCTTCGGCATCGGCGTGGGCTGGTGCGAGCCGGAAATGCGTTCGGTCGGCGCGCCGTTCGCCGAGCGGGGCCGTGTCGCCGACGACTATCTCGCGGCGATGCGCGCGGTGTGGACGCAGCCGAAGCCTTCATATAAAGGACCGTACGTGTCGTTCGAAGGCGTGCAGGCGATGCCGCGGCCGGTGCAGAATCCGATTCCGATCGTGGTCGGGGGGCGCACACCGCCCGCGTACCGCCGCGCGGTGACGCAGGGCCACGGCTGGTACGGCTTCGGCCTCGACGTCGCCGAAACGACGAAGTCGGTGGCCGCGCTGCGCGAGGCGGAGAAGACGTCGCGGCGACCGGCGGCGCTCGGCCGGCTCGAGATCAGCATCACGCCGCCGGGCTTCGATGTCCCCGACAAGGCCACGATCGAGGCGTACGCCGCCGCCGGCGTCGATCGATTGATCTTGCGTCCGCGGCCGGACATGAACGTGTCGGCGCTGGTGAGCTTCGCGGCCGAGACGGGCCGCGCGCTCGGCACCCGGCTGACCTGAGCGAGTGGAGGAGAGGATGGCGACCACGGAGAGCGCGGTGCGCGAGCTGACGTACGGCGAGGCGGTGCGCGAGGCGATCGCCGAGGAGATGCGCCGCGATGCGCGCGTGTTCCTCATCGGCGAGGACGTCGCGGAGGCGGGACATCCGTTCAAGACACTCGTCGGCCTCGTGCAGGAGTTCGGCACCAACCGCATCATCGACACGCCGATCTCGGAGCCCGGGTACGCCGGCATCGGCGTGGGCGCGGCCATGACCGGGATGCGGCCGATCGTGGACGTGATGTTCGGCGACTTCATCACGCTGACGATGGATCAGATGGTCAACCAGGCGGCGAAGGCGCACTACATGTCCGGCGGCAAGATCAAGGTTCCGATCGTCTTCCGCACCACGCTCGGCGCCACACGCCGCTCCGCCGCGCAGCACTCGCAGTCGCTGCACGCGTGGGTGAGCCACATCCCTGGGCTGAAGGTGGCGTTGCCGTCGGGGCCGTACGAGGCGAAGGGCCTGATGAAGACGGCGGTCCGCGACGACAGCCCCGTGGTGATCTTCGAGGACAAGATGATGTATCGGGTGAAGGGGCCGGTGCCCGACACGGATTACACGATTCCGTTTGGTGTGGCCGAGGTCAAGCGCGAGGGCCGCGACATCACGATCGTCGCCACGAGCAGCATGGTGGCCGTCGCGCTCGATGCCGCAAAACTGCTGGACGAGGTCGGCATCAGCGCCGAAGTGATCGATCCGCGCACGACGTGGCCGCTCGACAAGCAGGCGCTGATCGACTCGGCGAAGAAAACGTCGCGCGCGCTGGTCGTGGACGAAGGCTACGAGCGCTATGGCGTCACCGCGGAGATCGCGTCCGTGATCGCAGACGGCGCGTTCTATTACCTGGACTCGCCCGTCAAGCGCATGGGCGCCATGGACGTGCCGGTGCCGTTCTCCCCCGTGCTGGAAGACCTCACGGTGCCGTCGGAGCAGAGCGTGTTCGAGGCGGCGCGCGCCCTGTGCCGGAAAGCATGAGCATGCGGATCGACGTCGATCTCTATAGCGACACCGTCACGCGGCCGACCGCCGACATGCGCCGGTTCATGTGCGAGGCCGAGGTCGGCGACGAGCAGAAGATGGAAGACCCGACCGTGAATCTGCTCTGCGAGATGGTCGCCGAGTTGCTCGGCAAGGAGGCGGCGGTCTTCCTGCCGTCCGGCACGATGTGCAACGAGATCGCGCTGCGCGTGCACGCGCGGCCGGGCGAGGAGGTCATCGCCCACGCAACCGCGCACCCGATCCATTTCGAGACCGGCGGGCCGGGCGCCCTCGCCGGCGTCAACATGCGCTCGATCGATGGGCCGCGCGGCCAGTTCGACGCCGCCGCGGCGGAGGCGGCCGTGCGTCCGGCGTTTCGTCACTTTCCGAAGAGCCGTCTGCTGTGGGTCGAGCAGACGAGCAA
>Ga0114129_10001379_pt1 | contig 32690 bp, 18 predicted proteins | sample RhiMetdeltSRZDD1_FD_80071 | JGI IMG/M metagenome (GOLD analysis project Ga0114129, IMG submission 80071) | Populus rhizosphere microbial communities from Tennessee, USA - Rhizosphere MetaG P. deltoides SRZDD1 (version 2) (version 2) | ecosystem: Host-associated > Plants > Roots > Rhizosphere >...
ACCGCTCGAGGTCGACATCTACGTGCCGACGCAGGGAGCGTCGATCGGGTACACCACCGACGAGGGACCGAACGCCAGGTGGCGGCTGTACACGGGACCGCTGCTCGTGGATCACCCGATGACGATTCGCGCCAGGGCGATTCGCTACGGCTACAAGGAAAGCGCGGAAGCGCACTCGTCTTTCGTACGCGACACGTCGGTGTCGCGATGAGCAGAGGAGTCCGTATGCACCAGCGAATGCGGCGTGCGGCGATGGTCGCGGCCATCGGGCTGCTGGCGGCGACGCTGCCGGCGGCCGCGCCGGCACAGGAGCGCGCACGGGCCCGGCCGAACGTGCTGCTGATCATGGCCGACGATCTGAACAACGACATGGGCACGTACGGCCACCCGATCGTCAGGACGCCGAACCTCGATCGACTGGCCGCGCGCGGCGTGCGCTTCGATCGCGCCTACAACCAGTTTCCGCTCTGCAGCCCGAGCCGCGTGTCGATGCTGACCGGCTTTCGGCCCGACACGACGCGGATCTACGAGCTGCAGACCGACTTCCGCACGATTCTGCCCGATGCCCTGACGCTGCCGCAGCTGTTCCGGCGGAACGGCTACGTCGCCGTGCGCGTGGGCAAGATCTATCACTACGGCAATCCCGGCGACATCGGCACGAGCGGCCTCGACGATCCGGCGTCGTGGGACGCGGTCGTGAACCCGCGCGGCATCGACAAAGACGAAGAGCCGGTGCTCACGAACCTGACGCCGGCGCGCGGCCTCGGCAGCTCGCTGTCCTTCTACGCGTCGCCCGCGCCGGACGAGCAGCACACCGACGGCAAGGTCGCAACCGAGGCGATCGCGCTGCTCGAGCAGCACAAGGATCGGCCGTTCTTCATCGCCGCCGGCTTCTACCGCCCGCACTGTCCGTTCATCGCGCCGAAGAAGTACTTCGACATGTACCCGCTCGAGCGGATTGCCGTACCGCATTTCACGCCGGAGCAGATCGCCGAGCTGCCGCGGGCGGCGATGTGGACGACGCCGCCGAACTGGGACGTGCCCGAAGACGGGCTGCGGCAGGCCATCCGGGCGTACTACGCGTCCATCACGTTTCTCGACGCGAACGTGGGCCGCGTGCTCGATGCGCTGACCCGCCTCGGCCTCGCCGACAACACCATCGTCGTCTTCCTCAGCGATCACGGGTATCACCTCGGCGAACGCGGACAGTGGATGAAGCAGTCGCTGTTCGAGCGCTCGGCCCGCACGCCGCTCATCATCGCGGGCCCCGGCGTCTCGCGAGGCGCGTCATCGCGCACCGTGGAGTTCGTCGATTTGTATCCTACGATTGGCGAGCTCGCCGGTCTCGCCCTGCCGTCGGGTCTCCACGGCCGTTCGCTGAAGCCGCTGCTGCAGGATCCGAAAGCGCGGTGGGATCATCCGGCGTTCACGCAGGTCAGGCGCGGCGGCGCGAACAATCAATTCATGGGGTACACCGTCCGCACGGAGAAATGGCGCTACATCGAGTGGGACGATGGCAAGCAGGGGAAGCAGCTGTACAACGAGGCCGACGACCCGGACGAGCTGCGCAATCTGGCCGCCGATCCGAAGCACGCGAAGGTCGTCGCCGAGATGCAGCAGCTACTGCGGACGATGCGGCGGCAGTAGCGAGCGGAGCGACGGAACGAGCGCCTGCGCATCCGGATCGTCCGGGTAGAAGGCCTGCAGCTGCTCCGCGTATTGCAGCGCCCGGCTGATCCGGCCGGCGTCGCGATGGAACGTCGCGAGCGCAAACAGGACATCGTGATCCCGCGGCGCGCGCTCGCGCGCCTTCTCCAGCGCGTCGATCGCCTCCGCCTCCCTGCCTGCGCTGTGGAGCGCCACCGCGTAGGTGTAGGCGAACCGGACGTCGCTCGACAGCTCGCCCGCGCGCTTCAGTTCCTGGACGGCCTCGGCCTGCCGGCCGGAACGTGCGAGCGACAGTCCCAGCGCGTGGTGGAGCATCGCCTCGCCGGGCAGGACCGCGAGTCCCTCGCGCAGGGTGCGTTCCGCCTCGCGTTCGGCTCCCTGCTCGCGCTGCAGATCGCTCAGGTTCACGTACGCGGGCGTATACCTGGGGCTGAGGCGCAGGGCCGCGCGGTACTCGCCGGCCGCTTCGTCATGTCGGCCGAGCTGCGCGAGAAACACGCCGAGCGTCGTCCGATCCTCGGGCCGATCGGCGCGGTAGCGTCGGGACGCGATGAGCTCGTCGGCCGCGCGCGCGAACGCGGGTTGATCCGCTGTGCCCGCGAGGGCCGCCGACGCAGCCGCGAGGAGCCAGACGGCCTCGAGCCGCACGGATCGCACCGGATCGCCGAGCAGCGGCGCGACCCTTCCGCGCCGGGCGTCGGGTGAAAGCGATTCGAACACCATGAGCGCCGCTCGACGCACGGAAGGATCCCGATCCGCCAGGTGCCGGGTCGCCGCGTCGACCGCGATCCGCACGGGAGTCCCGGCGAGTCTCGCCAGCGCCGACGCGCGCACGATCGCCGGCTGCGAGGAGTCGTCTGCGACGCGGCACAGACCCGCCGCAGACTCCGCATCGTTCGATTCGGCGGCGGCGAACGCCTCGGCGAACGTCTGAAATCCCTCGGGGCGCCGGGTCGTGCGCGCCTGAATCTGTTCGTCCGCCCATCCGGCGCTTCGATTCCCGTGGCATCCGGTGCAGGGATTGGGCACGCCGATGCGCACAGACCGATCCGGCCGGGGCACGCGGAAGCTGTGATCACGCCGCGCGTCGACCACCATGTACGTCGTGGGCGGCATGTGGCACGACACGCACTGCGCGCCAGCGCTTTGCGGCGTGTGAAAGTGATGCGCGGCGCTCTCGTACTTCGTCGGCGCGTGGCACTGCGCGCACAGCTGGTTGCCGTCGGCGCGCAATCGCTGGCTGTGCGGCTCGTGACAGTCCGCGCACGTGACGCCCGCATGCGCCATGCGGCTCTGCAGAAACGAGCCGTACGTGTACACCTCGTCGCGCTGCTGGCCGTCCGGGTAGTAGAGGCCCGGCGTGATCAACTCGGGAACGTAGTAATCCTCGAGCGCGGATCCTGCAACGTAGCCTTCAGCGATCTGAGCGCGGCGAGAGTGGCACTGCGCGCACACGTCGATCTCCGCGCTCGTCGTCCGCGGCGCGCTGCGCACCGGCCGGAGCGTGCCCGGATCGAGCGTCCAGCCGACGCCGCGGCGCTCGAGCAGGTGAACCGTCAGCCCGTTGTCGCTCGGGCGCGATACGTCCCCAGCCGGAGCCGGCGAGCGCGCCCACGTCACGTGACGCGATGCGGGGCCGTGGCACGCCTCGCACCCGACGTTGATCTCCGACCACGTCGTCTGAAACCGATCGCCCGCCGCGTCGTACCCTTTTCGCACGTTGGTCGAATGGCAGTCGGCGCACATGAAGTTCCAGTTCTGCTGGCGCCCGGTCCAGTGGAGCTCGTCGGTGTGGTCGATCGTGTCGCCGGGGTAGAGATGGAACCAGCGCTGTCCACCGTGATCTTTCGGCCGCGTGTCCCAGGCGATTGACAACGCCTGCGTGCGCCCGCCTGGCAGGTCGATCAGGTACTGCTGCAGCGGCGACACGCCGAACGTGTACTTGACCGCGAAGTCCTGCAGCGTCCCGTCCGCGCCGTCCGTTCGAACCCAGAACGTGCCGTCGCGCCGGAAGAAGGTCGAGGTCACCTTGCCGTACGTGAAGCGCGTGTCGTTGAAGTCGCCGAGCACGCTCGTCGATTCGGCGGACTGCATTGCCTGCCGGTGCTGCGAGGCGTCCCATGCCTGGTATTCAGCTCCGTGGCATTCGCGACAGGTTGCGCCGCCCACGTACTCGGGACGCGGGCCGGCGCCCGGGCCGATCGCCTCGCCGTGATGAGTGCGATAGCTCCTGATGCCGAAGGCGCCGGCGGCGAGGGCGGCCGCGAAAGCCGCGGCCAGCGCCAGCGGTCGGGTCAACGTCCGAAGTTCCACCGCGGAAGGATTGCGGGCGTGCGCGAGCTCTTCATCAAGGCCTCGATTCGCCGCACGACATCAGGATTGGCCGCCGCGACGTTCGTCGTCTCGCGGAGATCCTGTTCGAGATCGTACAGCTCGATCGGACCATCGGGCTGCGTCGCCGCGTTGACGCGGATTCCCTTCCACCGCCCCATCCGCACGGCCTGCGAGCTCCCCTGCGAGTGGAACTCCCAGTACAGCGACTCGTGGTTGCGCTGCGTCCCGTGCTGGAGCAGCGTCGGCGCGATCGAGATGCCGTCGGTCTGCTCCGGCGGTTCGCCGCCGGTCAGCTCGGCGAATGTCGCCCACATGTCCCAGTTCGCGCCGACGTGGTCGGACGTCGCGCCGGCGCGAATGCGTCCCGGCCAGCGCGCGATCATCGGCACCCGAATGCCGCCTTCGTACAGGTTCGTCTTGTGGCCGCGCAGCGGACCGTTGCTCTTGAAGAATTCGGTCGGCGCCCCGCCGACGTCGAAGGTTGCGCCGTTGTCGCTCGTGAAGACGACGAGCGTCCGCTCCTCGACGCCGATCTCCTTCAGCGTGTCGAGGATTCGGCCGACCTGCGCATCGAGATACGTGATCATCGCCGCGTACGCCGCGCGCGGCGTGCGCTGCGGCAGATAGCGCTTGTCGCCCGTGTACGGGGTTTCAGGGAATTTTCCTTCGTACTCTTTCAGGGCCGCCGCTGGCACCTGCAGCGCCACGTGAGGAATCGTCGGCGCGAAGTACAGGAAGAACGGCTTCGACCTGTTCGCGCGCAGCCAGTCGGTGGCCTCGCGGGTCATGAAATCGATGGCGTAGTCGGTGGCGCGGTACTTCTCGTACGACTTCGGATCGGCCGGGTCGCCTTCGAGCTTCTGATGCGGCGAGAAGTACGCGTTGCGCAGCGGATATCGCTCCTCGTTGCGCCACAGGTGCGTCGGGTAGTAGTTGTGCGCCTGCTTCTGATCGAGGTAGCCGAAGAAGAGGTCGAACCCCTGTTTCGTCGGCACGCCGCTCGACTGCGGCCCACCCAGCCCCCACTTCCCGATGACGGCCGTCGCGTAGCCGCGGGCCTGCAGCCAGCGCGCGACCGTCGGGTGATCGGGCGGAAGCGCAATCTGACCGCGTTCCTCCTCGTCGAGGAAGCCGCCAAGCTCCTGGTTGTCGCGCACGTACGCGTGGCCCGTGTGACGCCCCGTCAGAAACGTGCCGCGCGACGGGGCGCACACGGTGCTGCCAGAGTAGAACTGCGTGAAGCGGACGCCTTCGGCCGCGAGGCGATCGAGGCGCGGCGTCCGGATACGTCGCTGCCCATACGATCCCAACTCGCCATAGCCGAGGTCGTCGGCGAGCACGAACACGATGTTCGGCCGGTCCGCCGCCGCGGCGCGCTCGGGCGCACGCTGCTCGGCGCCGACGAATGTCGCGGCCGCCGCCGTCAGTGTCGCGAGGATGAGCGCAGCGCGTTTGTGCATTCGGGCCTCAGCGGCATCTTTTACCACATGACGTCAATCAAGCGATGCTACGATGCGCCGGCGAAGGTGCGTATGCGGCTGAGCGTTGTTTCGTGCCTGCTTGCGCTGGCGATTTCGGGCGTGGTGTGGAATGCCGAACCTCAGGAGCAGCGGCGGCCGAACGTGCTGTTCCTGATCGCCGACGACCTGAACAACGATCTCGGCACGTATGGCGCACCCGTGCGCTCGCCGAACATCGACAGGCTCGCGGCCCGCGGTGTGAGGTTCGAGCGAGCCTACGTTCAGTATCCGCTCTGCAGCCCGAGCCGATCCTCGTTGCTGACCGGGCGACGGCCGAACGCCACCGGCGTGCTGACGAACCCCCCGCCGAGCAACCCGATGTCGCCGAACTTCCGCGAGAAGCTGCCGGACGCCGTCACGCTGCCCCAATTCTTTCGGACGAACGGGCGGTTCGCGGCGCGTGTCGGCAAGCTGTATCACTACGGCGTGCCGAACAACATCGGCAGCGGCGGCCTCGACGACTACGTGTCGTGGGATCTCGCCATCAATCCGCGCGGCCTGGATCGCGAGGTGCACGACCGGATTTTCTCGCTGAAGTCCGGGCAGTTCGGAGGCACCCTGAGCTGGCTCGCCGCCGAGGGCGCCGATGTCGAGCACACCGACGGCATCGCCGCCGCTGAAGCGATCAAGCTGCTGGAGCGGTTCAAGCGCAACCATGAGTCGTTCTTTCTCGCCGTCGGCTTCTACCGGCCACACACGCCGTACGTTGCGCCGAAGCGGTACTTCGACATGTACCCGCGCGATCGGATCGATCTCGCCCGGCTCTCCGATGCCGATCGCTCGCGCACCCCCGAAGCCGCGTATCGCAGCGCGCTGCCGGAACAGGACGCCATGACCGACGACCAGCGCCGGGAAGCCATCCAGGCGTACCGCGCGTCCATCACGTTCATGGACGCACAGGTCGGCCGCGTCCTCGACGCGCTCGACCGGCTGCGGCTCGCCGATAGCACGATCGTCGTGTTCACCAGCGACCACGGCTACCACCTCGGTGATCACGGCCTGTGGCAGAAGATGAGCGTCTTCGAGCGGAGCGCGCGCGTGCCGCTCATCATCGCGGCGCCCTCCGCAAAGGCGCGCGGCGCTGTGGCGCGCGGGCTCGCAGAGCTCGTCGATGTGTATCCGACGCTCGCGGATCTGGCCGGCCTCAAGCCGCAGGGCCCGCTCGACGGCGTCAGCCTGGCTCCCATGCTCCAGGATCCGTCGGCGACGGTGAAAGGCGCCGCCTTCACGCAGGTGCGGAACGGCTACGCGATCAGAACCGATCGGTTTCGATACATCGAGTGGGACGAGGGGCGCCAGGGGTCGCAGCTCTACGACATGAACACGGATCCCGCGGAGACGACGAACCTGGCGAACGACGCCGGCCATGCCGAGACGGTAAAGGACCTACGCGCGCGCCTTGCGGCCTACCGCAAACCGCCGGAGCCAACGAAGCACTGACGTGCGGTTCTTCGCATTACGTGTCTGCACGCGTCTCGCCGTGGCGGTAGTGCTCGTGTGGACCGCCGCCCTGCGTCCGCCCGGTGCCGCGCAGTCACGCCCGCCCAACATCGTCTTCATCCTGGCGGACGATCTCGGCATCAACGATCTCGGCGTCTACGGACGGACGGAACATCGGACCCCGAATCTCGATCGGCTCGCGGCCGAGGGGCTGAGGTTCACCACGGCATACGTCGCGTCGCCGATCTGTTCGCCCTCGCGGGCCGCGCTCATGACCGGTCGAGCACCCGCGCGGCTTCACATCACGACCTTCATTCCAGGCCGAGATGACGCGCCGTCGCAAAAGCTGCTGCACCCGCCGATGCGGCAGCAGCTGCCGCTCGACGAGACGACCATCGCCGAGCGTTTGCGCGCGGCGGGCTACAGGTCGGCGATGATCGGCAAATGGCACCTCGGCGGCGAAGGATTCTCGCCGCGCGAACAGGGGTTCGACCTCTACCACGCCGGCCAGGCGACGACGCAAGCGACGGAGACGGAAGGGGGCAAGGGCGAGTACGAGCTGACGCGCGAGGCGGAGAAGTTCATCGACGCCAATCGGGACCGGCCGTTCTTCCTCTATCTCGCCCACAACAACCCGCATATCCCATTTCGGTCCGCGAAGCCGAGCCTCATCGAGGCGAACCGGAACGCATTCGAGCCTGCGTACGCGGCCACGGTGCAGACGCTCGACGACAGCATCGGCCGCCTGCTCGCATATCTCGATGCCTCCGGCCTCCGCGAACGCACGATTGTGATTTTCACGAGCGACAACGGCGGCTTGCACATGCCGGAGGGGCCGCACCCGCGGGTCACGCACAACACGCCGTTTCGCGCGGGCAAGGGCTATCTTTACGAAGGCGGCCTGCGCGTGCCGCTGATCGTCCGCGGTCCGGGCCTCGCCGTGAGACGACTGATCGACGCGCCGCTCGTGAACACCGACTGGGTGCCGACGCTCGTCGAGCTCGTCGGCGCGCCGCGCGCCACCGATCTCGATGGCGTCAGCCAGGCGCAACTGCTCCGCACGGGCACGCCTCAGGCGGGCTCGCGGCCGTTCTTCTGGCATATTCCGCACTACACCAACCAGGGCAGCCGGCCGGCCGGCGCGGTGCGCGACGGCAAGTGGAAGCTCGTGGAGCATTACGACGACAACCGCGCGGAGCTGTTCGATCTCGACGCCGATCCCGGCGAGACTCGCGACCTGGTGGCAGCCGAGCCCGGCCGAACGGCGGCGTTGCGCGCACGGCTGCGCGAGTGGCGCGCATCAGTCGGCGCGCAGGAGAATACGGCAAACCCGTCGGTCGACCTTGACCTGTACAGGAAGATCTATGTCGAGTTCGATTCGACGCGCTTCGATCCCCTTCGGGCTGACGAGTCGGCCTGGAAGGCTGCCGCCACCTGGCGTGAACGAATGAACGCCGCCGTCAGACCCTCGACGAGGTAGATATGGTCAGCCGCGTGAGCGGCGTGTCGCGTCTAGACAGCAGAGATCACTCCGTTTGCTCCGTCATCTCCGTTGCCTGGAATCGTCGGCCCCGAGATACGCGCTCAGGAGGCGGACGTTTTCCGCGAAGGTCCGCGACCGGATGATCCGCTCGGTCGGTGGCCGCGATCCGGCGAACACCTCGAGCGTGTCGTTTTCCTTCAACGTCACCACCTTCCCTCCGAGCGTCACGACAAGGTCGCTGCCGGCCAACACCGACACCAGGCGGTTGGCTTTCCCGATAGTTCCCTCTTCGACCCAGGCGCCGCGCGCATCCATCGCGTCGATCGCGGTGCGAACCCGCCGTTCGAGATCCGTGCGCCCGGCGGTCGCCGACTCGGCGCCGTTCGCGACGCCCGGCCGCATGTCGGACCACGGCGATAGACCGCGCAGTCGCTCCGGCCGCCGCAACGAAGCCGGGTCGGCCGCCAGTAGTTCGTTGTACTCGCGTTGGATGTCGCCGAACGCCGCGCCCGACACGAGCACGCCGTAGTGCGTGATCACCGATTCATCGCTGTAGCTCAGCTCGTAGCCATCGGCGTTGACGACGCCTCGATCGAGCGCCGTCACGCGGGTCCCCTTCGTGATGTACAGCGGCCGATTCGTTCCCAGCTCGTAGAAGCGCGCGACGCAGGGCGTCGGCGCGGGACAGGCGCGCCGGCGAATCTCCGACGGATGGTCGACCTCCGGCAGGATCGATCGCTTGTAGTAGGCGAGCGCGTGGGGGAGCGGCTCCAGGTATTTGCGTCTGCCGGTCTCGCGATACAGCAGCAGCAACCCTCGCATGACCGCCTGCGATTCGCCGCCGGTAATCGACGGCGGCTCGAAGCGCCGGGCCCACGCGGGGTGCATCTCGCGATCGTACTGCTGCGCCCAGCCGGGCTGCGGCTCGGGCATCTGGGCGAGCGCGATGAATTGCCCTCCTTGTTCGGCCGACGCCAGATAGCGCGGCTCCTTGTAGACCCGCGCGGCCTCGAGCATTGCGTCGATCGCGTCGACGATGGTGTTGTCGTTGAAGGTGTAGTGCGTGTAGTAATTCGATCCCGGCCACGTCCGCGGCCACGATTCCGGGTAGCTGGCCGCCTTCACCGGGAACTCACGCGCATCCGGAAACTGCGAGTAGCGCTGCGGCCACGCGCCGTTCGGGTATTGCGCCCGGACCAGACTGTCGAGCGCGGAGCGCGCGGCGTCGTGGATCGGTGCGTCCTTGAAATCGAGGTCGCGGTCCACGCGCATCAGCAGACGGACGGCCGCCTGCGTGACGTTGTCGTCCAGTACGGTCGGGCGGTCGGCGCCCGTCGGTCGGCTTTCCCCGCAACGACGGTCGGCGCGATACGGGAACCGCGCCCGCTTCTCGGGATCGAGCTCGATGAAGTAATCCCACCCGCCGCTGCAGTACTGTCCCTTGACGAGCGCACGGGCGACATCGCGCGCAGCATTGAGGTAATAGGTGTCGCCGGTCGCCTCGTACGCCTCCAGATAGGCCATGCCGACGAGCGGCGTGCCGTCGCGCTGGACCTCGACGCGCGTCGGCCCTTCGCTCTGCTCCGAGCGCCCGTAGCTGAGGTCCTCTGCATACGCGAAGTGGTAACCGCCTTCGGTCGCCACTTTCGTTCTGTAAAACTCCACCGCTTTTCTCAAGGCCGCTTGCGCGCGGCCGCGCAGCGTCGCGACGTCGGTCTGGGCGATCGCAGCGGCTGTAAGGAGCAGGACGGCTCGAAACCAGATCATGATGGTCTACCAATCGAACCTGATCCCGAGCCGGAGCGCTCGCGGACCGGACGGATCCAGGTCGGACACGTCGCCGACGCCGCTGATGACGCCGGCCTGTGCCACCGAGGAGATATTCGTTCCCGGGTTCGACCAGTTTGGCGTGTTCAAGATGTTCGTGCCCGTGAGCTCGCAGCGCATCCGCAGCGCGCCGGCAAGACGGAAGTGCTTCGCCAGCCCGAGGTCCCACACGTCGGCGCCCGGGCCATGAATGATCCCCTTCGCGGCGGTACCGAAGGATCCGGGCTTCGGCGGCGCGAAGGCGGCGGGATCGAACCAGCGCGTTGTCGTCCGCTGCGAGGGCGGCAGGTTCGGATCGCCGACCTGGTCCGGCCGGATCGTCACCTGCGCGGGTGTCCCGCTCGATGTGAACGCCGTTCCGGTCGGATCGGGACCCGTCCAGAGCGCCGTCAGGAACTGTCCGGAATGGTGCTGGTACACGAGGCTCAACTCCCAGCCGCCGGCAACGAGATCGGTCAGCGGCCGCGGCGCTGACAGGAACCGTTTCCCTCTTCCGAAAGGCAGTTCGTACAGCACGTATCCGGCGACGCGATGCGTGGGAATGTCGAGCCAACGGCCGCGCTCGCGGCGAAGGTCGAACGCGTCTTCCGCCACCTCGCCGCGTTCAAGATCGCCCACGTCGCGCGCCAGCACATATGACACCTGGTACGCCAGCCCGCCGGCGTAACGCCGCTCCATCTCGACGCTGAGGGAGTGGTATTGATGCCCCGCGCCGTTGTCGAGGTAAGTGATGGCCGGATAATTCGGGAACGGCCGCGGCTTGTCGATGTAACGCCGCGTGTCCGGTACGGGCTGGTTGATGTTGCGGCCCCACTCTCCCTGCCGTGTGTTCGTCCCGATGTAAGAGATCCGGAACCCGGTATTCCACTGCTGCCGCTCGACCGTGACGTTGTACTGCATCGAATACGGCGTCCGCAGGTCGGGCGGCATCGCCGACGGCAGCCCCACCTGGGTCGGCCCGCCGACGCTCGCCGGAAAGACGCGCGGGAAGATCACCGACGGCGCCGCCGCCGGGTTGGTGAAGCTCGGCTCGTTGATGGCAAAGGGCACGCCGCCGATCGAGACGGTGCGTGGAACGATGTCGAAGAAGATTCCGTACCCGGCGCGGAACACGGTGTTGTTGCCCCACGGCCGATAGGCAATCCCGAACCGTGGCGCCACGTTGTTGCGGTCGGTCTTCAGGAGGCGGATCGCATCGAACCCGGTCTGGCCGGCCTCCACCACGTCGACGTAATTGCGCGGCATGAGGGGACTGACGTTCGCGAGCGCGCCGTCCGGCACCACGATCTTGCCGGTCGTCACATCGAACACCGCCTGCTGGAGCCGCTCCTCGGCCCATCCGGGGTGAAGCTCGTACCGAAGCCCCGCGTTCAGCGTGACGTTCGGTCCGATCTTGTAATCGTCGGCGACGAAGAAGTCGTACGCCCACCGCGTGCGGTCGCTGCGGACCGGCGGAAACGCGCGCGCCGCCGTCGTCGGAATGCCGAGCAGGAAATCCGCGTACGGGTGGCCGGTGAAGCGGTTGGAGAAGGTCACGTTGCCGAACAGGTTGTTCGACGCCTGGTGGTCCGAGAACCGGACGCGCGAGAGGAGCGCGCCGGCCTTCACCGTGTGACGCCCGTGGGTCCAGGTGAGGTGCTCCTGGTACTGCTGGACGAAATTCAGGAATCCCGGGTGGCGCCACTGCGTCTGCGTGATGCCGGTGAGGCCGATGCCCGAGAAACCGACGTTCAGAACGCCGTTGATATCGGGCAGACCCTCGGCGAGACCCTCGATGCCGAGCTCACGCGCCACCTCCAGGCCCATGAGCGGGCCGTTGCGCGGGTTGTCGTTGAATGCGATCCCGAACCGGACCTCATTGAGGAGACTCGGGCGCAGCGTGCGGGTGAACGAGACGTTGAAGGCCCGCGTGCTACGCGTCTGCCAGCGCTGGCCGATGGTCGGCAGATTGCCCTCGTAGCCGCGGCTGTACGAGCGGTTCCAGGTCCAGCGCCCGAACACGAACGACGCGGGAGAGAGGCGATGGTCGATCCTGATCGTGTAATACGTGTTCGGGTCGAAGGGCCGCACCTTGTTCTCTCGGTAGTTTTGGCTGACCAGGCGCGACGGGTCACCGAAATTCGGGAGCGGGAAAAAGCGTTCCTGGATCCTCCTGGAGACCGGGTTCACGCGCGACGCAGGAATCTGGTTCCCGGGAAACGGCGTGTTGTCGAACGGATCGCGGATGACGGTTCCGGGAAGCAGCGAGGAAAAATCGCCCTGGCGCCAGGCGGCCGGGGCGACGGTCGGATTGAGCAGCTCCTGCACCGCGGAGCCGCGCGAGGTTTCGAACGAGTGGAAAAAGAAGGTTCGATCGCGCCCGTTGTAGAGGCCGGGCACGCGGATCGGGCCGCCGACCGAGCCACCAGGAACATGCCGAATGCCGGTGCTTCGCGTCGGCGAGAACGGGTTGCGCGCGCGGAAGAGCGGGGTCGAATAGTAGTCGAAGATGTTTCCGTGGAAGGCATTCGTGCCGGACTTGGAGACCACGGTCACCTGGCCGATGGCGCCGTATTCGGCGGTGTTGTTCGCCACGTCGACGCGCACCTCCTCGAAGCTCTCGACGTAGGACACGAGCGGGCTGATCTGCGTGCCGTCGGTGCCGTTGCTGATCGTGATGCCGTCGATCGAAGCGTCGGACTGGTTGGCGCGGCTGCCGGCGAAGCGTCGCGTCGAGGAGCCGCCGCCCGCCTGGACCACCCCGGGCGTCAGGCTGAGAAAGTCCCAGAGCTGGCGCGTGTTGAGCGGCAGCGTCCTGAGCGCGCGCGCATCCTTGCTGTCGCTGATCCGCGGGGTCTCCGTCTCGATGAGAGTCGCCCCGGCCGACACCTGGACCGACGTTTCGATCGCGCCGACCTCGAGCCGCGCATCGATGCGCCGTTGATCCTGCGCCGCAAGCCGGATGCTGCGCGCGACGAACTCCCTGAAGCCCGGCATCCGAACCCGCAGGACGTACTCCCCTTCGCGAAGCTGGCCCAGGGTGTAATTGCCGGCGCCGTTCGTCGCCGTCTCGTATTCGTATCTGCTCGCGACATGAACGGCGCTGACGATAGCGCCCGGGACGACCGCTCCCGCCGCGTCGGTGACCAGGCCTGTAATGCTGGCGAAGGTCGTCTGTCCGGAAGTACGCGCGGGCAGACCGGCGACAATCAGCGCACCGGCGATGATCACGCAGCGCATGCTCATCGAGCCACGTCCGCTACTTCGCAGGCTCGCCATAATACGGGAATCGATCCCACCGGTCATCGTCCACGGTGGCTCGCGGATCGCCGGTCTCGCGCAGCCAGCGGTCCAGTTGCTCGCGGAGCCGCCGCTGCGCGTCCCGGTGCGCCGCCTGTCCGGCGACGTTGACCAGCTGGTCGGGATCGCGTTTCAAGTCGTAGAGCTCCTCGGCCGGACGCTTCGCCGTCGCGAGCTGGAACAGCGCCGTGAACGACGGATCGCTTCGCCGATCCAGGAGAAACGATTTCGTCGGGCCGCCGTCGATGTCGCCAAACGGTCCGACCGCGAAGTACCGCTCGGGGTCGCCCGCCGGCCAGCGATCGGGCCGGAAATTCCTTATATAAAGGTAGTCGTTCGTCCGGATGGCCCTGACCGGATAGCTCAGGTCGCCCTTTCGGACGTTGGCGTGGCGCTCGCGTTCGAGGAAGACACGATCGCGCCCGGGTTGCGGCTGGCGTCGCAGCAGCGGCACGAGGCTGCGTCCGGTCATGACGCCGAGCGGCTTCAATCCCGCGATCTCCAGCATCGTGGGCGCAAGATCCGTGAGGCTCACGAACGAGTCGATCACGCTGCCCGCGTCGGCGACTCCCTTCCATCGAATGGCCAGCGGCACGCGCGTGCCCCCGTCGTACACGTTGGCCTTCGCGCGAGGAAACGGCATCCCGTTGTCCGATGTCACGATGACGATCGTGTTGTCGAGCTCGCCCGCGCGTTCGAGCGTCTCGACGATGTGCCCGAGATCGCGATCGAAGCGCTGAACCTCGAAGTAGTAGTCGAGCAGATCCTGCCGCACGTCGGCCGCGTCGGGCAGGTATGGCGGAACCTGAACGCGTTCGGGCTTCAGACCGCTCTTCGCACCCGAACCTGGATCGTACGGACGATGGGGATCGTGGCTGCCGAACCAGAAGCAAAACGGCTGTCCCGCCGCGCGGCGCTCGAAGAACTCGTCGAAGCTCTTGAACAGCGGCCCCGCGGGATTCCTGGTGCGCCCGCCCGGCTCGAAGCGTCCCGGTCCCCATCCCTTGCCCATGTGCCCCACGACGTAGCCGGCCGATTCCAGCAGATCGGGATACACGACGTACGACTTCGGCAGAAATCCGTGAAGGTTGGCGCCTTCTTCGAGCCGGTGCACCGCCTGGCCGGTCAGCAGCGCGGCTCGCGACGGCGTGCACGACGGCGACGCCACGAACACGTGCGTGAACCGGGCGCCTTCCCGCGCGATGCGATCGAAGCTCGGCGTGCTGACCGTCCGATCGCCGTAGACGCCGGCGTGCGGGTACGACCAGTCGTCGGCGACGGCCAGAAGGATATTCGGCCGCTTGACCGCCGTCGGCTGCTCGCGAGCGGGCGAGACGGCCGCGAGCGCCAGCAGCGCGACGATCGCAGCGATGGTCGATTTCATCAACCTAATACGCAAACCGCGCCCCCAGCTGCATCGACCGCGCTGCGCGCGCGCTCGACACGATCCCGAACCCGGGCGCGCCGAACGTGCGGCCCGGCAGCCCGAAGTCGGTGTGGTTGAGCGCGTTGAACAGCTCGACGCGGAGCTGCAGCGTCCGCTGCCCACCGAGCGCGACCTGCTTGCCGATCAACAGATCGAACTTGGCGATGCCGTCGCCGCGGAGGATGCCGCGGCCGCTCGTGCCGAAGCGCAGCGGCGGCGGCTGCGCGAACGCGTCGGTGTTGAACCAGCGCGCGAGCGTCCGCTCGCCCGACGGCAGCTCGGGGTTCCCGACCAGATCGGCACGCTGCGCGCCGGCCGACATCGAGTTCGTCGAGTTCGTCTGCGTCGTGACGGTGAACGGCGGTCCCGACTGCAGCGTGCCGAGCATCCCCACCGACCAGTTGCCGAGGACCGGCGCGAGCCAGCCGCTCGAGAGCCAGCGGCGGCCCGTTCCGATCGGCGGCTCCCAGACGGTGCTGAACGTGGCCCGGTGGCGGACGTCGTTCGCGGACGGCCCGTAATCGCGCCAGCGGTTGTAGAGGTCGGAGTAGACGCCGGTGTCGCCGATGTTGGCGCCGCCCTCGTCCGTGTTGTTCAGGAACTTCGACCACGTGTAGGTGCTGAGCACGTTGAAGCCGCGAGAGAACCGCTTCTCCACGCGCAGGACGCCGGCGTGATAGTTCGATACGCCGAGCGTCGGAAACAGCACCGTCACGTTCGAAAACTGCGGAAACGGCCGGTCGCGCTGCTGCGTGAGGCCCGCCGCCATCCTGTCGGGCGCGATCTGGTTGATCGAGAGATTCTGACTCGGCAGCCTGCGCGACAGATTCCCCAGGTAGCTCAGCTCGACGACGAACCGCGCGGGCAGCTCGCGCTGCACGCCGAGATTGAACTGCTGCGCGTAGCCGGTCGCGCGATCGCGCTCGAAGAACGTCACGGCCGTCGTCGCGTTCTGACCCACCCGCACCGCGCCGAAGGTCGCGTCGCGGACGACCGTCGCCTCCTGCAGCCTCGGCACGCCGTCGCGCAGATAGAACGGCGCCGTGATCCCGTTGTCCGGCGTCTGCAGCGCCGCCGAGCGCTCGAAGCCGAGCGACGCCGAGTTCGGCGCGCCGTGATCGAAGGGGTGCGCGAAGAAAACGCCGAAGCCGCCGCGAACGATTGTGTGGGCCGCGCCGAGCGGGCGCCAGGCAAACCCAATCCGCGGGCCGACGTTGTTCCAGTCGGTCCGATATGGCGACGAGGGCCAGCCGTCCACGCCGGCGAACCGGACGACGCCCGGCGTCCCGGAGACCGGATTGATCGCATCCGGGTCGAAGCCGTTCATGCGATTGTCGCTGTCGCGGATCGGCGTGTCGGTCTCCCAGCGCACCCCGAGGTTCAGCGTGAGGTTTGCCGACACGGTCCAGTCGTCCTGCGCGAACGCGGCGAGGTACCAGCTCGATCGGTCGAGCGCGTCGGTTTCGCGAACGGTGACGCTGTTGGGGAAGCCGAGCAGCATGCTGGCCAGGCCGAGCCCCGTGCCGGCGCGGTTCGGAAAGGCCGAGGGCTGCGTGCCGAACGCGAAGGTCCCGGAGATCGACGGCCGGTTGATCTCGTAATTGAACGACGGCCGGATCTCGAAGCCGCCTTTCAGCGCGTGGCGCCCGCGGAGGTACGAAGTCGAGTTGACGATCTGGTGCTGCTCGATCGGGAACTGACGCCGCTCGTGCGTGGCCGCGCCGATCGACGCAATGCCGGCCACCGTGATGCGCGGAAACGCCTCGTCCGGCACGCCCTTGAGGCCCAGCTTCGACGGCCACGGCTCGCCGACGCCGTACGCGATCTGGTGATTGATCCGGTTCGAGTACGTGTAGCGCAGCTCGTTGACCAGATTCGACGCGAATGTCCGCGTGTACCCGCCGTACCAGTAGTTCTGATGTCGGAGAAGCAGCTGATTCGTGTCGGCGGCGCGCTCGAGGAACACGCTCGTGAAGTCGACGTTGTCGCTGTTGTACAAATACCGTGCGCTGAGCCGATCGTTCGCCGAGAGGTTGTGATCGAGGCGCACGGTGTAGTTGTCGCGGACGAGGCGCTGCGTGTAGTTCCCGCTGAAGTTGTTCGCGCCCGTGATGCCGTCGGGCGCGCGGTTCGGCAGTGGATACACCGCGAGAATCTTGAGGGCGACGGGATCGAGCCGGTCCGCCGGAATCACGTTGCCCGGGAACTGCGTCCGCGCCGCCGCCGCGCCGCTCCCGGCCGTCGTCGCCGGATCGAAGACGGGAATGACGGCGCCGCGCGCGTCGAAGGTCTGCGAGAAGTCGCCGCGGCGCTGCAGATCGGTCGGCACGGTCAGAATCGACGTCGAGCCGTCGGTGCGGCGGGAGCCCTCGTAGCCGAAAAAGAAGAACGTCCGATCGTGCCGCACCGGGCCGCCGACGGTCCCGCCGAAGACGTTGTAGCGCAGCGGCGGCTTGCGTTTCTTCCCGTCGACGACCGGCGCGAAGAAGTTCACCGCATCCAGCGCATCGTCGCGGAAGTACTCGGATGCGCTTCCGTGCAGCGTGTTCGTGCCCGACTTCGTCGTCGCGACGACGACGCCGCCCGCCGATCCGCCGTACTCGGCTGCGTAGTTGTTCGCGAGGACCTTGACCTCCTGGATCGTCTCGACGGGCGGGTCGAGATCCATCTGCCCGATGCCGAGCCGCATGTTCTGGCCGGTGCCGCCGTCGATCCAGAACATCTGGCTCTGGGTGCGGCCGCCGGCCAGGCTGAAGTTCGGCTTCGTCCCTGCGTCGTACTGCACGAAGACCGCGCCGCCGATCATGTTGATCAGGTTCATCGATCGGCGATCGCCGAGCGGCAGGTCCTGGACGCTGCGCGACTCGATCAACTGGCTGACGTCCGAGGTGCGCGCCTGCAGCAGCGGTGTCTCGGCGGAGACCGTCACCGTCTCGCGCAGGTCGCCGAGCGTGAGCTGGATGTCCACGGCGATCGTCGCGCCGGTCGTCACCAGCAGCCGTTCGCGCCGGTACTTCTGAAACCCTGAAAGCTCCGCTTCGATCACGTACGTCCCGATGTCCAGGTGCGTGAGCACGAAAAACCCGCGGTCGTTCGTCACGGCCGCGGTGCGCTGGCCGGTGTCCGAGTGAACGGCGCTGACGGTCGCGCCGGGCACGATCGCGCCGGTCGTGTCGGTGACGATCCCCGAGATCGTTCCCTGAGGCGTCTGCGCGAGGGCAGTCGCGGTGAACAGGACCGCGACGACCAGCGCGAGTCGAAGGACCATATCAGAACGAGAATCGAATCTGCGCCTGGACCGTGCGCGGCCCCTGATAGCCGTTCGCCACGCCGACGCCGGCGTTCTTCGGCTGCGATCGCGACGCCACCAGATTCCCGTTCGCGTCGAACGGCAGGTTCGTCACCGTCTGATCGAGCGGGCTCGCCAGGCTCAGCGTCGTGTTGCGGCCGGTGACGTGCGCCTGGTTCGGCACGTTGAAGACGTCGATGCGCAGCTGGATCTGCCGGCCGCCGCCGAGGCGGATGTTGCGCGCGACGGCCATGTCGAGGACGCTGCTGAAACAGCCGCGGAGATAATCGGCGCCCGACTCGAGGCCGAGGCTTCCCGGAAGCGGCCCGGCGAACGCCGCCGTGCTGAACTGCCGATACGGATCGCCGCTGCAGCCGGAGCCTGGATCGCCCAGAATGCGCACACGACCGCCGTAGTTGGGCGAGCCGGTGATGTTCTGGTTGCCGTTGCCGGTCGCGCCGCCCTGGTAGCTCACGCCCACGGTGTACGCGCCGCCGGTCGAGGCCGTCCAGACGCCCGAGAGCTGCCAGTCGTTCGCGATCCATCCGAGGGCCCGGCGCGCCGAGCCGCCGCCGCGGATGTCAGGGAGATCCCAGATGAAGTGGCCCTTCAGCACGTGGCGATTCGGCACGAAGTCGCCGAGCAGCTTGTCCGCCTGCGCCTGATCGGCGCGCTCGGAGTACGTCCCGTCGGCGTTGTGCTGCAGGCGCGCGCCGGTGCTGCCCTTCTGCGACAGGACGATCGTGTCGTTGAAGCCGAACGACACGCCGTCGCGGAAGCGTCGCAGGATCGAGAGCTGGAGCGTGTGCGCGGTGAGCCAGCCGCGCGCGACGTTCTGCGTGATGCCGCTGTAGCCGCGGAACGCGCGCATCTGGTCGGGGGCCACGGCCGCGGCGCCCGGCGTTGCGCTCGACAGCGTCGGATCCTGGTTGGCCGACCCGTACGCCGCGCCGAAGTCGACCGCGTTGATGTCGACGCCTTCGAGCACGTTGTACGCGTGCTCGCCGACGTACTCCACGTCGATCGCCATCGACCAGGGCAGGGTCATCTGCACGCCGCCGTTCCACTGCCACGTCGACGGGAGGCCGCTCGAGTACTGGAACACCGAAAGCGAGGGCGGCGCCTCGGTAGTCGGACCGCCGGCGGTCAGCGTCTGCAGCTGGCCGTACCGCAGCGTCAGGTTCCGGATCGTCGGCGGATTCTGAATCTGCGGATAGATCGAGTTGCCGCTCGGACGATCGAAGAAGAGGCCGGCGCCGCCGCGCGCCACGATCGTCTGCTTGCCGGTCACGTCGTACGCCATCCCGAAGCGCGGCGCGGCTTTCAGCGCCGGCCACGTGTACGTCGTCTTCGCGATGCCGTTGCCGGACAGGAACAGTCCGTTGGTCGCGTTGCCGGAACCCGGTACCAGCGTGCCGATCGCGAACGCCGTGTTGGGGCCGAGGAACTGTCCGGTGAGAGGATTCAGCGCCTGCCGGTTGGCGCCCGTGCACGGTTGGGCGGCGCAGCCGGCGAGATAGAGCACGGGCGCCTGATTCGCGGCCCACTTCTCGGGCAGGAAGTTCGCCGCCTGTCCGAGCACGTCGTACTGCGGCTGCTGATGGACCAGGCGGATGCCGTAGTCGAGCGTCAGCTTGTGGTTCACCTTCCAGTTGTCCTGCACGTAGCCTTCGGTGTTGTTGTAGATGAACTGCCCTTCGACGTACCTCGAGAACTGGTTGTACGACGAGAACACGCCGAGCGCCGCGTTGGCGAAGCCGAACTGCGCGTCGAGCGGGTTGCTGGTGTCGTTCGAGAAATTGAGCGAGCCGGCCCACCCCTGCCGTTGCTGCGCCTTGTAGCTGTGCGTGTTGTAGAAGCCGGTCTTGATGGTGTGCAGGCCGATCAATTTCGTGAGGCTGATGGAGACGTCATTGGTCGCGTTGATATTGAGATAGCCGGGGAACGGCACGTTGGGCGGCGCGTTCCCGATGCGGCTGCCCCAGGAGAAGCTCGGCGCCATCCGGAGCCGCGTGCCGTCCCAGATCGGCGGATTGACGGTGTTGAGCGCCTGGTACGCGTAATAGCTCGGATCGATCACGCCCGCGTTGGGAAAGAGCGACGGGAGACCGGCGAGGCCGGCGGTGTTGACGTTGGCGATGTCGTTCATCGGCAGCGCGCTTTCGCAGCGCGTCGGGCCGGTGCCCGACTGCGCCAGCGTGCAGCCGGTCAGCTCGTTCTGCGAGTGGCCGTACGTCCCTTCGAGGAATGTCGTCGCGTTGACGTTGTAATTCACCGTGGTCGCGATGACGGTGATGATCGGCTTGAACTGGCGCGTGTCGTTGAAGCCCGGAATCGTGCCGGTGATCGTCGTGTTCTTCTGCCGCCATCCGCCGTACTTGAACGTCCCGCGAAGCTTCGACCACGGCTGATAGTCGATGCGGACGGCGGGCTGCCACGCGAGCAGCTTCTCGGTCGGCCGAATGGCTTCGTAGTTGTACGCGGCGCCGGGCACGTTGACGTTCGGCAGCGGGTACATCTTCAGGATGTTGAGGCCCGCCTGATAGAGGCGATCGGCCGGAATCCGTCCGAGCGTGCCGCCCGACTGGAAGCACGCAGCCTGGTTGGCGGCCGAGCACGTGCCGCTCAGCAGTGGATCCTTGATGTACGGGAACAGGTTGCCGTTGTTGTCAATGGACTGCGAGAAGTCGCCCTGACGCTCGAGCGCGGTCGGCAGCCGGTAGCGCACCGTCTCGCCGCCGCTCGTGCGCGGCGCGTACTCGTGGCTGTAGAAGAAAAAGAGCTTGTTGTTGCCGCCCGGCCGGCCGATCGGGCCGCCGATCGAGTAGCCGAGATCCTGTTCGCTCAGCTTCGGCTTCGGATCGCCGTTGAGAAACGTCGTGCGGCTGATCGCGTTCCAGTTCGACTTGCGGATGACGTCGTACGCCGATCCCCGGAAGCGGTTCGTCCCGCTCTTGGTGACGGCGCTGATCTGCACGCCGCTCGAGCGGCCGTACTCCGCCTGGTAGTTCGCGACGAGCACTTTGACTTCCGCGATCGATTCGACGTTCATCTGGAGCAGGATGCCGTTGTTGCCGGTGTCCATCGTGGACACGCCGTCCATCATGACGTTGTTGTTGCTGCCGCCTGTCGACGCGCGGTCGCCGACGCGGCTCGTGCCGCTCACGCCCGGCGCCAGCGCCGCCAGCGCCGTGAAGCTGCGGTTGCTGATCGGCAGGTTTTCGACCGACTGCGTCGCGATGGTGAACGAGCGCTCGCCGCTCTGCGTTTGCACGAGCGGCGATTCGGCCGTGACCAGCACCGTCTCGGTCAGCCCGCCGACCTCGATGGTGAGCGTGCCCAGCCCGACGCGGTCGCCGGCGCTGACGGCGATGCCGCCGCGTCGGAGCGCCTTGAAGCCCTCCATGGCGATTTGCAGCGTGTAGGTGTCCGGCGGCACGTTCGCGAACACGAAGTCGCCGTCGGCGTTGCTGACCGCATCCGGGAGATGCGTCTCGCGCCGCTCGCTGATCAACGTGACGGTCGCGCCCGGGATGACGCCACCCTGCGCGTCCCTGACCGTCCCGGAGACCGTCCCCGTCGTCAGCTGCGCCGCGGCCGGCGCCGCGAGCGTGACCAATGTCAGTACCACAGTCGCGACGACCGTGAGCCTGCGTCCGTGCGTCATTCGCCCCTCCCTCCGATCCCTAGAAAATGATCCCTAGAAAATGACTTTCAATCCGAGCTGCATCTCACGCATCGTGCCGACGATGGCGGTGATGCGCCCCGCCTGAAGCAGATCGACCGTCGCGTTCGGCTGCGCATAGTGCGGCGCGTTGAACACGTTGAACGCCTCGAGCCGAATCTGGACCTCGCGCCGGTGACCAGCGCCCGCCAGCGTGAACCGCTTGAACAGGCCGAGGTCGGTGTTGAACAAGCCTGGCCCGATCAGGATATTGCGTCCGGCGTTGCCGAAATTGAACGGCACGGGCGACGTGAATACCGACGGATCGAACCAGAGGTCGGCCGATCGTTCGCCGCGCGGCAGGTTACCGTCGCCTGTCCGATCCGGCCGCGCGTGGCCCGACTGCGCCGGGTTGACGCTGAGCGACGGCGTGAACGGCGTGCCGCTGTGCGCCGTCGTGACGCCCGTGAGCTGCCAGCCGCCGATGATGCCGTTCAGCCACCGATCTTTCAGATCGACGACGCGGCCGCGGCCCACCGGGATGTCCCAGATGCAGCTGAGCACCATGTTGTGCCGCACGTCGAATGACGACAGGCCGCGATCGAGCTCGATGTTGCGCGGATCGCGATACACCAGATCCCCGCTGATGAAATTGGCGCCGCCGAGATCGATCGACTTCGCGTACGTGTAGTGGCTGATCACCGACAGGCCGTCCTTCAGCCGCCGCTCCACACGCACGTGGCCTGCGTGGTAGTACGACTTGCCGTCGTACCTGAGGCCGTTGATGCCGCCGAACTGCGGGAACGGCCGGCGCGACGCCACCGTGCCCGGTCCGGGCAGCGGCGCGTTCGGATCCCAGTTCACCGACAGGTTCGTGCCTCGCGATCCCGTGTACCCGATCTCGACGACGAACCACGGGAGCTCGTGCTGGATATTCGTGTTCCAGTGATACGCCTGCGCCTGCGGCGCGTCGGGATTCCACGCGTTGAACGTGAGGAACGGGCTGAAGACCGGCTCGAGCGCATCGGCCGGAAAGCCGCTGTCGAGGGTGACGAGCGGCGTGACGGAGTCGGTCGCGTAGGTGACGTTCACCTGATACGGAGGATTGGCAGGCAGGCGGCTCGACGCGCCGATCGTCGGATGGTCGCCGTAGAAGATGCCGGCGCCGCCGCGCAGCACGGTGCGGTCGCGCAGCCTCCAGGCGAATCCCAGGCGCGGCGCAACATTATTCGTATCGAGCCGCATCAGCGTCGTCGCCGACACGCCCGCGGGGATCGTGGTCGTGAACGCGGACGGGATCGACGGCGGGACCGCGTCGTTGACGTAAATCAGCTTCATCCGATCCAGCAGCAGGTTCGCCTGCTGGCCGTGCCGCTCGTAGGGATGCGTGAACAGCTCGTACCGCACGCCGAGATTCAGCGTGAGGCCCGGGCGGATGCGCCAGTCGTCCTGGAGATAGCCGGCGATGTAGTGGTATCGGATGTCGCCGACGAGCGTCCTGCTCAACTGCGTCGTCGAGGGAATTCCCAGGAGGTAGTCCGCGAGCCCGGAGCCGCTGTTCGGACGCGCCTGCGGATTCTGCGTGAAGCCGCCCGTGAAGTTGTAGAAGCCGCGCGCCTGTCCCGAGATGTCGAAGAAGCTGCGGATGAAGCGGTAGTTCGCGCCCGCCTTGAACGCATGACGTCCGCGGAGGAACGAGAACGTGTCGCCCGCCTGCGACACCTCGGAGATCTTGAAGTTCGGCAGGAACGCGGCCTCGCCGAGGTTCGAGAAGCCGCCGATCGCGATGCGCGGCAGCCCCGTGACCCCGGCCACATCCGGAATGCCCTTGAACCCGAACGCCGCCGGCGTCGTGTCGGTCACCCAGGGGAACAGATCGTCGCGGATGCGGTTGAAGCCGACGCGCAGCTCGTTCACGCGATTGCGGCCGAGCACCTGTGTCTGGCCGATCGCGATGTTGTGAGCGACCTGATCCTTGACGGCCTGCTGAAACTGCGTCGTGCCGATGAGCGGCGCGTCGTACGGACCGGGAATGCGGTCGTCGCGATCGGTCAGGCTGTAGCGGACGTACAGCTTGCTGTTCGTGGAGAAGCCGTGATCGACGCGCGTGTCGATCTGGCGCCGCATCCGGCTGGCATCGCGCGTGACGACGTAATTCCCCGTCAGGTCGGGGAGGTTCGGATCGGGCAGCAGCGAGAGAAGCTTCGCCGCCAGCGGATGGATCCGGTCCGCTGGAATCCGGTTGTTGGGAAACGGGTCGCGGATGACGCCGGCGCCGTTCGGATTCGGCCGCGCGGTCGCCGGATCGTAGATGACGACCGGGCGTCCCTGGTTGTTGCGGAAATTGCTGAAGTCGCCGGCGCGCTCGGCCGCCGACGGCACGGTGTTCCGGTAGTCGGTCCCGCGCTGCTCGTCGGTGATCTCGACGCTCGAGAAGAAGAACGTCCGGTCGCGGCGTATCGGCCCGCCGAGCGTGCCGCCGTACTGATGGCGGTTCAACCGCTTGTGCTCGGACGGCGCCGCGAACGGATTCCGGGCGTCGAGCGCGTCGTCGCGCAGGAACTCGAAGCCGACGCCGCGAAACTTGTTGGTGCCGGATCGAATCGTCGCGTTGATCACGGCGCCGGCCGCCTGGCCGTACTCCGCGGAGAAGTTGTTCGTCTGGATGCTGAACTCCGACAGCGCGTCGACCGACGGCTGCGACACGACGTTCGAGCTGTTCTGCTGATCGACGATACGCGCGTTGTTGTCGACGCCGTCGAGCATGAAGCTGTTGAGCACGGAGCGCGCGCCGTTGGCGACGAAGGCGCCGCCCTCGGCCGCGCGATCGCCGGCGGCCGATTCCAGCACGCCGGTGGCGAGGCGCGCGAGCTGCAGGAAGTTGCGGCCGTTCAGCGGCAGGTCGCTGATCGTCTGCCCGGTCACCACCTGGCCGAGCGACGATGTGTCCGAAGCGAGGACCGGCGTGCCGACGACCAGCACCGATTCGGCGACGGCGCCCGGCTGCAGATCGAAGTCGACGCGGATTTCCTGATCGGTCTCGAGCACGATGCCCTCGCGCCGGATCGTCTGAAAGCCCTGCAGCTCGCAGATCGCCGTGTAGCGGCCCGACGGCAGGAAGGGCACGTTGTACTGGCCGCGCTCGTTCGAGACCGCCACGCGCTTGTCGTTGGTCTCGGCGTTGACCATCGTGACCGTGGCGCCGGGGACGACCGCCTTCGATGGATCGGTGACGGTGCCTGTCATCCGGGCCGTCTGCGCGTGGACGGCCGCGGGCAAGACGATGACGAGCGTGAGCGCGACGAGGCCGAAGCGAGGTCCGACGGAGACGCGCAAAGCGAACCTCCTCGCGATGAGGGCGGGATTATACTCCGCGGATGCTGCGACCTGCCCGCATCGCCGCGCTCCTGCTGCTGCTCGCCGCGCCAACCTCTGCACAACCGCGGAACGTCGTCGTCTTCGTGGCCGACGACCACGGCGCGGAAGCATTCGGCGCCTACGGCAACCCCGTCGTGAAGACGCCGAACCTCGACCGGATCGCCGCGGAAGGCGTGCGGTTCACGCACGCGTTCGCCACGACGGCCAGCTGCAGCGCCAGCCGATCCGTGATCCTCACCGGTGTGCACAACCATCGCAACGGGCAGTACGGCCATCAGCACGAGTACCACCATTTCAGCGCGTTCGAGAACGTGCGGACGCTGCCGGCGATGCTGGCAGAGGCGGGTTATCGGACGGCTCGCGGCGGAAAGTTTCATGTCGCGCCGGACAGCGCGTTCCGCTTCGAGCAGGTGATCGCGCTGCCGCAGCTCGAGACCTTCATCCGGAGCGATTCGCGCAAGCCCTTCTTCTTTTACTACGGCACGAACGAGCCGCACCGGCCGTTCAGACACGACGTCGAGGACCGCGTCGACCCGAAAGACGTGATCGTGCCGCCGTGGCTGCCCGACATTCCCGAGGTGCGCGAGGAGTTTGCCCTGTACTACGCGTCGGTCCGCAGCGTGGACAAGGCGTTCGGGAAGGTGGTCGACACGCTCAAGCGGACCGGCACGTACGACGACACGTTGATCGTGTATTTGTCGGACAACGGCGCGCCATTTCCGGGCTCGAAGACGAACGTGTACGAACCGGGCATCAGGTTGCCGCTCGTTGTCAGGAAGCCCGGTGCGCGTCGCCGCGCCGCGGTGAGCGCGGCGATGGTCTCGTGGGTCGATCTCGCGCCGTCGATCCTCGAGTTCGCGGGAGTCAAGGTTCCGGAACCTCCGGCCGCGGCCGAGCCCGTGCGGCCGGGCCGATTCAGAGACGAACCCCCGGCGATCCAGGGCCGGTCCTTTCTGAAGGTGCTCGACGAGGAGCCCGCCACCGGCTGGGACGAGGTGTACGCCTCGCACACCTTCCACGAGATCACGATGTACTATCCGATGCGCGTCGTGCGCACGCGGACGCACAAGCTGATCTGGAACATCGCCCATCCGCTCCCGTTCCCATTCGCCAGCGATCTTCAGGAGTCGAAGACGTGGCAGGGCATCGTCGCCCGCGGTCTGAAGACCATCGGCTCCCGCTCGACGCGCGCGTACTTGCAGCGTCCGGCGTTCGAGCTCTACGACCTGACGAAGGATCCGCTGGAATCCACCAACCTCGCCGGCGACACACGCTATGCGCCGATCCTTGCGGAATTGAAGGCGAAGCTCAAGGCGTTCCAGGCGCGGACCGGCGATCCGTGGATTCTGAAGTGGAACTACGAGTGAAGGTGAATTCATGGAAACGCTGTGGCAGGACCTGCGGTTCGCGCTGCGCACGATTAGAAAGAATCCGGGCTTCACGGCCGTTGCGGTGCTGTCGCTCGCGCTCGGCGTCGGCGCGAACACGACCATCTTCACGCTGCTGAACGCTGCCCTCCTCGCCCCGCTGCCGGTCGAGCGGCCGTCGGATCTCGTCGCGGTCTACACCAGCGATCAGTCCAACATCGGCGGGTTCGGCAGCCTGCAGCCGATGTCCTATCTCAATCTGAAGGACTTGCGGGACCGCAACGAGTACCTCGCCGAGATGGCGGGCTACTCGTTTCCGACCACAATCAGCGTCATCACGGCGAACGCGCCCGAACGCGGGTTCGCGGAGCTCGTCACCGGCAATTACTTTTCCGTCCTGGGCGTCAGGGCCGCGAGAGGACGGGTGTTCGGCGCCGACGAAGATACGAAACCTGGAGACGCGCCCGTCGCCGTGGTGAGCGACGGCTTCTGGCAGCGCCGCCTTGGCGGCGATCCGGCCGCGGTCGGCAGGGTGCTGTCGGTGAACGGCACCGGATTCACGGTGATTGGGATCGCGCCCGAAGGATTCAAGGGGATCAATTCGCTCATCAGCCCCGACATGTGGCTGCCGTCGATGATGTACGCGCAGGTGCTGCCGGCCCAGCAGCGCGCGTGGATCAACGAGCGGCGCGCGCTGATTTTCTTCGTCGCGGGCCGGCTGAAGCCGGGCGCCACCCTTCGCCAGGCCGAAGCGAACCTGAAATCGATTGCGAGCGCGCTGGAGCGCGAGTACCCGGCGCCCAACAAGGGCCGCAGCGTCGCGCTGCGGCCGCTCGTCCAGGCGACGCTCTTTCCCGGGATCCGCGACATCTTCGTCCTCGGCGGCGCGGTGATGATGACCATCGTCGGGCTGGTGCTGCTGATTGCCTGCTCGAACGTGGCGAACCTGCTCATGGCGCGCGCGTCGGCCCGCCGCCAGGAGATCGCCGTTCGCGTGGCGATCGGCGCGAGCCGCGCGCGGCTGTTCCGACAGCTGTTGACCGAGAGCTTCGTCCTGGCGGCGCTGGGCGGGCTGCTGGGCATCGGCGTCGCGATCGTCGCACGCAACGGGATCTGGTCGCTGCGTCCGCCGTTCATCGGCGACAACTTCGTCGACCTGACCGTCGACGCGCGCGTGCTCGCGTTCACGGCGATCGTGTCGCTGGTGACCGGCGTCGCGTTCGGCGTGATGCCCGCGGTGCGCGCGTCGCGGCCCGACGTCGTCGACGCGCTGAAGGAAGAGACGCAGGGCGCCGGAACGAGCCGCCGCCGCGCGGCGCTCAGCCGGGCGCTCGTCGTCGCACAGGTCGCCTTGTCGGTGGTCGCGCTCGTCGCCGCGGGTCTGTTCCTGCGGAGTCTGGGACGCGCCAACCAGATCGACCCCGGCTTCGAGGTCGACCACGTCGGCGTCGTCATCGTGAATCCCGGCCAGGGCGGCTACGACGGCGCGCGCGCGCTCCAGTTCTTTCGCACGGTTCACGAACGCGTCGCGCAGGTGCCGGGCGTGCAATCGACCGCATGGGCGAGCTCGGCGCCGCTCGCGGGCTCGCTGTTCAAGACCATCCTCAAGGAGGGCGAGAATCCCGAGTCGACCGCCGCGCGAACCATCGCCGCCGCCGTCGTGACGACGCCCGGGTATCTCCGGACGCTCGGCATTCCTCTTCTACAGGGCCGCGACATCGCCGACACCGATCGCGAATCGACCATGCGCGTCGCGGTGGTCAACCAGGTGCTCGCCGATCGCGTGTGGCCCGGCGACAACCCGATCGGCAAGCGGTTCCGTTTCTTCACCGATACCGCGTTCCGTCAGGTGATCGGCGTCGCGAAGACGAGCAAGTACACGACGCTCGGCGAGGATCCGCAGCCGGCCGTCTACACGCCGCTGGAGCAGGATCCGAGCGACACGATGGTCCTGTTCGTCAGGACGGGCGGAGAGCCCGGCGCGGCGCTGGGGACGGCGCAGCGCGAGATCCGGACGCTCGATTCACACGTCCCGCTCACCAACCCGTTCGCCATGCGCGAGATTCTGAACCAGTCGCTGTGGCCCGCGCGGATGGCCGCCATTCTACTGGGCGCGCTGGGTATCCTGGCGTTGACGCTCGCCACCGTCGGGCTGTACGGCGTGATGGCGTATTCGGTCACGCAGCGCACGCGTGAGATCGGCGTCCGGATGGCGCTCGGCGCCGACAGATGGCAGGTGCTCACGATGGTCCTGCGTCAGGCCATGATCCTCGTCGTCATCGGGCTGGCGATCGGCGTGACGGGGGCTCTGGCGGTCGCGCGTGTCGTGACGCGTCTGCTGTTCGGCATGAGCGCGACGGATCCGGCCACATTCGGCGGCGTATGTCTGATTCTGCTCGTCGTCGCGCTGCTCGCCAGCTACGTCCCGGCGTGGCGGGCGAGCCGGCTCGATCCGCTGCGCGCGCTGCGGTAGCTAGCCGTCGATCCGAGTCTGGATATCGGCCGCTCGCTGGCTGGCTCGAAACTCGATGATGCGAACGTCCGCGAGGCCTCGCGCGCAAAACGGATCCTCGCGCATGATGGCTTCGATCTGCGGCCGGCTCTCGGCGACCGCCACGATGATTCCGCCGTCTCGTGGAACCTTCCGCCCCGAGACGAGAAAATTCCCGGCCGCGTAGTACTTGTTCAGGAACCTGACGTGCACGGCCATGCTCGCGTCGATGTCCGCGAGCGGCGCTTTGTACACGAGCTCGACGACGAACAGCGTGCGCGGAGCTTTGCGGGCAGTCACGGCGTGCGACGACGCGTCCGTTTCATGGTGCGGCGCGAACGCGGCTACTGTTTGACCCGCTCGCGGTCGAGCGTCCGCAGTCGAACCGTCCACGACAACGGGATCGACTGCGGGTTGAAGCAGGTCTTGTCATCGCACGCCTGGTAGTCGAGCGTGGCCCGAATCGTCAGCGCGTCTCGGTCCTTGAGCATCGCCTCCGATTCCCGCGACGCATCGAGGGCGACGTCCTGGAGAATACGAAACGGCCGATCGAACACGGGCACGTGCTCGTTCAGCGGCTTGAAGAAATAATCCGATGCCTTCGGGAAGCGCGCTTCGCGAGCGATCACCGCCGGCTGCGGCTCGATGGTCAACGCGATCGGCCGGTAACCCGTCACGCCGGGGGCGTAGACGTGCACGCGCCTCTCGGGCGTCACGTCGACGACGAGCGAGAAGTGCGTCCCCGGCGCGACGACCGAGTCGGTGGCGAATGTCGTCAGGCGCAGGTGCGGCGCGGCCACCTGCGTCGCCGGTCTGTCGATCCGCGTGCCGACACGAGCCATCACGCTCGAGATCGTGTCGCGCTCCTGGTACGTCGGCTCGAACACGCGAAACGTCACCCTGCGCTGCCGATCGACGATGAACGTGCCGGGGAACGGGATGCCGTATTGCGCGCGATTGGTCGGCGGCACCGTGCTGTTCAGGATGCCGTACGCCTGGATCGTCTTCGAGCCGGGGTCCGATAGCAGCGGAAAGGTGATTCCACGGCGCCGCGTGAAGTCGGCGAGCACCGGGACCGGATCGTAGCTGATGGCCGCCAGCCCGAGCCCCGAGCGGAGGATGTCGCGCGCGCGCCCCTGCAGCTCGACCAGCTGCGTCTTGCAGTACGGTCACCAGTCGGCGGACCGGAAGAAGATCAGCACGACGCCGTCGCGACCCATCAGCGAGTCGAGCGAACGTTCGGTCCCGCTCTGGTCGGCCAGCGTGAAGTCGGGCACGACCGTTCCCACCTGCGGGCCGATACGTTGGAGATCGACGGCGGTCGCGCTGGTTTGCCACGCGCCGGCGCTGCCGACCGCGAGCCAGGCGCTGACGCATCCCGCTGCGATACGCGCCGAGATCGACGCTGCCATCGGCAGAGCCTACCACGCCGTGTTACTTCTTCGGCGCTTCCTCGCCTCGACGCGCTCGGGCGGTAAGTCGCGCTTCAGCTCGCGCGTGACGCCGCAGGCGCGTTCGCGGCGGCGGATCGCGGCACGATGTCGACCTGCAGCGTCGGATCGGCCGCCGGGACGTACCCCGGCGGCAGGCCGAGCTCCTGACGGACGATGTTGCAGCCCTGCGCGATGGCCGTCGCCTTGTAGAACGCAATCTCGCGGTTGCACCCCTGCCGGCCGAACCCGCAATCGCTCGACACGATCAGCTGTTCGGGCGCGATGTATGTGAGCGCCGTACGGATCGCGTCGGCGACGTCAGCGGGCCGATCCGCCTGCAGCGTGCGGTGGCTGACCGCGCCGATACAGATCTTCTTCGGCAGGTTGCCCTTGTGCTCGCCGAACAGCTCGACGTCCTTGAAATTGCGGTCCCTCGTCTCGAGCGTCCAGACGTCGCCTTTCATCTCGTTCAGGTACAGCTCGAACGACGCGCGGTAGCTCGTGTCTTCCATGACGCGCTGCATGTTCGGGTTGCCCCAACAGGTGTGGATCCAGATCTCGACGTCGTCGAGCCCCTGGACCTCGCGGTTGTAGCACTCGACCATGAACTTCACCTTCTCGTCCTTCGCGCCGAAGGTGTTCGCCATGAAATGGAGCGTCGGCTCCTCGATCTGAATGCACCGGCAGCCTGCGTCGCGCAGCGCGAGCAGCTCGGCGTTCATGGCGACCGCCATGTCCCACACGACCTCGCGGCTGTCCTTGTACGCCTTCGTGTAGATGTCGAGGAACAGGCCCATCACCTGCGAGCAGCACGTGCCGAAACGCACGGGCTTGCGCGTCTTGCTCTGGGCGATCCGCCAGATCTTCGGATAGTCGAGCGGGCGATGCTCGATCTTGCCCGTGACGCGCGGCCACCGCCAGGCGGTGTAGATCTCGTTCAGCAGCGTGCCCGGCGGGTAGCGCAGCCAGGGACTGCGCGTCTCTTCCGATTGAAGGTGATCGCCCTCGAAGCCGGTCCACCGCTGGAGCGGGTAGTGATGCCAGCTCCGACCGGCGAAGTCCTCGTCGCAGTGAAAGTCGCCGTGCGTGAGGATGTCCAGGCCGGCGCGCTCCTCGTCGCCGATCACGACCGCCAGCGCGTCCTGAAACTTCTCGCGGAAGCGAACGTCCATCATGCAGGTGTCGAGCGGCCGGCCCCACATGCTGGTGTCGAACCATCGCGGCCGCGGCCAGGACCCGGTGACGGTGCTCGGCAGGATGACGTCGCGCGTGATCGTGAAAGCCATAGGCGCCCTCGCAGCGGGGATTGTAAGGCGCAGATCGACCGCGGCGTCAACGGGTGCGGTCGATCTCCCCGTCTGTTCGACGCCCGCGTTCAGCGGGTCGTCGCCGGGATCGTTCGGCTGGCGAACTTGCTGGGGAACTGCGCCACGATGCCGTCCGCCAGGGCGTCGGACATGTGCAGGATGTGGTCGTAGACGGCGTCGAACGCGCGCACGTCCTCGTCCCAGTTGCGATTGAGCCGCGCGACGACCTCGTTCGTCGTCGTCGACAGGTGCTTCTTCATCAGGTCGACGAGCGTCGCGCGCGGCCAGTTGGGGTTGGCCTTGCTCAGGAGCTCGGCGATCTGCACGGCGTTCTGCTGCCAGCGGCCGTCCGCCTGCTGCTGACCCGCTTTGTCGCCCGCCTTCGCGGCTTTGACGAGATCGCCGGCAATCGCGATGTGGTCCTTCAGCAGCGAGGTGAGCTGCTGGCCGGCCGAGTCGCCGTAGAACTTCGCGACGGCGCGGCCGATGTCGTCCTGGTTCCGCATCAGCCGGTTCAATGCGGCCGTCGCGTCGGGCTGGTCGCCCAGCGCAGCGATGATGTAGTCGCGCGTCCAGACGACATGGTCGGTCCACAGCTTTCGCATGTCCTGCCTGAACATGGCGGCGGCCTCGCTGTGCTTCGTGTCGTTCTTGTTTTTGTCCTTCACGGCCGCGGCAGCCGCCGACACTTGGACGAGCGAACAGAGGGCGACGACCGCGACGAACCTCGGCTTCCGCATGTGGCCTCCTTTCTCCAGTCCGCAGGCAAACCCGAGCTGTCGAC
>Ga0114129_10001381_pt1 | contig 32671 bp, 36 predicted proteins | sample RhiMetdeltSRZDD1_FD_80071 | JGI IMG/M metagenome (GOLD analysis project Ga0114129, IMG submission 80071) | Populus rhizosphere microbial communities from Tennessee, USA - Rhizosphere MetaG P. deltoides SRZDD1 (version 2) (version 2) | ecosystem: Host-associated > Plants > Roots > Rhizosphere >...
GCCGTGGCGTCCTGGTCGGTCGTGCTCTTGTTCGACGCGTCAGCGTCGGCCTTGTTGCTGGCCGTCTGATCCGCCGAGCTCGAGCCCGAGCCGCTCAGCTTGTCACCCAGGATCGACACCGGCGTGTTTGCGTTCTCCGCGCTCTGCTTGGCGGTCGCATCCGCGTCGGCATCCTGCTCCGTCTTGCCGATCTGCTTGACGTTCTGCTCCTGACCGTTGCCGCCGCAGCCCGAGAAGCACTCGCTCGAGCCGGCGGTCTGGGTCGCGTTCGCGTCCTGATCGGTCTTGCTGTTGTTCGACGCATCCGCGTCGGCCTTGTTGCTGGCGTCCTGCGTCGCCGAGCTCGAGCCGCTGCTCGGGTCGCCGCCGACCGCCAGAACCGGAACGTTCGAGTTCACGGCGTTCTGCTTGGCCTTCGCGTCCGCGTCGGCGTCCTGCTTCGTCTTGCCGATCTGGATCACGTTTTGCTCCTGGCCGTTCCCGCCGCAGCCGGAGTAGCACGAGCTGTCGCCACCCTTCTGCGTCGCGGTCGCGTCCTGGTCCGTCGTGCTCTTGTTCGAGGCGTCGGCGTCGGCCTTGTTGCTGGCCGTCTGATCCGCCGAGCTCGAGCCCGAGCCGCTCAGCTTGTCACCCAGGATCGACACCGGCACGTTGGCGTTCACGGCGTCCTGCTTCGCCTTCGCGTCCGCGTCGGCGTCCTGATTCGTCTTGCCGATCTGGATCACGTTCTGCTCCTGGCCGTTGCCGCCGCAGCCCGAGTGGCAGTCGCTCGAGCCGGCGGTCTGCGTGGCCTTCGCGTCCTGATCGGTGGTGCTCTTGTTGGACGCATCCGCGTCCGCCTTGTTGCTCACGTCCTGTGACGCCGTGCTGGAACCACCCTTCACGTCGCCTCCGGCAATGCTGACAGGAACGTTCGCGTTGACCGCGTTCTGCTTGGCCTTCGCATCGGCGTCAGCGTCCTGCTTCGTGCTCGAGGACTGCTTGACGTTCTGCTCCTGGCCGTTACCGCCGCAGCCGGAGTAGCACGAGCTGTCGCCACCCTTCTGCGTCGCAGTCGCGTCCTGATCCGTCGTGCTCTTGTTCGATGCATCGGCATCGGCCTTGTTGCTCGCCGTCTGGCTGGCCGTGCTCGATCCGGCGTTCACGTCGTATCCGGCGATGTTGACGGGAACGTTGGCATTCACGAGGTTCTGCTTCGCGTTCGCATCGGCATCGGCGTCCTGCTTGGTCTTCGCCGACTGGTCGATGCTCTGCGACTGACCGTTGCCGCCGCAGCCGGAGTGGCAGCTGCTGCTGCCGCCGGTCTGCGTGGCGTTCGCGTCTTGCGAGGTCTTGCTGTTGTTGTCCGCGGAGGCGTCGGCGGTGTTCTTGGCCGTTTGGTCGGCCGAGCTCGATCCGCCCGACACGCTCCCGCCCGCGATGCTGACGGGGACGTTGGCGTTGACGGCGTTCTGCTTCGCGTTCGCGTCGGCGTCGGCGCTCTGCTTCGTCAGCGCCGATTGGTCGACGGTCTGCGCTTGCCCGGCACCACCGCAGCCGGAGATGCAGCTGGAGCTGCCGCCGGTCTGCTTGGCCGTTGCCGTCTGGTCCGTCGTGCCCTTGTTCGACGCATCAGCGTCCGCCTTGTTCGTGGCGTTCTGATCCGCCGAGCTCGAGCCGCCGGTCACGCTCCCGCCCGCGATGCTGATCGGGACATTCGCGTTGACCGCGTTCTGCTTCGCGTTTGCATCGGAGTCGGCGCTCTGGTTCGTCAGCGCGGACTGGTCGATGCTCTGCGACTGACCTGCACCACCGCAGCCCGAGAGACAGCCGGAGCTGCCACCCGTCTGCGTTGCATTGGCGCTCTGATCGGTATCGCTCGTGTTCGACGAATCACTCGACGCCGTGTTCGAGGCCGTCTGATTGGCCGAGCCCGAGCCGATCGAGATGCCACTGCCCGTGATGCCGGTCGGCAGAGACACGTTCGAAGCGGTCTGTCCCGCTGCGCTCAGCGAAGGTGCGCCCTGGGATGCACCGGCCAGCTGGCCGAGCATCTGGTCCGCACCTGGCGGAGGATCGTTCGCGGCGGAAGCCGTCCCCACCCACGCGGACAGGGCGATCACTGCGACGCCCACCGCTATGAGATGGCGCTTCATGGTGTGTTCGAGTTCTCCTTTTTGTCGTCGTTACGTCTGTCTCTGCCGAGGCGCGCCGGAGCGCCACGGCCGGTGCCGGCGGAACGGTCGTTCCGCCGATGCGGCCGCTAGCCCGGGCGTTCGAGACGGGAGACGACGCCCATCAGCCGCCGGACGACCGACGGGCGACGACGACGGGCCCCCGACGGGGCCCTCAAGAAGAAAGGAAGGAGCAAGCTCGAGAAGACCAGCAGCGACCCGCCGGGCGATCCTCCCGTGGCCGCGCCGAGCGCCGCGGGTGCCTGGGGCGGGACGGGCGGGTGCGGCTGGTGCGGGGCGAAGTCCTTCCGCCCGGCCGGCCGAGAATGCGGCTCTCTGGTGACCGGCTTGCGCGGGGTCCAAGCGCGCGCGTGGTGCGTGAAGACCGACGACCCGCCCGCGAGCACCCATCCGGCGCCCGCGAAGGGCCGTCGGCGGGAGCCGACCACGTAGAGCGGGGTCGCTTCGCTCAGGGCGCCGTCCGCGCTCTGCTCTGCGACCTGCGAGACGTTGTCCGAGCTCGTCGCCGTCGCCGTCGCCGAGCCCGACTCTCCCCCACCCGACTGGGTGGAGGAGGCGGTCGCGGCGGCGCCTTGCTTGGTCGACGCGTTCTGGACGACTTCCTGGAACTGCCCCGATCCCCCCGCCTGGGCGGATCCCCCCGTCTGGGTCTGCTGCGCCGTCTGCGTGACGGTGCTCGAGTTGGTGGCAGTCGAGGCGGCGTTCGAGGTGTTCGTCGCGGACGACCCGATCGACGCGGGGATCCAGATCTGGATCAGCGTGCCCGGCACGCCCGAGCCGGCCGGGTCCGCGGCGGGGACGAGCGCGATCGAGACGCTCGCGTTCGTCGGCGCGACTTGCGCGGACGTGGCGGTCGAGCTCGCCGTCTGCGACGTCGGCGCATCCTGGATGGCGACCTGCGATTGCCCGCCCGTCGCCCCGCCACCGGTCTGGGCCTGCTCGGATCCCTGCGTCACGGCATTCGTGTTCGCGGCACCGGCCGTTGCTTGCGAAACGTTGGCTTGCGTGACCCCGGCCGTGTCGCCCGGGCTCTTGTTCCGGACGACGATGTTGAGGTTCAGCGGGTTGACCTGGGTCGACGCCGCGTTCGCGCCGGAAGCCTGGGTGGTCGGGGCGCTCTGCTCGGCGACCTGAGACTGGCCGCCGGCCGTGCCGCCGCCGGCCTGCGCCTGCGTCCCGGCCTGCGTCACGCGGTTTGCGTTGCCTGCCGTCGCGTCTGCGACGGACGAGTTCGTCTGAGTGACCGGGCCGTCGTTCCCCGGGCTGTCGACGCGGACGACGATGTTGACGTTCGTCGGCGCTTGCTGCGTCGACGCCGCCTCTGCGTCCGCGGTCTGCTTCGTGGGCGCGCTCTGGTGCACTGCCTGTGCGTGGCCCGAGGCGCCGGCGCCTGCCGGGTCGGGAGCAGGTGCGGCCGACTGCGCCTGGGTGCTGCTCTGGTTCGTCGCGTTCGCGTTGCCGGCTGAGCTCGTCGCGCTGCTCGTGTTGCCCTGCTGCGTCTTCTTGCCACCGCTGCCGGCGTTCGTCGCAGCCTGGGTGGAGGTCGCGCTCGACCCGCCGCTCTGCTCTGTCGACGCCGACTGCACGACCGTTTGCGACTGACCCGTGCTCGCGCCCCCGCCTTCCTGAACCTGGCTGCTGCTCTGGCTCGTCTCGCTGTCGTTCGTCGCCGACGACGTCGCCTCGTTGGAGCTCACCTGCTCGGCGCCCGGAGATGCGTCGTGGGCGAGCGCCGTCCCGACGTGTACGAGACTCAACGTCATGGCAGCGAGCGCGCAGAGCAGCGCGAGACAGCACCGCATGCAGGCAGCTTCCGCCTTTGGCTGACCGCGTTGTAGACCCCACGTGTCGGGTCTTTGCTCCCCCCGGCCGGGTGGAGCGCTCTACGATCCCAGCGTGGGGGCGCGCGTCTTACTCGTCGAGCCGAATCGATTCGTCCGCGCGGGGATACGCGCCGAGCTCTCCCGAAACGGGGCCGAGATCGTCGCCGAGGCGTCGAGCGCGGACGAAGCCGTCGCCGCAGCGGCCGAGCACCGTCCCGACGTCGTGCTCGTCGACCTCGAGGCGGGCACCGAGGTTTGCGACAGGCTGACCGCGAGGCTTCCGGAGACTCCGATCATCGTGCTGGCGGAGCCCGGCGACGAGACGCACGCCGCCGCGGCGATCGACAGCGGCGCGCGCGGCTATCTGCTGAAGGACGCTGCCGACCTCGACCTCGCCGCTGCCGTGGAGCGTGTCCTGTCGGGAGAGAGGGTGCTCGACCCACGGGCGGCCGCTGCGGTGATCGACTCGCGGCAGAGTGCGGTCGACCCGAAGCTGAGCCGCCAGGAGCTCAAGGTCCTGCGCCTCGTCGCCGAGGGCCTCACGAATCCCGAGATCGGGAGTCGTCTCCACCTGAGCCGGCACACCGTGAAGGAGTACCTCAGCCACGCCATGCGCAAGCTCGAGGCGGGCAACCGAATCGAGGCGGTGCGCAAGGCGACGGAGCTAGGGCTGATCGGCGGCGCGCCGCGGCCGGCGAGCGGTCTCGCCTACAACCGCACGGGCGAGCCCGCCCGCAGCTCGGATCTGAAGGTCACGCCGCTGAAGATCGATCAGCTGCGTGCCGTCCGCAGCCGGCACGACGCGGATCAGTCGCGATAGGCAATCCCGCCGCGACGGCGCACTCGCCTACGGCCGCCCTCCCCGAGAACGACGCGAGCGGTGGAGAGCCCCTTGCTGCCGAGTCGCGAACGCACGGCCGTGAAGACGGCGGCGGGCCTCGTGCCCCGGGACACGGCGGCGAGCAGGAACGAGAGGACGGCGACGCCGGTCAGCGCGATGAGCGCACGAAGGAGCCAGTCGCCGGAGGGAGCCGCAGGCGCCGAGTGGGTCGCGGCTGCCGTGGCGCCGCCCGGCCTGCTCGCGATTGCGTGTTCGGGGAGCGGGCGCGGCCGCGCAGTCTTCGCGATACGCGTCCTGTGCGTCGCGACGGCAGCCAGAACTCGGGCTCCCGCACGTCCGCGCAGTGGGACGGCCGCGGCACCCTTCGTCGCGACGCCCGTCGATCTCCTCGCGCTCCGCTCGTGCACCGCCGGCGGGTGGCCCGTCTGCCGCGCTGCGTCCGTCGCCCCGCCGGAAGCGGGCCCGGTGCACGCTTGACTCTGATACTGCCGCCCGAGGCACTGATACTGCAGCGCCGACAGGCCGGCGCGGTCGTTCAGGGCGAGCAACGACAGTCGCTCGATCAGCTGCCGGTGCACCGCGTCGAGCCCCGAAACGGTGGTCGGCGCGAAAATGCAAAGGCCGATCCAGCGACCGTTCTGCACCACTTTGTACGGCGCATACGCGGCGCATAACTGCAGGCATTTCGCGCCGCGGAACCCGCAGACGGCTGGCGACATTTGCGGGTGTGCGTTGGCCGGTTCGGTCGTGCGGACGTCGGCCGTTTGTACCGGCCGTGAGACGCCCACCGAGTGGCCGGCGCCGCCGACTGGCCGCCCTTCCCGATACTGCGTGTCAGGAACCTGATACCACTGCGGAGGGTCGGCGGACACGACGCGAACTGCACGGGAAACGGCTTTGTGCGGCCGCACCGGATGCGCCGCCCGAACGGGAGTTGATATCACCGCGGGCGGAGCCTCGGGCGGCGTCGCGGCCGGCGCTCGATCGCGCTCCGCGTGCCGCCACTGGTGGGGTTTTGCAGCCAATTCCCAGCCGTCGTCGGCCGCCGGCGTCTTCACCGGCGCGGGCTCGACAACCGGTGCCGGTTGGCTCGGCGTGGCAGGTGCCGGGGCAGCGACGTCCATGGTCGCGTCGGGCTCGTCGGGCACGATCACGGCCGATTTTCCGAGCATCAGTTGCGGAGGCGGCGCCTGATCGTCCGCGTGCGCCGGTGTGGCATACGCGAGACCGAAGAGCGCAGCGGCCGTCACCAACGCGAGCGTGCGCAGCCTGCGCTGTCGACCTCTCCCCTCCCCCTGGTGCTGCGTATCCGACACGCCGCCCTCCGCGCGTGATCCGAAAATGGACGTCCACTAGATGAAGTACCCAACCTCGGTGTGTACGACCCATCGATTTGTAAATGCGCGAAGAAATCTCTACAGTCTGCGAACACGAAATGCGCAGAGTCAGCCAGCGGCAGTCTCGTCTCTCCAGCGCACAGGCTGCAGAGCTGCAGCGCGCCTACCGTTCCGACGGCGACCTCGCAGCACGAGAGCGCTTGATCGAGGCCTACCTACCGCTTGCCCGCTCACTCGCCCATCGCTTCGCCGACAGGGGAGAGCAGGTGGAGGATCTCGTGCAGGTCGGGTCGATCGGATTGATCAAGGCCGTCGACCGTTTCGAGCCCGCCCGCGGCGATCTCGCCGCGTTCGCCGTCGCGACGATCGTCGGAGAGATCCGGCGCCACCTGCGGGACAAGGGCGCATTGATTCGGGTTCCCCGGCGCCAGCAAGAGACGACGATGCGCCTCGGTCATGCACGCCGGCGTCTTACGCGTCGCCTCCAACGCGCCCCGACGCACCTGGAGCTCGTCGCCGCGGGGGAGATCACGACGAGCGAGCTCGCCGAAGCGGCCCGGGTCAGCGACGCTCGGTCGCCTCTCGCCCTCATGGACGAGGCTCCGGCGCTCAGCGCCGATGACGTCTTTCACGCGAGCGAGGACAGAGTCGCCGTCTCCACGGGCATGCGCGCGCTCCACCGGCGCGAACGCCAGGCGCTCCGGTGCCGCTACTACGACGACATGAGCCAGACCGAGGTCGCCGCCGCGCTCGGGATCTCGCAGACGCACGCCTCGCGATTGCTTGCCTCGGGGCTCGCGAAGCTCCGCGCAAATCTGGACGGAAACTCGGATTCTTCGGTGTCCAGCGAGCTAGACTCGAGCCATGGCGACTCCAGACGCCGTCCGGGACGCGCCGCCTGAAGGCACGCCCGCGCCGAAGCAGCGCCAGAAGGCCGGGACGTACAGCGGGCGGCTGCTTCTGCGCATGCCGCGCACCCTGCACGAGGAGCTCGCCAAAGCATCCGAACGCGACGGTGTCAGCCTGAACCAGTTCATCACCGGCGTGCTCGCAGCCGCCGTCGACTGGCGGAGTGCGAACGGCGAGCCGGGCGAGAGCTCCAGGCGGCGGCGTCCTCGGGGCATGGCCCTGCTGCTCGCGGTGAACCTGGTCCTCGTCGGCCTGGCGGCGGCGGCTGCGATCGGCTTCCTGATCGCCGCCTGGCTCAGCTAGCGCCGGCGACGGAAGAGGCCGCCGCGCGCCGCATCCGACGCGGGCTCCTCGCCGAGCGCACGGGCAGCCGCGAGCAGGTCGGGAGCTCGCAGCGTCATCAGCTCCGAGCGCTCGAGCTCGGCCAGCTCGGCGCCCTCCACGCGGGCGAGGCGCAGCGCCTGCGCGTTGAGCGCCTGCTCGAAGAGTGTCCGCGCGAAGCGCGCGTTGCCGAAGCCCTCGCCGCGCGCTGCGCCGGCGAGTATGTCGCGCAACGCCTCCCTGGCGCCGTCGTCGAACGCGTACTCGTACTCGCCGGCCAGCGTCTGCGTGATCGCGACCAGCTCGTCCGTGGAGTAGTCGGGGAAGCTGATCTCGCGGGAGAAGCGCGAGCGCAGGCCGGGGTTCGACTGCAGGAAGCGGTGCATCAGCCGCGGATAGCCGGCCACGATCACCACCAGCCGGTGGCGGTAGTCCTCCATCCGCTTCAGCAGCGTCTCGATTGCCTCCGGGCCGAAGTCGTAGCGCTCGTCGCCGACCGAGAGCGCGTACGCCTCGTCGATGAAGAGCACGCCGTCGAGCGCCCGGCGGATGACGCGGTCCGTCTTGATCGCCGTCATCCCCACGTACTGGCCGACGAGCGCCGCGCGATCGACCTCGACGAGGTGCCCGCGGCGGAGCAGGCCCATCGCGCGATACATCTCGGCGAGCAGCCGTGCGATGGTCGTCTTGCCCGTCCCCGGATTGCCGAGGAAGACGAGGTGCTGCGACGTCGCGACCTCCGGTAGCCCGTGCCTCTGCCGCTCGGCCTGGACCTGCAGGAACGCCACGAGTGCGTGCACCTGCTCCTTCACCGTCTCGAGCCCGGTGAGCGAGTCGAGCTCCGCCTGGAGCTCCTCGAGCGTGCGCGCCGGCTCGGGACGCCGGAGCGAGTCGAGCTGGTCGGCGATCCAGTCACCCGGGTCGCTGCCGCCGGCCGCCAGCCGGTCACCCAGGACGCGGAGGCCGCGTGCGACGTCTTCGAGGGGATTCCTGGCCATCTCGCGTCATTCTGCCCCTCGGACGAGGGGTTAAGCGGACGGCGAGCGGGGACGATTCGTTAACCTGGTTAACGAATTGCTTGCCGTGACTATCGACACAACCGCCCTCGCGAACCAGCTCCGGCCGGTGCTGCTCAAGCTCAACCGCGAGCTCCGGCGCGAGATCCACTCGCTGGGCGTCACGGGCGGCCAGGTCGGGCTGCTCGTCCAGATCAAGGCCAGGCCGGGCATCGGCATGCGCGAGCTGGCGTCGGTCGAGCGGATGTCCGTGCCGGGCATGTCGAAGTTCATCGCGCGCCTCGAGGAGGCCGGGCTCGTCCAGCGGGCTCCCGTGGAGGGCGACCAGCGCCGCGTCGGGCTCTCCCTGACGCAGGCCGGCCACAAGGTGCTCCGCTCGGTCAAGTCGAAGCGCACCGCCTGGCTGGCCGCGCGGCTCCGCCACCTCGAGCCGGAGCAGCTGGAGGCGATCGACGCGGCGATCGAGCCGCTCGCCCATCTCCTCGAGCTCGAAGAGGAGAGCGCATGACGGCCGCGATCCTTCGCGCCGGCGCACGAACCTTCCTCAGCGTCCGCAAGCACCGCAACTACCGCCTCTTCTTCACCGGCCAGGTCATCTCGAACATCGGCACGTGGATGCAGCGCGTCGCGCAGGCATGGCTGATCCTGTCGCTGACCCACTCCGCGGTGGCCGTCGGGATCCTCGCGCTGTGCCAGTTTCTGCCGTTCACGCTCTTCAGCCTCGCCGCGGGGGTCGTCGTCGACCGGCTCGACGCGTGGAAGACCGTGATCTCGACGCAGGTCACTCAGATGCTCCTCGCCTCGACGATCGCCGTGATCGCGCTCGCGGGCGTGGCGCAGCCGTGGCAGGTCTACGTGATCGCGGCGCTGATGGGCCTCGTCCAGGTGCTCGACGCGCCGTCGCGGCAGACGCTGACGTTCCGCATGGTCGGCCCGCTCGAGCTGAACAACGCGATCAGCCTCAACTCCGGCGTCTTCAACGGCGCTCGCATCTTCGGGCCCGCCCTCGGCGGCGTCCTGATCGCAGCCGCCGGTGCCGGCGTCTGCTTCGCCGTGAACGCGGCGAGCTACATCGCCGTCATCATCGGGCTGCTGCTGATGCGCCCGTCGGAGTTTCACGCCGTCGAGCGCCGCGAGCGGCCGCGCACGCTGCTCAGCAGCCTGAAGGAAGGCCTCTCGTACGCGCGGAACGACGAGCAGATCCTGCTCGTCCTCGTCCTCGTCGCCGTCATGAGCACCTTCTGCCTCAACTTCAACGTGCTGCTGCCGGTGCTCGCCAAGCAGACCCTCCACTCCGGGCCGGAGGTGTTCGGGATCCTTTCCGCCGTCTTCGGTGTCGGCGCACTGATCGGGGCGCTCGTCTCGGCGAACATCGCCCGCGCGACGATGGGCACGACCGTGATCGGCACCGCCGGGTTCGCGCTCAGCGAGCTCCTGATCGCGCCGCTGCGCTCGGCGGCGGTGATCGGCGTGCTGCTCTTCCTGGGCGGGATCTGTTTCACGACCTGGTCCTCGAACGCGAACTCGCTCATCCAGCTGGCCGCTCCCGATTACCTGCGTGGACGGCTGATCGGCATCTACTTCTTCGCCTTCGCCGGCACGGGGACGGCGGGCGGGATCCTCATGGGCTGGCTGACCGCCCTCGGCGGGACGGAGCTCGGCTTCGTGGTCGCCGGAATCGCCGGGCTGTCGATCTCCGCAGTCGTCTGGCTGCGCTCGCGAGCGGTTCCGCTCGTGGAAGAGCAGCCTGCCTAGCTCACAGAATCCTTCCGCAGACCGAACGCGTCGCTCACACGCGCCGGGGATAAGACCCGTGTGAAGGGCGGGCTGGCGCTGGCGATCCTCGTCGCGTCTCTGTTGGCGGCGGGCTCGAGCGGTCCCGAGGCTGCCGTCGCGCCCCCGCGTCCGAACATCGTCGTGCTCGAGACCGACGACCAGACGCTCGCGGAGATGCAGGTGCTCCCGAACGTGCGTCGCCTGATCGGCGACGCGGGCGTCACCTTCGACAACAACTTCGACTCCTTCTCGCTCTGTTGCCCGTCACGGGCGTCGTTCCTGACCGGCCAGTACTCGCACAACAACGGCGTGCGCGGGAACGCGCCTCCCGACGGGGGCTACGCCAAGCTCGACCACACGAACACCCTGGCGGTCTGGCTGCAGTCGGCGGGCTACTACACCGTGCACCTCGGGAAGTACCTGAACGGCTACGGCCTGCGAAACCCGCTCGAGATCCCACCGGGCTGGAGCGAGTGGCACGGCGCCGTCGATCCGACCACGTACCGCTACTACGACTACACCCTCAACGAGAACGGCGTGCTGACGACGTATTGCGCGACGCCGGAGCCGTCCTGCTACCAGACCGACGTCTACCGCGACAAGGCGAACGAGATCATCCGGCGCCGCGCGCCCGAGGGGCCGTTCTTCCTCTGGGTCGCGTTTCTCGCGAACCACTCCGGCGGGCCGCGCGAGCCCGGCGACCCGGCGGGCCTCGCCACGCCCGATCCTGCGCCTCGCCACGCGAATCGCTTCGCCGGGACGCCGCTGCCGGAGCCGCCGAGCTTCAACGAGGCGGACGTCTCGGACAAGCCCACGCTCATCCGGCGAATGCCGCCCATCACGCCTCGGGAGCGCGCGAACATCCAGGAGAACTGGCAGCAGCGCCGCGAGACGCTGCTCGCGGTCGACGAAGCCGTCACCTCGATCGTCGAGACGCTTCGGCAGACCGGCGAGCTCGACAACACGCTGGTGATCTTCACGAGCGACAACGGCTTCTTCCACGGCGAGCACCGGATTCGCACCGGCAAGGTCAGGCTCTACGAGGAGTCGATCCGCGTGCCACTGCTGATGCGCTGGACCGGGAACGCGACCCTGCCGCGCGGCGTCCACCGCAGCCAGCTGGCGATGAACGTCGACGACGCGGAGACGATCCTCGCAGCGGCAGGCGACACGGCGCGGCCCGGGCGGGTCGAGGACGGCGTCTCGCTCCTTCGGCTCTGGCGCGACGGCGGGCTCGAGCTCGGGCGCGACCTGCTGGTCGACAACATGCCCGGCATCACGCACTTCGACGCCATCCGCTCGCGGGACTTCCTCTACGCAGAGCACCGGAACGGCGACCGCGAGCTCTACGACCTGCGGAAGGATCCGTACGAGCTGCAGAGCCAGCATGCGAATCCTGCCTACGAGCGGATCAGGGACGCCCTCGCGGCGCGACTGCACAACCTCGCCACATGCGCCGGCGCGGCGTGCCGCGCAAGGCCGCCGCTCGTCGTGACGGCCGCGCGCCGAGGCCGCTGCGGCCCCGTCCGGGCGTCAGTCGCCGGCTCCGGCATCACCTCCGTGACCTTCCTGGTCGGCGGCCGGCGTGCCGCCACAGACACGCGCAGGCCGTTCGGCGCCACATTCCACTTCGCGCGAAGCGCGACCGTGCGTATGCGCGTCGCGACGGCGTTCGACCAGCTCGTGACCGTGGACCGGCCGATCCGCGGCTGCCGCTAAACGTCCGCGGTCGACCGATGCGCGTAGGCGAAGGGGTGGCGGTACACCTCACTCGCCTCGGTGCCGTCGACCGGAATCGCCACCTCTTCGCCCGTTCGGTCGTCGTGCGCAAACACGACCAGCGTCTGCTTCCGCCGATCCCAGATCAGCGCCACCTCGATGCCGCCCCCGTGCCGGCTCGCCAGATCAACGACATCGCGCATACCTCGCAGAGTCGCGCGTAGCCGGCCGCCTGGGACCGTCCAACCGGCCGAAAAGGACTAGACCGTCGTCTGATCGGCACGCGCCGGCGGCGTCCGATAATCCGTGGGATGCCCCTCGAGGTCCGCCTCAGCGAGCCGCCGCTTCTCGACGAGCTCATCGGGACGCTGCTGGAGCACGGCTGCGTCGCCCACCGCAGCGGTGCGTCGTCGTGCCGCGTCGTCCACGTGCACGCGGCTCACGCCGAAGAGGCCGAGATCGAGCTCGGCCTCTTCATGCGAGCGTGGCTGCTCGCCTATCCCGGGGTCTCGGCCGTCGTCAAAGGCTGACGGCCCGGCTCGCCGCCGCGAGCAGCGGCGTCTCGAGCAGTCCGCGACGGTACGCGGCGTTCACCGCTTCGGTGCGGGTCGACACGCCGAGCTTGCGGTAGATGTTCGTCAGGTGGAACTTGACCGTCTGCTCGGCCAGCCAGAGCTGCTTCGCAATCTGCTTGTTGGACATTCCCTCGCTGAGGGACTCCAGGATCGAGAGCTCGCGCTCGCTCAGCCCGACCTCGTCCGCCGCCGCCGCGGTCTGCGCCTGAGCCTCGCCGAAGACCGGCTGCGCCACCGCGCCGCCGACGGCAGTGCGAAGTGCCGACGGCAGATCCCGCGCCTCCACGTGCTTGCGGATGAACGCGACCGCGCCGCGCACGAACGCAGCCTGAATGACGTCCTCGTCGTTCACCCCCGACAGCACTATCGTCTTCACCTGCGGATGCCGCGTCCGCAATAGGTCGAGACACGCAAGCCCGTCCATCCCGGGCATGCACAGGTCGAGCAGCACCAGGTCGGGCTCGTGCCGCGCCGTCAACGGCAGCACCTGCTGGCCGCGTGTCGTGGTGGCCACGATCTCGAAATCATCGTGCGCCTCCGCCAGCGCAAGACGCACCGCCTGGACCATCAACTCGTGGTCGTCCGCAATCAGAACCTTCAGCCGCCGCATGGCCGATCCTCCCCCTAGTCGTCCCCAGAACTCCGGACGAATGGTGGTCCCGGCTTCGACTTTGGTCGATCCCTTGAACGAGGGGTAGGGAACAGAACTAGACGAACGTCCTGGGCCTCGCCGCGATAGGGTCGTCGGCTAGATGCCGCTCGTCCTCGTCGATGCGGCCGTGGGCGTGCTCGTGCCGGCCGCAATCATCGTCTTCGGCATACGTGCCCGTCGGCCCAGATCCGCTCGCGTGCGTGCCTTTGGATGGCTGCTCGTCGCCGTGCCGCTCCCGCTCGCGGTCGCGCTTCATCTCGCCGGGCGGCTGCCTGCGACGGTGGATCAGGCCACGTTCCTGGCGTGCGTTGCAGCCTTCGCGCTCGGAGCCGCGCTCGTCCTCAGCGGCGAAGAGCCCGACTGGCGCCGGGAGGACGAGGACGAGACGCCTCCGTGGTGGCCCGCGTTCGAGGAGGAGTTTCGCGCCTACGAGTCGTCCGGCCGTTCCACGAAAGTGCGGGCATGACGAGTCAGGCCTTCGGCGTCGCCCTGCTCGTCGGCTCCGCTCTGATCGCGTTCTGGATCTGCTGCCGGCTCACACGGCTCGCCCCGCGATCGATCCTCTGGGCGCTCATCCACATCGTCCTGTCGATCGTCGCCCTGCGGTCCGTGCCGTTCGTCTTCGACCGGTTCGGAGACACCACCCTTCCCGGCGCGATCTACATCGAGATCTTCGGGATCGCGTTCCCCGCTCTCGTCTACGGGTTCGTCAGCGGCGGGTGGCTGGCACGAGCGGCGCTCGGCCTCCTGCGTCCGTAGGTCAGTACAGCAGCGGGACGAGCCGGTAGCGCACCGACCGCGTGTACTGCCGGTACGTCGCGTCCCGGACGAGCACCCGCTCCTCTTCCACGATCCGCAGCAGCTGGAAGGCCGTGCTCAGGCAGAACAGCGCGACATTGACCGCCGAAGGGTTCTCCATCACGTAGCCCGTGTACGCGATCAGGTAGCCGGCATACGCGGGATGCCGCACCACCCCGTACGGCCCGCGCGTCTTGACGCCGCGGTCGGCGGCGACGAGCCCGAACGAGCGGCCGAGCGTGACCAGGCTCGCGAGCGCGACGAGCACCCCGACGAGCTGAAGGAGCTCGCACGGCAGGTGGGCAAGCCCTCCGCCGGACGGCCGCGCCAGCAGCATCGCGAAGCTGCCGATCGCGGCGGCGATCCAGGCGAGCGGGCGGTGGCTGACAGCGTCGGGCCGGCGGCGGACGAGGAACAGGACCGCGACCCAGCCCTCGAGGAGCGTCGTGCCGAGCCCCGACGGCTCGCCCGTCGACCGCCAGTGGGTGAAGTTCGCCCACGCGAAGAGCAGGAACAGCGTGACCAGCCCTGCGCGCGCGAGAAGAGCTGCCGCGCGCCTACAGAAGCCCATGCGAGCCGAGGAATGCCGGAGCGAGAATGAGCACGAACATCACCGGCAGGATGAAGATCGCCATCGGGAGCAGCATCTTCACGGGCGCCTTCTGCGCGCGCTCCTCGGCATAGGTCTGCCGCCGGTGGCGCAGGTCGCTCGCCTGCGCGCGCAGGATCTCGCTGAGCGGCGACCCGAGCTGATCCGACGCGAGCACGGCGTTGGCGAAGGCAGTTGCGTCCTCGCTGCCGACGCGGCGCGCGAAGTTGCGGATCGCCTCGCGCCTCGACTCGCCGACGCGAAGCTCGGTCAGCACCCGGCGCATCTCCTCGGCCAGCGCGCCCTCGTGCGCGTCCACGAGGTAGTTCACGGCCGCGTCGAAGCTCATCCCGGCCTCGATCACAAGAGCGAGCTGGTCGACGAAGTGCGGCAGCTCCTGGTCGATCCGCTCTGCGCGCCTCGTCGCCGCCTTGCTGAGCAAGAACCCGGGCAGGATCACGCCGGCCGCCGCGAACACGAGCCCGAGCAAGATCCGTCCCATCCCGTGCGCCAGGGTGAACCCGACGAACACGCCGAACGCCGTCGCCGCAACCCGACCGGCCATGAAGAGCTCCGCAGTGAAGCGCCGCGAGACTCCCGCGCGTCGGAGCGACAGCGTGATCTCATGGTCGGTCTGCTTCCGCCAGACCATGCGATGGACCTGGGCGAGCAGCGCGGCCGCGCGTCCGAAGATCGAGCGCCGGCCGTCCGTGACCGCAGCCGCGGCGACGTCCGCGGACGCGCGAACGCGATCGAGCGCCCGGCGCCGGTCGCGGTCGGCTGCGACCCGGGGCCGCGCCACCTGAAGGGCCGCCATCGCCAGGAGAGCGATGCCGGCGACGAGCAGCAGCATCATCGGCTAGTACCTCACATTCACGATTCGTTTGAGCAGGAGCGCCCCGAGCGTCATCGACGCGAGGCAGAACCCGATCAGGATGTGGCCGGTCGAGGTCTTGTAGAACGGGGCCATGTAGCTGGGGCTGATGAGCGTCATCAACGCGGCGAGGCCGAACGGAAGGCAGACGAGCATGACCGCGGACATGCGGCCCATCGACGTCAGCGCGCGCACCTTGCGGGCATGCCGCTGGCGCTCGCGCACCGTTTCCGAGAGCGTGTCGAACAGCATCGCCAGCGAGCCGCCCGTCTGCGACTGGACGTTGATCGCGGTTGCGACGTACTCGAGGTCCTCGGATCCGATGCGCTCGCACATCGCGCCGATCGCCTCGTCGAGCGGCCGGCCGAGACGCTCCTCGCCGAGCACCCGCCGGAGCTCCTCGGACGCAGGCGGGCTGCCGTCGTCCGCCACCGCGCGAAGCGCCGTGCGCAGGCCGTGCCCGGCGCGGAGCGACGATGCGACCGTCGCGAGCACGTCGGGCAGCTGACGGTCGAACGCCTTGGCGCGGCGGGTCCCGGCAACCGAGAAGACCACGTACGGCAGCGCGAGGCCGAGCAGCAGCACCAGGAGCGCGAGCTTCGGGCCGGCGCCCAGCGCGGTTGCGAGGGCGGCGAGGACGAACGCCGCGGCGAGGGCCAGATACGGGACGTGGCCGATCCGGAACTTCAGCCCGGAGCGCTCGAGCACGTGCTCCAGCCGTCTCGACCCGGGCAGGTCGCCCATGGCTTCCTCGGTCCAGGTGAGCAGGCCGGCGAAGCGTGGCGAGTCCTCTCGTTTGGCCTCCGCCTGTGCCGGGCGGCCGACGTGCGGGCTCAGCAGACGACTGATCTGAGGAGCCCGCCGCCGCCGGATCAGAGATGCCCCGGCGAGCGCGAGAAGCAGCGCCGCGAGCCCGACGATCACCGCCGCGGTGGTCGAGCTGTGCGCGGCGGGGATGGGGCCCGCTGCTCCGCCGTTCCCGCCGGGTATTGTCAGCCGGAGCGCCGTCTTCGACGCGCCGTCGCGGACGACGAGCGCGAGCGAGTCGCCCGGCCGGCCTTGCGTCAGGTACGAAAGCTGCCACGTGCGATCGAGCTCCCGGCCGAGCGCGGCGTACACACTTCTGAGGCGCGACACGTCATGGGCCCCGAAGAGCCTGCGGCCGGTGGAGGACGCGATCGTGGCGAGGGTCGTGCTGTCGGCTCTCCCGCCGGCAGCGATGGCGTAGACGACGACGTTCGCGTGCTGCGCGGCCGTGATCGCCTGCCGGAGCGATGCGGCCGACCCCTTGTCGCGACCGTCGGTCAGCAGCACGAGGATGCGCGTGCCCGCCGAGATTCTCTTCAGCCGCGACACCGATTCGACCACGGCGTCGTAGAGCGCAGTCCCCGGCTGGGTGTCGGGCGCGAGCTGCCGTAGCGTCGCGGCGACGTCGGCTTTCGACTCGCCTCCGCGTGTCAGCGGCAGGGCGACATGGCCGAATGCGACGAGCCCCGTCGCGCTCGCGCGCAGCTCCTGGCCGAGGAATTGCTCCGCAGCGCGCTTCGCCTCGCGGAGCGGCGCGCCTCGCATCGACTCGGAGTTGTCGACGGCGAGGACGAGTGCCTCCGCGGAGCCGAGCTGGCGCGCGCGCAGGAACGGTGCGCCATGGCCGTTCTCGAAGAGCGTGGGCTTCGTTCCCGCGGGCGCGAGCGCGGTGACCCGCACGAGCGGGAACGAGGACAGATCGACATGTCGGATCTGCACGGACGAGCTCGCAAGCGCGCTCGCCGGAAGCGCGAGCGCGACGACCGCCAGCAGCGCGACACAGGCCGCCCTCACGCCGCCCCCAGCCAGGTGGAAGCGGGGAGGTCCACGCCGTTCGCCTTCAGCTTCCCGAGGAAGTGCGGCCGGAGCTCGGTCGGCTCGAGCTGCCCGACCAGGTGCGAGTCGGTGCCCCCCTGCCGCTCCGCCGCGCGGGCCACGAAGAGGTCCTGAAGGGTCACGACGTCGCCCTCCATGCCGGCGATCTCGGTGATCTGGACCACGCGCCGAGAGCCGTCGACGAGGCGCGCGATGTGGACGAGCAGGTCGAAGCCGCCGGCGATCTGCTCGCGGATCGCCTTCACCGGCAGCTCGATGCCGGCCATCAGGACGAGCATCTCGAGGCGGTGCAGCGCGTCGCGTGCGGAGTTGGCGTGAACGGTCGTCAGCGACCCGTCGTGGCCGGTGTTCATCGCCTGGAGCATGTCGAGCGTCTCTGCGCCGCGAACCTCGCCGACGATGATCCGGTCGGGCCGCATACGCAGCGCGTTGCGGACGAGATCGCGGATGCGGACCTCGCCCTCGCCCTCGACGTTCGGCGGCCGCGACTCGAGCGACACGACGTGCCGCTGCTGCAGCTGGAGCTCCGCTGCATCCTCGACGGTCACGATGCGCTCGCTCGCCGGGATGTACGAGGACACCGCGTTGAGGAGCGTCGTCTTACCGGTGCCTGTTCCTCCCGAGATCAGGATGTTGAGCTTGCCGCGCACGCATTCCGCGAGGAAGTCGGCGGACTGCGGGCTGATCGAGCCGAGCCCCACGAGGTCCTGCAGCGACAGGGCATTCCGCGCGAACTTCCGGATCGTCAGAGACGGGCCCCGGAGCGAGAGCGGCGGGATGATCGCGTTGACGCGGCTGCCGTCGGGCAGCCGTGCGTCGACCATCGGCGACGACTCGTCGATGCGCCGGCCGACCTGCGAGACGATGCGGTCGATGATGCGCAGGAGATGGGCGTCGTCGAGAAACGCGGCGTCCGTCTCCTCGATCACTCCGCGACGCTCCACGTAAAGCTGGTCGTACGCGTTGACCATGATCTCCGTCACGCTCGAGTCGTGCAGGAACGGCTCGAGCGGTCCGTAGCCGAGGATGTCGTCCGCGATCTGACGCTCGAGGCGAGCGCGCTCGCTCGGGCTGAACGGAGCATCCTCCGCGGCCAGCTGTTCTGCGACGAGCTGGCGCACGCGCGGCTCGAGCTCCCCCGCGCCCTCGAGATTGAGGAACGCGGCGCCGAGGCGCGAGATGCAGGCGCGATGGATCCGCGTCTTGAGCTCCGCCTGCGGGTCGCGCGCCTTCGACCGAACCGACCCCTGGTCGACGCGCAGCCGCTCGGCGAGCACCAGCGCGTCGCTGCGGGAGTTGAAGCCGTTGCCCTCGGCCATGGTCATCGCCGGCCTCGCAATGCGAACCGCCGCGACGCCGGGGCCGAGGCGAGCGCCGCGCTCGGCGCCGCCGCGAACAGCTTCTTGGCCAGCTCGGTGGCGGCGCGCGCGAAACGGCCGTCCTTGTCGGCGAGCACCGCCGGAACGCCGCGGTTGAGCGCCGCCGGCACGGCAGCGTCGTCGGGCAGCTCGAATGCGAGCTCCGCATCGAGCGCCTGCTCGATCTCCCGGCGCACGACGCCGCCCGCGGCGCCGAGCCGGTTGACGACGATCGACACGCGGTCGCGCGAGAAGCCGAGGCGGTCGATGGTCTCGAGGCCGATGCGGACGTTCTTCAGCGACGTGATCTCGGGATTGCAGACGAGCAACAGCTCGTCGGTCCGGTCGAGCGCCGCGAGCATCGCCGCGTCGAACAGCGGGCCGGTGTCGATGACGAGCGCCCCGTAGGCGTTCCGCGCAGCGTCGAGGATCGCGCCGACCTCGGCCTGGCCCAGGATCTGCGCCTCCTCGGGCCGCTTGGGCGCCGCCAGCAGCGCGAGGCCGGTCTGCGGCTCGTGGCAAACGAACGCCTTGACCTTCTCGGAGTCGATCTCCCCGCTCGAGCCGGCCAGATCGGCCACCGTCGCACGAGGTGGCACGGCGAGCATCAGGGCCGCGTCCCCGAACTGCAAGTCGAGGTCGACGAGCAGTGCGTCGACACCCGCGCGCGCTGCAGCGACCGCGATGTTGGTCGCGAGAATCGTCTTCCCGCTGCCGCCTTTCGGCGAGAAGACGGTGACGACTTTGCCCGCACCTGCGCCCGCCGCGTTTGCGAGCGAGGCCTTGCGCAGCGCGAACAGCAGCGTCTCGGGCGACTGCGGCAGGACGATCACGTCCGCAGCGCCCACGGCCAGGCCGGCTTCGACGATCCCGTTCGGCTCGCCGTACGCCGCGAGGATCAGCGGCGCGTCCGAGAGCGAGCGCAGCTCGCGGATCTCACCGGCGAGCTCGTCGGACGACGACGATTCGAGCACGTGCAGCGCCACGTCGACCGAGCCCGCGGAACCGTTGCCGTTCGGCTTGATCACCGTGACTGCCGGCTGGTCGTGCAGCGCCGGCGCGAGCCGAGCGGCTGCGCCGCCCGTGAGCAGCACCCGCAGCATCGATGTGTGCCCGTTACGGTGCATCGACGCTCTCCGGATAGTCCCCTGCGATCTGCGTCTTCGCCGACGGAAGGCCGCGGCCGAGGATCGAGAACAGCGTTTCGATCGTCGGGCTGCTGTTGCTCGGCTTGTTGGTCGGGCGCAGGGCGAAGAACCACGTTCCCTGCTTCATCGCCCAGCCCATCGTCTGCGCCTGCCGATCGGTCATCACGACCTGTGCCGACGTCGTCGCGACGCCGCCGACGGACGCGGCCTTCGCGGCGCCCTCCGGCGCCTTCAGCACGAGCAGGTTGCGGAGCGCCACGCGCGCTGCGGCTCTGCCGATCTGACCCAGGTGGTACTTCGCAGTGACCACGACGTCTACGTGGTCGCCGTCGGAAAGCGTCCCCGCGAGGAGCTGGTTCGGGTCGCCCGGAACGACGACGACGCGCTGGTTGCCCGAGAACTTGGCGAAGACCCCGCCCTGCGCGATCGGCGCGAACTGACGCAGCGTGACCTGCTGTCCCTTGTAGATCTCGCCGGCGGCGACGCGCGACGTCAGCGGCTGCGCGCTCGCGATCGATCCCGGCACCACCGCGCGCCGCGGTACGGTCTGCGCCTTCAGATAGCCGCCTGCCGCGATTGTCGCCCCGTCGGTGCCGGCCGGAATGTCACGCGCCGCGACGAGAACGCTCACGAGCCCCGCGCCGTGCGTAACGCTCTTCCGGTAGCTGACCACGTAGAGCCCGATCAGGACGGCCGCGATCGCGGCGAGCGCCAGCGGGAGTGCAAGGTTTCGAAGTCTCGATCTGGTCACGGAAAGTCCTTTCGCTTATTGGGTGAGCGTGATCACGTGCACGCCGAAGTCGGTCGCCCCGCCGATCGTCCCGCCGGCGGCGAGATCGGTGGCGATGAAGGTCGTGAAATGGCCGGTGAGGATGCGGTCCTTCGACCCCCAGGTGACGCCGCCCGGATGGATCACGAAAGCGGCCCAGCCGATGATGTGGAAGAAGTAGTTCGAGCCGCTCGACGCGACGGTGTCGAACACCGGGAAGAACAGCGGCGTCCCGACGCGCGCGTCGAAGCCGTGCTTGACCGGCCCGACCGTCTCGCCGGTCTTGACGCCGTACCACTGGTTCGCCGGCAGCGAATCGGGGTAGCCGTTCTCGATCCAGCTCTGGAGCTGGCTGCCGCCGATCCCGGCCGACGAGCCGCACGCCGTCGAAGCCGTCGAGTGGCAGGTCAGGTTGATCAGCCCGATCGTGCTGGAGCTCACGTTGCTCTCGTCGAAGCTGATGCTGACGGTCCGCCCGTAGCAGCTCGGGCTCGTCGCGGCGCAGGCGACCGTGTTCTTCACCGCGACTGGCGCGACGTTCTTCATCTCCGCCGGCACGCTCACCGAGGCGCGCGCGTGCGCGCGGATGGTCACGTTGTTGAAGGCCGCCCCGTAGATCTTGGCGAGAAAACCTGGCGCAGTCGTCTGAGCCGCGACGTCGATCGTCGCTGCGTCGGGGAACGTGACCGTCGGTGCAGAAATGCCTGCGTAATTCGTCTGCGCATAGCTGACGGCGGTGGACGTGGCGCCCGGCTGGTCGGTCGGCAGGTTCTGCGCTCCCGCGAGCGCGCCGGCATCGGCCGCGGTCTGGAGGTGACGCTGCGCGCGATACCACGAGCCGACGTCGAGGACCAGCGCCGCCATGCCGACGATGACGAGCAGCAGCGCGACGACGAACACGATCGCCTGACCTGCCTCGTCGTTGGCGCGCGCGTTCGGGCGGATCATTCCAGCCGCTCCGTTCCGGTCGCGACCATGCTCCCGGTCCTGTTGATCGCCGGCAGCCCGAACATGCCGGGCAAGCCGATCGTGAACGGATAGCTGATCGAGACCGTGTAGGAGCTGCCGGTCGGGCCGGGCGTCGACGGCGTGCACGTGATCCGACTCGAGATCACGCTCCACTGCGAGGACGAGACGGTGGACTGAATTGCGGTTATCGCAGCGCTGCACGGGCCGGTCGTGCGGTGCACGGCCGCGGCGCGCGCGCCGACGCGGGCGGCGTCGGTGATCGCGAGATAGTTGTGGAAGGCCAAGCCGAACTGCGTGATCGCGAGCAGCAGGAAGAGCAGAAACGGCAGGATCAGCGCGAACTCCACGATCGCCTGGCCGCTTTCGCTTGCGATGGTCGACTGGGTGTTGTGATTTCTATGCATGAGCGTGGTTGACGTCAGAGCCTCCGCAGTGGGGCGGAGGCTCTGACGTCGAGTGGCGCACTAGAGCGCCGTGATGACCGTGTTGATGGCCCCCTGGATGGCGCCGGTCAGACCGGTCCACGTTGCGGCCAGCAGAACGCCGACCACGATCACTGCGAGAACGAGCGCGTACTCGACGAACGTCTGACCGACTTCGCCGCGCACACGAGCGAGCAGTGCGTAGAACAGGGACATTCGATCCTCCCCTTCATGGTTTCGGGGGCACTAGCCCCCCCTCGCAGCAATGTTTAGAGTGGCGCGCCCCTCGTCTGAACAGCCGAACGGCTCACGCGGACGGGACGTTGGTCCAGGTCCGCGTCGGCGCGGCCGTCACATACTCGATGCGGGATGAGGGGAAGTTGGATCAGGGGGACGCGTCGTGGCGTCGTTTAGCGAGACTCCGCGCGAGCGGCGTGCGAGCCGGCCGTCGCGTCGCCCGAGCCTGAGGACGGCGGTCTCGCTCGCGCTCGTCGCGTTCATCGTCCTGATCGCGCTGGGGTTCGTGCGATGAGCTTCACGGTCACGTTGGTGCTCGGCACGTTCCTGCTCGCGATCTGGTGCGATGCACGGCTGGAAAAGCTGCGGCCCGCGTCGACGACCTGGCGCGTCGTCCACGTTGCGGCGGCCTGCGCGGTGCTGCAGGTCGCAAGCATCGGCGCCGGCTTCCTGGTGCCGGACGGCGCAGGCGCCGGGCACCAGCTCGTCGCCGTCTTCGCGATTCTCCTGCCGGCGTTCGTCTACACCTTCGTCGCGGGGCTCTGGCTCCTGCGGACGCTCGCAGAGCTCGGCTTCGCCCGCCGCTGAGGAGCGGTCGACCGGCGGCTAGGCTGCCGAGGTGGAGGGGGGTCGGCAGCACTACAACGTCACGCTCGCGATCCTGACGCTCGCCGGGATCGCGTACGCGCTGCAGCAGACGATGGTCATCCCGGCGCTGCCGACGCTCCAGCAGGACTTGAACACGACGACCACCTGGGTGACGTGGGTGTTGACGGTCTTCCTGCTCGTCGCATCGGTCGCGACGCCGATCCTCGGGAAGCTGGGCGACCAGTACGGCAAGGAGCGCGTGCTTCTGATCTCGCTGCTGCTGTTCCTTGCCGGCTCGATCGGCGCTGCCGCCGCCTGGAACATCTGGGTGCTGATCGCCTGGCGCGCGCTGCAGGGCGCGGGCGCCGCCGTGTTCCCGCTCAGCTATGGGATCATCCGCGACGAGTTTCCACGGGAGAAGGTCGGAGTGGCGATCGGGCTCATCTCCGCGGTGTTCGGGATCGGCGGCGGTTTCGGCATCGTCCTCTCCGGCGTGATCGTCGACCACCTCTCGTGGCGCTGGCTCTTCATCGTCGGCGCGATCAACATCGCCGCGGCCGCCGTGCTCGTGCACAGGTTCGTGCCGGAGTCGCCGATCAAGACCCCGTCGCGCGTGGACTTCGCCGGCGCCAGCCTGCTCTCGGGCGGGCTGATCTGCCTGCTCGTCGGGCTGACCGAGGGTGAGACCTGGGGCTGGACGTCCGCCGCCACGCTCGCGCTCGCCGTCATTGCCCTTGCGTTCTTCGTGGCGTGGGTGCTCGCGGAGCTGCGCGTGCGCGAGCCCATGGTCGACATGCGGATGATGGCGATGCGACCGGTGCTCTTCACCAACCTGACGGCCCTCGTCGCCGGCTTCGCCATGTTCGGCACCTTCGTGCTCGTCCCGAACTTCGTCGAGACGCCGCACGGCCTGCCGCTTCGCGTCCAGCACCTCGTCGACTACGGCTTCGACGCGAGCGCGACGAAGGCGGGCCTCTACCTGCTCCCGAGCTCGGTCACCCTGCTGTTCGCCGGGCCCGTCGCGGGATTGATCGGGCGGCGCACCGGCTTGAAGTGGCCGCTCTCGGCCGGGCTCCTCCTCGTCGCGGGCGCGGCGGCGTCGCTCTCCGTCTGGCACGACGAGTCGTGGCAGATCCTCGCCGCGATGGCGGTGCTCGGCATCGGCGTCGGCTTCGCCTTTGCGGCGATGGCGACGCTGATCACCGAGGCCGTGCGACCGTCGGAGACGGGCGTCGCCACCGGCATGAACACGGTCATGCGGACGGTGGGCGGCGTGATCGGCGGCCAGGTCGGGGCCGCGCTGCTCGCGGCGCACACGATCCCGCGCACCGGGGGCGTGCCGTCCGTCGTCGGGTTCGAGATCGCGTTCGCGATCGGCGCCGTCGCGGCGTTCGCCGGCGCGACGCTCGCGGTCTTCGTGACGCCGCCGCGGCTGCGGCGGCGGGAACGGCTCGAATTGACCGAAGTCTTAGGCAGGTCTTGAGTAGTTCTTAAAGCGCTGCGGTTCGATGAACGGAACACCACGACCGAAAGGAGGTCACACGTGTTCCGACCGAAACACGCCGTCTGGCTCGCCTCTGCCGTGACGGCAATGGCTCTGGGCGGCGCGGGCGTCGCGCTCGCCGCAAGCGGCGGCTCGAGCTCCGGCTCGTCGGGCGCGGGCACCACACCGACGACGACCACTCAGCCGAGCTCGCATCACTGCGATCACGACAACTCCAGCACGTAGACGAGCAAAGACATGTCCCGGGACAGTCCCGGGACATGTCTACTCACGTGGTTACGAGGTTGCGCCGAGGCGGATCGTCGTCAGCACGAAGACGGCGTGCTGGGGGATGGTCACGGCGACGACGCCGTTGGCGTCGGCGGTGACCACCTGCTTCGGGGCGACGAGCCCGTCGGCGTTCGCATTCCAGATCAGCAGGTTGACCGGCTTCGAGGGCGGGAAGCCTGCAATCGAGTACGACGTGGTCGTCGTGGTGCCGGCATTGAGCTGCGCGCCCACGGTGTCGAGGCCGATCACCGTCAGCTGCTTCGATTTGCCGAGGTACGCCGAGAGGATGCGCGACGTGCCGGGCACGGAGTCCATCGCGACGACCTGCCAGCCTCGCTTCACCGTGGCGGTGAACAGCTGTAACAGGTTGTACATCGGGTAGAGCGGCCAGCCGTTCTGCGGCGCGCCGATGACGTAGTACGCCTGCGAGCCGTTGTCGTACTTGCCGTAGTACGAGTCCCATTTGCTGGTGCCGAGGAAGCCGAGGTCGGCGGCCAGGACGTCGAACCACGCGTGCTGGAACGCGCTGATGTTCGTCTGCGTGATGGGCGTGCCGTCCTCCCAGACGCCCGGGTCGACCTGTGCCGCGCCGTCGAACGTGCGCAGGCCGCGAACGCCGTACTCCGTGACGTAGATCGGCTTGCGGGCTTTCTCCGGCATCGCGTCGACGATCGCGCGCACCTCCGTGAGCCGGTCGACGAGCTTCTGCGTGTCCCAGTAGTCCCAGAAGACGTGGATCGAGTAGGCGTCGAGGATGTCCGACATGTGCGCGCCGAGGTACTGGAACCAGACGTTCTGGTTCGGCGCGCCGGTATCCGGCCCACGCACGAGGTCGCCGCCCATGTACTTGACCTGTCCGCGGATCGACTGGATCAGCGGGTCGAGGTCGCGATACTGCTTCACGTAGGCGTCCATCGTCATCCGCGTGCGATTGGGCTCGTTCTGGAGCGTCACCCAGCGAAGATGCGTGATGCCCTTGTTGCGGACGAGGTCGAGCAGGACGTCTGCGAACTTCTGGGGCAGCAGCGTCCCGCCCTGCCAAGTGATGTTGATGTCCGTGCCCGTGCTCTGCGCGAACTGAACGGTGCGGACGAACGACTGCATCTTGTCCGGGTCGGTGAACGCCTGCGGCGTGAAGAAGATGCGCGAGAACTCGGGATGCAGCGCCCGCATCTTCTTCTCCATGTCGACGACGTTGGCATCGGTGACGCCCGCCGCGCGGCTGAGCGCCGCGTAGACGTGGTGGTTGAACTGGCCGCCGTAGCCGCCGAAGTCGGGGACGACGACGGTGCCGGTGCGCGCCTTGAACTCAGCGACGTCGACGGTGACACGGCGCGGGAGGGTGCCGGTGACGAGAACGCCGAGCGGATTCGCGCCGAGCGTCGTGAGGGTGACCGGGAGCTTGACCGTGGTGCGCCGGCGCGGCCTGAAGGTGGCCGTGCGGGCGGCGAGGACCTGGCGGTCTGCCGTCGTCACGAGGACGCTCGCCTTGCGCGGCCGTGCGGCGCGGTCGATGACCTTGACCTCCACGTAGAACGGGTGACCCGGCAGAACCGCGCGGTTCGCCTTCACCGAGGCGACGACGAGCCCCGACGGCTTGGCCGCCGCGGCCGTCCCCGGGACGAGGACGGCGAGCACGGCGGCGAAGACGACCCCCCTCTTCACGGCGGGTCAGGCTACCGGCGACCCGTTAGGACTACTTGAAGATGTTCACGGCTCTGGCGGCGACGAGCAGGATCACCATGGCCGACACCGTCGCCTCGAGGAGCATCAAGAGCTTCGCCCACCGGTTGAGCGGCATCGCGTCGGTCGGGCTGAACGCGATCGAGTTCGTGAACGAGACGTACATGTAGTCCACGAAATGCGGGCGCCAACCTGGGGCGGACAGCTCGGGGTTCTCCATCTGGGGAAACTGGAAGTCGGGCGGAGGCGGGTCCGGCTCGATCCGCCGCGCCGGGCCGCCGCGGTCGAAGAGCCAGAACCAGAGGCCGAACAGGATGACGTTCGTCAGCCAGACCGCTGCGCCTTTGAGCAGCAGATGCGCGCCGCTCGACTCGTGGCCGCTGACGAGGGACGCGATCACCGAGAGGACCAGGAAGCCGTTCCCCGCGCTTGCGAGCGCGAGCAGTGTGATGCCGACCTGGCGCCGGATCCCCATCTCCACGAGCGCACGATGCGGTCGCTGCCACGTGTTGATGACGAGGAATGCCGCCTCCGGGGCAACGGGCAACAGCCACATCCACCAGGCGATGACCCATGTCGTCCAGCCTTCGACCTTGCTGCTGACAGCGAGGGCGATCTGCAACGCGATCGCGACGGCGACCGCCGGCCCGGCTTCCCAGCGCGCTTCGATGTCGACTTCGTGACCGGGTTCGTCCGTCAAAGTAGGTTGAGCATATGGCTGCAAACCAGTTCCTGAGTCGAGCCGAGAAGGCGACGAGGAGCTCGAAGCGCGTGGCACTGCGGGACAGCGTCGACTACGTCGAGCTCGTGCGCGACCTGGCCGCGATGGCGAACTCCGGTGGAGGCGTGATCGTTCTGGACGGCGTTGCGGGCGTCGACGAGGAGCTGCTGCACGAGCAGCTGAGCCGGTACGCGGAGCCCGAGTTCGAGGGGTTCGAGGTCGAGCCGCTCCGCCGTGACGGGCGGCCGTCGACCGCGGTTGTGGTCGAGGGCGTGCGCAACGCCCCTCTGGTGTTCACGCGGGTGGGCCGGATCGGCGCCGATCACGTTGCGTTCGTGCGCGGCGGGTTGTACTTCCGGCACGGCGCGAAGAGCGAGGCGGCGACGGGCGAGGATGTGCGCGACTTCATCCGCCGGCAGCTCGACGCAACGCGGACGCAGTGGCTCGCGAACATCCGCCAGGTGATGCACGCGCCCGACGGCGCCGAGGTCGCGGTGATCGAGACGGCGGAGCGGGACGACGAGGGCCGCCCGACCCTGATCAGGCTGACGACCGACCCGCACGCACCGCTGTACGGACAGGTCGACCCGGACCAATCGCATCCCTATCGGCAGAAGGAGGTCATCCGCGAGGTGAATGCCCGGCTCGGCGAAGGCGCGGTCAACGCCTTCGACGTCCTGAGCGTGCGGCGTGTGCACGCTATTTCCGAAGAAACCCGCCCCGAATTCGTGCACGTTCCGAAGTTCGGCTCGCCCCAGTACAGCGATGCGTTTGTCGAATGGCTTGTTGCGGAGCGCCGGCGGGATCCGCGATTCTTCGAGCAGGCGAAGCTCTCCTACCTCGCCACTCGACCACGCCGCTCACGCGAAAGGAGCACGTAGATGGCCGGCAATCCGGTGCACTTCGAGATCCCGGCGCAGGACACGGGCCGCGCGCAGAAGTTCTACAAGGACCTGTTCGGCTGGGAGTTCCAGGCCTTCGAGGGGCCTATGGAATACAACATGACGCGCATCTCCGACACGTCAGGCGCCGCCGTCTTCCCGAGCGACCCGGGCGCGATACGGGTCTACTTCGACGTCGACGACATCAACGCGGGCGCGGCGAAGCTGCGCGAGGCCGGGGGCGAGGCGGACGATCCGCAGGCCGTCCCCAGCATGGGCTGGTTCGTCACAGGCAAGGACACCGAGGGCAACGCGATCGGGCTCTGGCAGAACGACCCGTCCGCGCCCACGCCGGGCTAGATCGTCCAGGTGTCGCCGCCGCCGAGCAGCGCGGCGAGATCGCCCTCCTTCTTTTGGCGGGCGGTTTCGAGCTGCTCGGCCATGAGCTCGTCGTAGACGGGGCGCTCGACGTCACGGAAGACGCCGACAGGCGTCGCGCCGCACGTCGAGCGCGTCAGCCGGGTCAGCGCGAAGGCCGCGCTCGGCTCGGCGTGCCGCGCGTCGTGGACGAGCAGCTCCGACTCGTCCGTCACGTCAACGACCTCGACCGAGCCGTCCGGCCGCTGGCGCACGCCCTTCTCGCTCTCCTCGCCAAAGCGGATGGGCTTTCCGTGCTCCAGGTAGATCCGGTTCGTCTTGTCGTCGCGGACGAAATCGAACGCACCGTCGTTGTAGATGTTGCAGTTCTGGAAGATCTCCACGAACGCGCTCCCGCGATGCGCGGCCGCCGCGCGGAGGACGTCCGTGAGATGCCCGCGATCCGTGTCGATCGCGCGCGCGACGAACGTCGCTTCGGCGCCGATCGCCACGCTCAGCGGATTGAACGGCCAGTCGAGCGATCCCATCGGCGTCGACTTCGTCACCTTCCCGAGCTCGCTCGTCGGCGAGTACTGCCCCTTCGTCAGCCCGTAGATCTGGTTGTTGAAGAGCAGGATCTTGACGTTCACGTTCCGGCGCAGCGCGTGAATGAGGTGGTTCCCGCCGATCGACAACGCGTCGCCGTCGCCGGTCACGACCCAGACACTCAGATCCGGGCGGGACGTCGACAGCCCCGTGGCGATCGCGGGCGCGCGGCCGTGGATCGAGTGCATCCCGTAGGTCTCCATGTAGTACGGAAAACGCGCGGCGCAGCCGATCCCGGAGACGAAGACGATCTTCTCCTTCGGGACGTCGAGCTCCGGCATGAACGACTGGAGCGCCGCCAGGATCGCGTAGTCGCCGCAGCCCGGGCACCACCGGACTTCCTGGTCCGTCTTGTAGTCCTTGGCCGTCAGCTTGCCGTTCGTGGCCACCGCTCTCGATGATAGGCCAAGCCTCGTGCCCATCGACCACGTCAACCTCCCCATCGCCGACCTCGAGGCGAGCAAGGCCTTCTACGCAGCTGCCCTCGCCCCGTTGGGCTTCGAGCTGGTCTACGAAGGCCCCGACTCGCTCGGCTTCGGCCGCGGTGACGGCGGAGAGGACGACGAGCCGATCGCGCTGCGGCTCGGCGAGCCGCCTGGTCGAGGCAGCCACGTCGCGTTCGCTGCGGCGAACGCGGACCAGGTCGACGCCTTCCACGCCGCCGCCCTCACGGCCGGCGGCCGCGACAACGGAGGGCCCGGCGACCGCCCCTACGGCCGCCGTTACTACGCCGCGTTTGTGATCGACCCCGACGGCCACAACATCGAAGCGGTCTACAAGGGAGGTTCGTGATGCGTGGAAGCTGCCTCTGTGGAGGCGTGAGGTTCGAGGTGGAGGCCGCACCGGACTCGCTCCGCTACTGCCACTGCACGAGCTGCAAGAAGCTCTCCGGCGGAGCCGGCACCGTCAACTTCGGCGTTCCGCCGTCGGCGATCCGTATCGTCGCCGGCGAGGAGCTCCTGCAGAGCTTCACGCCGGAGGGCGGCAGCGCGAAGACGTTCTGCAGGACGTGCGGCGCAAACCTGTTCGGCGGCGGCTGGCCGGACAGCGAGCGGGCGAGCGTCCGCGTCCCCACGATCGAGGGCCCGATCGACGCCAACGTCGGCGCGCACATCTACGCGCGCTCGGTCGCGTCGTGGGAGACGCTGCCGGACGACGGCGCCGAGCGACTCGAGACGACCTCGCGCTAGCCGGCCATCGCCTTGCGCGTCTCGTCGATCGCTTCCTGGGCCCAGACGATTGCCTGCGGATTCTCGGGATCCCGCTTGCGCACCTCCAGCGCACGCTCGAACGCCTCGAGCGCACGCTCGTACTCGCCGGCCTCGTAGTGGTGCCAGCCGAGGTTGTTGAGCAGCGGCCCGGCCCAATAGGAAGCGTCGGGCTCCGATGCCGCGAGCGCGAGCCCGCGGTCGGTCCACTCGACCATCTGCTCGGGCGCGGAGATCGCAACCATGTGCGCGGCGTCGCCGGCGAACCAGTGCTGGCCGAGCTCGCACGCACGTCCGAAGGCCGCCTCGAACACGGGCACCGCCGCGGCACCGTCGCCGCCGGAGCGCAGCTTGCGGCCGCGCTCCAGCTCGACCCGCACGCGGACGAGCCCGTCGTCACCCGCGAGCGACTCGGCCTGCTGGAGCAGCTCCTCGCACGCGTCGAGCTCGTCGCGCAGCGAATGCACGCGCGCGAGCTGCGTCAGCACCTCTGCGCGCCCGACGTCGGAGCCCTCGCGCTCGAGCTGCTCGCGCAGCCGCGCCTCGCTCGCGTCGACGTCCTCGAAATCCCAGAGCGGTCGCAGGCGGTCAGGCATCGATCGGAACGTGGCCGGGCTCCGCCGCCACCCGATCGAGCCAGGCGCGCGCTGCCGCGTACGGCTCGAGCGAGAACCCGCCCTCCTCGGCGACGTGCGTGTAGCCGTAGAGCGCGATGTCGGCGAGCGTGAGCGAGTCGCCGACGACGTAGTCACGTCCGTCGAGATGCTCGTCGAGCGTGCGCAGCACGCGCTCGCCCGCCTTCATCTTCGCCGGGCGCTCGGGCTCGAACACCTCGGGCCGGCCGGAGTACGCGACCCAGAAGCGCACGACCGCGATCGCCGGCTCGAGATCGTATTGCTCGAAGAACATCCACTGCAGCACCTGCGCGCGCAGGTAGCGGTCCTCGGGAACGAATCGCGTCCCGTCTCCGAAGTACCAGAGGATCGCGCCCGACTCGCCGAGCGAGCGGCCGTCGTCGAGCACGAGCGTCGGGACGCGCGGGCCGGGGTTCAGCTTGCCGAGCAGCTCACGCCGGTTCGATCGGTCGATCACGTCGACCGCCTGCCGCTTGTAGGGAATGCCGAGGTGCGCGAGCAGCAGGCGCACCTTGTAGCAGTTGCCCGAGACCGGGCTGTCGTAGAGGACGATCAAAGACGCACCCGCGGAAGCCAACGCGGGACGCGCGCGCGGTATTCCTCGTACTCGGCGCCGAAGCGCCGCCGGAGCCCCGGCTCCTCGACGAGCGGGAAGTAGAGAGCGTTGACGACGACGAAGATCGCGATCTCGACGACGAGCCCCCACGAGCGGAAGAGCAGCGCTTCGCCGGCCAGGATCGTCGCGACGCCCGTGATCATGGGATTGCGCACGTAGCGGTACGGCCCGCAGACGACGAGCGTCGACGTGGGGTCCCATGGCGCCAGCGTGCCCTGGCCGACGCCGGCGAAGAGCCGAACCGTCCACGCGACGAGCGCGAGCCCGATCGCAATCAGCAATGCGCCGATCACGGCGGTCACCGGCTCGATGTTCGCGCCGCCGAGCCAGACGACGACCGCCGGGATGACGATCGCAACCGTGCCTGGCAGGAGCACGATCGCGCGCAGCTGCTTCAGGCGTCCACCATCGCCTCGATGGCGTCCGCTACCTCGCCGGCGCGGAACGGAATGCCGCGCACGAGGTTGAAGCCGGTCGCATCGACGAGGAATTCCGCACGAACCAGCTTCTGCAGCTGGCCGAGGTTGATCTCGGGCACGAGCACCTTCTCGTACCTGCGCAAGACCTCGCCGGTGTTGCGCGGGAACGGGTTGAGGTGGCGCAGGTGCGCGTGGGCGACCTTCTTCCCGGCACCGCGCACTCGGCGCACGCCGGCCGCGACGGAGCCGTAGGTGCCGCCCCAGCTGAGGACGAGCGTCGCGGCGCCGTCGGGGTCGTCGACCTCGAGCTCCGGGATGTCCTGCGCGATCCCCGCGACCTTCTGCGCCCGCAGGCGCACCATCAGGTCGTGGTTCTCGGGGTCGTAGCTGACGTTGCCGGTGACGTCCTGCTTCTCCAGGCCGCCGATCCGGTGCTCGAGACCGGCCGTTCCCGGAATCGCCCACGGCCGGGCGAGCGTCTCCTGGTCGCGCCGGTACGGCTCGAACTCGCCGCCGTTGGCCTCGGCGAAGCCGGGGTCGATCGGCGGAATCGCGTCGGCGTCCGGCAGCAGCCACGGCTCCGAGCCGTTCGCAAGGTATGCGTCGGAGAGCAGGAAGACCGGCGTGCGGTACTTGACCGCGATGCGCGCCGCCTCGATCGCCGCGTCGAAGCAGTCCGACGGTGTCGCTGCCGCGATCACCGGCACCGGCGACTCGGAATTGCGACCGAACATCACGCCGAGCAGGTCCGCCTGCTCGGGCTTCGTCGGCATGCCCGTCGACGGGCCGGCGCGCTGGATGTCGACGATGATCAGCGGGAGCTCCAGCGTGATGCCGAGCCCGATCGTCTCCTGCTTCAGCACGATGCCCGGGCCGCTCGACGTCGAGACGCCGAGCGCGCCGCCGAAGCTCGCACCGAGGGCCGCGCCGACCGCGGCGATCTCGTCCTCCGCCTGGAACGTGCGCACGCCGAAGCTCTTGTGCCGCGCGAGCTCCTCGAGGACCGACGACGC
>Ga0114129_10001383_pt1 | contig 32649 bp, 31 predicted proteins | sample RhiMetdeltSRZDD1_FD_80071 | JGI IMG/M metagenome (GOLD analysis project Ga0114129, IMG submission 80071) | Populus rhizosphere microbial communities from Tennessee, USA - Rhizosphere MetaG P. deltoides SRZDD1 (version 2) (version 2) | ecosystem: Host-associated > Plants > Roots > Rhizosphere >...
CTTAAGCCAGGCGGAGCCGCGAGCAAGCTCGCGACTCCTCGATGGTCGGCGTCGCAAGGCGACGCCTTCGAGGCAAATCGAGCTGGAATCCCTGCGGCGGCTTGCCACGCTGCGCGAGATGGAGTCCCTCATGGCTTAACCTCGCGACGCTACGCGAGCTTCAGTCCGTGACGGGGTAACGCCCAGCGCGGACCCGTCGAACAACGAGAGAGCACGATCGCCGACATGCTCGCGCGCGAGCCGGTACGCCTCGTCCAGATGGGCGGGCCGCGTGCTGCGGTGACCGTCCGATGCGACGATGTCCGCCACCCCGCGCTCGACGAGCGACCAGCCGAGCTGCTCGATCTCCGGGCCGTGCCGGCCGGTCAGCGACGACGCGTTCACCTGCACCGCCCAGCCGCGCTCGGCGAGCTCGTCGGCGACCGCCGGATCGTCGAGCACCGCCTCCGTTCGCTCGGGATGCGCAATCACCGGCCGCAGGCCGGCGCGCTCGATGTGCTCCGCGACGGCGAACACGGGCTCCGCCGGGCCGGCGAAGTCAACCTCCACGAGAACGCGGTCGGTCCCCTCGAGCGCGTAACGGTGAGGATCCTCGGCCAGCAGCGCCCGCGTGGGCGTGAGCTCGAAGCCGAGCCGGAGCTCCAGACCGGCGCCGGCGCGCACCTGCTCGAACGCCGCGCGGACTGCGCGCTCGCGCTCCGGCGTCAGCGGCAGGTGCGGCCAGACGTGCGGCGTTGCGAACAGCACCGACGTTCCATGCCGCGCAGCGCTGAGGCAGAGCGCTCGCCCGTCCTCGATGGTCGCCGCGCCGTCGTCACCGGACGGGACCACGTGCGAATGGCAGTCGACGAACACGCTCCCTCACCGTAGCGAGTGTCTAGGAGCGCAGGTAGAGCTCGAGATCCGGAGCGACTGCGCGCAGTTCGCGCAGCGCCCGCGACTCCAGCTGACGCACGCGCTCGCGGGTGATGCCGAGCCCCGCTCCGACCTCTTCGAGCGTCTGCGGCAGCTCCCCGTCGAGACCGAAGCGGAGCGAGAGCACACGACGCATGCGCGGGTTCAGGCGGAGCAGCGCCTCGGCGAGCTCCTTCCTGCGCAGCTTCTGAGACGTCGTCTCGTCCGGGCGCTCGGAGTGGATGTCCTCGATCAGATCGGCGTACATGCTCTCTCCGTCGCCGACCGGCGTCTCGAGGCTGACGGGATCCTCGACGAGGTCGAGCAGCTCCTGCACCCGCTTCTCCGGGAAGCCGCTCTCCTTGGCGAGCTCCTCCATCGTCGGCTCGCGATTCAGCTTCTGCGCGAGCTGGCGGCGCGCGCGCATGAGCCGACGAACCTGGTCCGCGACGTGGACCGGAAGCCGGATCGTGCGGCCCTGGTCGGCGAGCGCGCGCGTTACTGCCTGGCGGATCCACCAGGTTGCGTAGGTCGAAAGCTTGTAGCCGAGCTTGTAGTCGAACTTCTCGACCGCGCGGATCAGCCCGAGGTTGCCCTCCTGGATCAGATCGAGCAGCGGGACGCCGGCCTTCGTGTAGTTGCGAGTGATCGACATGACGAGGCGCAGGTTCGACTCGATCAGCTTCTTCTTCGCCTGCTCGTCGCCCTCGTCCTTGCGGCGCGCGAGCTCGCGCTCTTCCGCGGGCGTCAGCAGCGGCCCGTCGCCGATCGCGCGCACGTAGAGCTTGAGCGGGTCCTGCGTCGCCTCCGCCTTGACCGCGACGGGACTCTCCTCGTCCTCCCCGTCCTCGGTCTCCTCGGCCTCTTCCGCTTCGTCTGCCTCCTCGGGGACGAGCTCGAGCCTCGGCTCGACAGCCGGATCGGAGGGCACGTCAGGAAGCGGCCGCATGCCAGCTCTATCGGCGTGGTCGAGAGGACGCTTGAGCGAAACGTCAACCCTCAGCCAAGGGAGACGCAACCAAATCCCCTTACAGAAGGTTCACCTAACAAGAGAGTCAGCCGATGCGTCTAGAAACATTGAGCGACCGAACGGTCGCTCTGCGGTTTTTCGAAGACTTTGTGCGGAATCGCCGGATATAGCCTCGGGCTCGACAGCCGCATCGAGCGGACGGTCGCTGCGCGCGCGCTCCTGGCCGGCATCGCCGAGCGCGGCGCCGACGCAGTCGGCTATGCCTTCCGGCGCCCGAGCGCCGAGGTCACCGTGCACAAGCAGCGCTCCGGCGCGACGGCCCTGCTCGAACGGATCCGAGTGCCCGAGGAGGCGACGCAGCTGCTCGTCCACGTCCGGGACTACACGAAGGGCCACCCCAGTCTCACGGCCAACAACCACCCGATCCGCCACGGCGCCGTGGTCGGCGTCCACAACGGGATCATCGCGAACGACGACCAGCTCTTCGACGAGCACGGGATCGCCCGCGCCGAGCCCGGGATGACCGTCGACTCGGAGATCATCTTCGCCCTCGCCGAGCAGTCGCGCGGCCGCACGGCCCACGCACTCCAGCAGCTCTACGGGTCGATGGCGGCGGCGTGGATCGACGAGCACCGCGCCGAGCTCCTGCTCGCCCGCGGCATGGGCCGGCCCCTCTGGATCGGCACCGGCAAGCGCGAGCTCTTCTTCGCGTCGACGCGGCTCGCGCTCGAGCTCGTCGAGAGCTACGGCGGCCTCAAGCTGAAGAAGACTCAGCTCGACGAGGGCATCGTGGTCGCCGTCGAGGGTGGCGCAATCGTCGCTCGCGACACGTTCACGCCCGACCCCTCGTTCGAGGAGGACCCACTGCCGGCCGTACGCGCCCCCGACGAGGCGCGCTCGTGCCTCGCACGCCTGGCCTCGCTGCACGCGGCGTAGTCCTCAAGAACTTTTAACACCCGTCTCAGCTGCCTCTTAGAGGACGGTGACAGCGTCAGGGTGGGTGTTGCGCGGCACCTTCACCAGGCGCGGCGCACTCTCCGCAGCGGCGGGCGTGGTCGGGGCAGGAGTGGCCGCCAGGCTGAGCGAAGCGGCTCCGCCGCAGCCCCATCATCACCACCACTCTCCCGCCGGCACTGCAAGCGTCGACCCGGAGGTCAACGGCTTCGACCCGTCACGCATCCTGCGCGACTTCGACTGGGGCAAGACGCGCCGCCTCGCGGACGGCCGAACGCTGCGCGAGTGGGAGCTCGTCGCCTCGGACAAGGAGATCGAGATCATTCCGGGCGTCAAGTACGCCGCGTGGACGTACAACGCCCGCGTGCCGGGCCCGACGCTGCGGGCGCGCGAGGGCGACCTCCTGCGCATCCGCTTCATCAACGCCGGCAGCCATCCGCACACGATCCACTTCCACGGCATCCATCCCGCGGTGATGGACGGCACGCCGGGCGTCGGGGAGGAAGCCGGCGGCGGGCTGATCGACGTCGGCAAGGAGTTCACGTACGAGTTCGAGGCCCGCCCGTTCGGGCTTCACCTCTATCACTGCCACGCATTGCCGCTCGCCGAGCACATCGCCAAAGGGCTGTACGGCATGTTCGTCGTCGACCCTCCGCAGGGCCGGCCGCCGGCCGACGAGCTGGTGATGGTGCAGAACGCGTTCGACCCGAACTTCGACGAGGACAACGAGGTCTACGCGGTCAACACAGTCGCCTTTCACTTCATGAACACGCCCGTGCGCGTACGACGCAACGAGCTCGTGCGCATCTACCTCGTCAACATCGTCGAGCTCGACCCGATCAACTCGTTCCACGTACACGGCAACTTCTTTCACCGCTTCCCGACGGGGACCTCGCTCGAGCCGACGGAATACACCGACACGGTGATCCAGGGGCAGGGGCAGCGTGACGTGCTCGAGCTCCGCTTTCCGTTCACCGGCCGCTACATGTTCCACGCCCACAAGAGCGAGTTCGCCGCGCTCGGCTGGATGGGCTTCTTCGAGGTCGTCGAGTGAGAGCGGCGGCCGTCATGGTCGCGCTGGCCGCTGTGCTCGCGGGCTGCGGAGGCGGCGGCAGCGGTGAGGTCGCGGTCACGCAGGCGAAGCTCCAGCCGGGCGCGATCACGCTGGTGGTGCGCAACGAATCGGAGGAGACGGCACGCGTCGAGCAGGTGATTTTGAACGACGCGTTCGTCGGCTTCAGAGCGAGTGCGCGGACCATTCCCGCAGGCGACGTCGAGGCCTTCGTCGTGCTCTATCCGTGGATCCGCGGCGAGAACTACGACATCCGGCTCATGACTTCGAGCGGGCGGACGGTCGACTACGAGATCGAGGAAGCCTCATAGTGGGCATCCCTCGAGGGTGCGGGGAGCGACCACTTCGGCGTGGTCGCAGAGCTCGCACTACCGTAGGCGGCCGTCCGCTCCGACCTTGACGCCGTCTTCGTCGAGGCGCTCCTTGATCAGGAATTGGAAGGTCGACCACGCGCCGCGGCGAGCGTCGAACATCCGGTAGACCTGCCACTCGGTCATCATCGACTCGTCCTTCCGCCGGGCGACCGCCCAGTCCGCGAACTTCGGGAGCCGCTTGAGCCGGCGTGCGAGCTTCACGCCCTGGTCGACCGCACGCTCCAGGCGCTCCTCGCCGACGGGCACGTCGAACCCGGCCTCGCGCAGCGCCGCGGCGAGCGAGCCGAACGTGTGCCAGTAGAGGGACTTCGACGGCATCGAGCCGCGTCGCTCGTCGAGGTCCTTCGCGGTCGGCGTCCGGCCGAGCTCCTCCCCCAGCTCGCCCAGCAGCCCGACCAGCTCCTCCCGCGTCGCGAAGCGGCGCGGCACCAGCCCCGCCTCGCGCTTGGCCGCGTTCCAGCTGCCGAAATGCTCGATCACGGTTTGCGGATGCACCGTGGTCTTCGGATCGGCCGCGAACTCGCGCATCGTCGGCGACCGCCCGAGCCGCTCGGCGCTGTCACGTAGCTCCGCGAGGATCTGATCGTTCGAGTAGCGCTTGCGGATTCCGGCCTGGAACGACGCGAGCGCGGCGGGGTCGATCTTGGCGACCGCCCGGTAGGGCGGTTTCCTGGCCATGCCAATAAGGATAGAGCGCTCTGGAAAAAGCGCAACTCTGGCTTAACGGAGCGGTCTACGAAGCGACGGAGAGTCTCGGCCGGTCGTCGTCGCGCTCGATCGCGTCCAGGGGGAGGATCCGCTCGAGGGCCGTGACGCAGCGGGGGCAGAACTGCGTGCCCGCCGACGCCCGCAGCTCCTGAAGCGCCTCCGCGGTCGGCCGCGCTGCGCGGTAGATGCGCGTCGTCAACATCGAGTCGAGCGCGTCGGCGACGTGGATGATGCGTGCGCCGAGCGGGATGTCCTCGCCGGCAAGGCGGTCGGGATAGCCGGTCCCGTCGACGCGCTCGTGGTGATGGCGGATCGCCGGCACCGCGTCGTTGAGGAAGCCGAGGCGGTCGATGATCCGCGCGCCCTCCTCCGCGTGCCGCTGCATGAGCGCCCACTCGTCCTGCGTCAGGCTCGCGGGCTTCAGCAGGATGGCATCCGGGATCGCGAGCTTCCCGATGTCGTGAAACAGCGCAGCGTGTCCCAGCAGGTCGAGCTCCGCCTGCGAGAGACCGAGCTCGCGGCCGATCGCCAGCGCGAGCTGCTGCACGCGCCGGGAATGACCCGCGGTGTACGAGTCCCGCGCGTCCACGGTCGCGGACAGCGACTCCATCGCCGCCGTCGACCGCTCCTTCAGCAGCTTGTTCGCCATCTCGAGCGACACGTTCTGGGATTGGATGGTCTCCGCGGCCTGCCGCAGCTTCTGGGCGCTGCGGTGGGTGTGCTTCAGGTACGCCTCCTGCGTCTTGCGCATGAGCAGCAGCGGCACGGCGAACACCGCGAGCGCCAGCAGGTTGACGGCTTCGTAGGCCAGCGCCATGACACCGCCGATGAACCCGTAGACGACGTAGTGCGGCAGCAGCCAGGCGAACTGCTCGCGGAAGACGTTCCACCAGCGCTCGTGGCCCTGGAGCGCCAGTGCGAGCGAGACGAGGCCCATGTTGACGACGAAGTAGCCGGCGCCGGCGAGCAGCCCGAGAGCGGCGATCGCAAGCCGGTGGCTGGTGCCGTCGGGGAAGAAATGCGCGACGTTGAAGATGCTCGCCGCGGTCAGCGAGGCGAGCGTCAGCGCGCCGATGTTGAAGAGGATGTTGTGGAGCGGCTGGCGGCGCGCGCTCCAATCGACCGCCACGCTCGTGACCGCCAGCGGCAGAGCCGCTCGCCACCCGAACAACGAAGAGGCGGCGAGACACCCCACGGCGCTGACGGACAGCACGGCGGCGCCCTCGTCCGCCTCGAGCGCCAGAGCCTGCCCCACTCCGACCAGCAGGAGGATGGCGAGCATTCCGAGCAGGTCCTTGGACGTCCAGCTGAAGGCCAGGCCCGCGATGCCCGCGGCGACGCCGAGCGTGCTGACGAGCCCGACGACGAGGCTGAGGCGGCGGTCGAGCGAGAGGAAGCGCGGTCCGTGAACTGCATGCGGGCGCGGATGACGCACGTCGGCGCGGCGCTCCTCGGGCGGCTGCACCGCCGTCGAGGCCGGCAGCGGCGTCGGCTCGTCGCCGTCCTCGGGGACCGCGATCAGGCGCGCTGTGCGGTCGCTCGGGACGAGCAGCGGCTCCGAGCTGGCGCCGAGGACGCGGTTTCGCCCTTGCAGCTTCGCCCGATAGACGGCGAGGTCGGCCTGGTGGATCAGCTCGTTCGCATCCGTGCCGTCCTTCGGATAGCCCGCCACGCCGATCGACACCGTCGCCCGGATCGGCTCGCTGGACGTCTCGACGTCGAACGTCCGCTGCGCGACCGCCCGCCGGATGCGCTCGGCGATCTCCATCGCCTGCTCCGGCGGTGTCTCCGGCAGAAGGATCGAGAACTCCTCGCCGCCGAAGCGCGCCGGCACGTCGAAGTGGCGGAGCTGCGCGCGGAAGACGTCGGCGATGCCGCGCAGCACCGCGTCGCCGGCGAGATGGCCGTACGAGTTGTTGATGTCACGCAGCAGGTCGAGGTCGGCCATGATCAGCGACATCGGCCGCTCGAAGCGCTCGGCCCTGCCGATCTCCTCCGCGAGCGCGGCCGCGAAGTGGCGCGCGTTGAAGAGGCCCGTCTTCGGATCCACGCGCGCCTCGGCCTGCAGCTGCGGCACGGCAAGCGAGCGGTGCACCAGGATGAGCGGCGCGATGGCGAACGGGATCAGCCACGGGTTGATCTCCCAGAACGCAAACGTCGCCACGCCGAGTGCCGCGAGGACGAGGTCAGTCGCAAAATGCTCGACTTCGAACAGCCCGGTCTCGCGCAGCGTGTGGCCGCGGGCGAAGTGCAGCATCAGCGCGAGCACGGTGTGGTTGATCGCGACGAACACGATGCTGCAGACCAGACCCGCGACCGCGACACGCAGCGTGTGGTCGCCGATCGCGCTCCACCCCATGATGTGGTGCGCGAGGAACCACACCGCCATCGAGGCGAGCACGTACATGCAGATGTTGAACGTCTGTAGGTACCAGCGGTAGCGGATCTTCAGCCACTCCGGAATGTGCTGCACGATCCCCATCAGGGCGACGAGCTCCGGCGGCAGGAGGAAGGCCGCCGCGATCACGAACACGATTGCTGTGTGGTACGCCTGGTCGCGCGGCGTCTGGACGCGGAAGAGCTGCGCCGTCGCCGCCGCGGAGCCGAGGATGAAGAACGCGACCCAGTGGTTCGTGTCCTGCAACCGCGCCATGAACGGCAAGGTCGCGGCGGCAGTCGCGCCCGCCACGAGCAGGAAGTAGAGTCGTGCGTTGCGCGGGAGCGTCTCCCTGCGCCCGGAGCCGGGCTCGGCGACGACGGGAATGTCGGTTGGTACCGCGCTCACTGCCGGGTTTTCTCCTTCTCAACACAGGGCCGCAGGACAGAAAGCCCAGAGCAGAAAGTACGGTCGCGCGACGGCCGAGGCATCCCCCGATCGGGGATCACTCGATCGGTTCCCCCAATCGGGGTAACCCCGGCCTGTCGCACGGTTCTAGGGGTCGAGGGTGCCGTTGAGGACGGCCTCGAGCTCGAGCGGGTCGATGGCGCCGCCGTCGACGTCCGGCGACTCGCCCTCGGCGTTGTCCGCCCAGGACGCGCTCGCGAGGCTCAGGTCCGACCACGAGGCCGCGGCAGACGCGCTCGAGTCCCATGACGCGGACGCCCAGCTCGCGCTCGCCCACGAGGCCGATGCCCAGCTGGCGGAAGCCCACGACGCGGACGACCAGGATGCGTCGCTCCACGAAGCATTTGCCCACGAAGCGTCGGCCTTGGCGGCCGAGGCCCAGCTCGCCGCATCGAAGACGACCGAGCCGGAGACGGGGTCGCTGACGAGGAACTTGTTCAGCGCCTTGTTCGCGGCCGGCGGGTTCCTGAGCTGGATGGACTTGCCGGCGTTGACCTCGCCCGCACCCTCGGACATGTCCGCGGCCCTGGCCAACGGCTTGGCGCCGAGCAGCAGCGCGCCCTTGACCTGATCCGGGGTGAGCGTCGGGTTGCCCCCGAGGATGAGCGCCGCGATCCCGCTGACGATGGGCGCCGCGAAGGACGTGCCCGAAAGCTCCATGTAGCCCGTGTCGACGATGTGATCGGCGCGCTCGCTGTACAGCGTCGAGGTCACCGGAACGGGGCCGACCATGTAGCGGCCCGGCGCCGAGACGTCCGGCTTCGCGAAGCCGTCGAGCGTGTAGCCCCATGCCGACCACGGCGCCGACGTGTCGTCGTTCGTCGACACCGACTTGCCCGTGTCGCTGGCGCCGACCGTGATCACGAAGGGGTCGTTCCCCGGCGCGAAAGGAACACCGCTCGGGCGGTCCGGATAGCCGTAGTTCCCCGCGGCCGCGACGACGACGACACCGTTGAACCAGAGCTTCTCGACGGCCTTGTCCAGCGGGTCGTACATGAAGCTGTTCGCGACGGAAGAGTGCAACGAGAAGTTGGCGACCTTGATGCCGTACTGCGCCTTGTTGGCCATGATCCAGTCGGCCGCGGCGATGACGTCGCTCGTGCGCGCCATCCCCTGGTCGTCCATGACGTCGATCGAGACGAGCTTGGCCGTCGGGGCGGCACCGTCCTTGCCCGCGAGCTTGCCGGCGGCGATGCCGGCGACGAACGTGCCGTGACCGCGGCCGTCGCCGGGGGAGTTGCCGGGCAGCGTGGAGAGGTTGACGTTGGCGAGGATCCGGCCGGCGAACTCCGGACGGGTCGCGTCGATACCGGAGTCGACGATCGCGATCGTCGCCGCCGGCGCGCCGTTGTACTTGTCGACGCCGGTGACGTACGGCCACTTCTCCTTGCTGTCGACCGATGCCGACGCGGCAGAGAGACGCACGCGCGCATCGGGCGTGATCGCACTGATGTGCCTGTCGCTCGCAAGCGCGAGGAGCTGTGCTCCGCTGAGCTGGACGGCGACGCCGTCGATCGAGCGAAAGTCCTTGTACGCCTTCTTGTCGGCGCCGAGCACGGCGGCGATCGCTTTCGCGGCCTGGTTACCGCCCTTGCCCTGGACGATGACGTTGAAGGCGCCGGTCGCGTTCGACTGCGCGGACGACAGGAGCGACGGCGTGACGAACGCCGTCGGGCTGTCCGCCTTCGACGGGCTGGCGGACGCGCCGAGTGGAACGAGCACGACGAGGGCCAACGTGGCCAGGAGCGCCGTTCGGCGCTTGCCGCTGCCCCACAAGGCATTGGAGCGCGAGTCGCCTCCCCGCTTGCCGCTGCCCCAAAGCGCGCTCGCGCGCACGCCCCGCCGCTGGTCTCCGTTCCGCATTCCTACCCCGCTCCTCTCAAAGCCGCAGTTGACGCGTCGCAACGTAGAGAGTCGCCCGGTGCAGTTCGTCACCCTTCTGGGTCAGGCGGCGAAAGTTCCCCCGTCCGAGTGATCAGGGGTGCTCGGATAGCCTGCGTCGGTCGTGCGAGTGCCCCTTCCGCTTGCGGCCGAGATCGCGCTCGCGCGAACAGCGGGCCGCCTGTCTCGCCTCGCAGGTGCAGGCGGCGGGACGACGGTGCCCGGGAAGCTCCTCTGGAAGGTCGATCCCGGCGCGGTCGACCGTCTCGCGGCGCGGCTTCCGCTCGGCTCGGCGCTGATCTCCGCGACGAACGGCAAGACCACGACTGCGGCGATGGCCGCCGAGATCCTGAGGGGTCGTGCCCGTCTCGCGCACAACAACTCGGGCGCCAACCTCGTCTCCGGAGTTGCGTCCACGCTGCTCGACGCCCGCGGCGCCGAGCTGGGCTTGTTCGAGGTGGACGAGGCTGCGCTGCCGGAGGTCGCCGGGCGTCTCCGGCCGCGCGCCGTCTGCCTTGGCAACCTCTTTCGCGACCAGCTCGACCGCTACGGCGAGCTGGAGCACGTCGCCGAGGGTTGGCGCGCAGCAGTCCGGGCTTTACCGGCGGGAGCGGCGCTCGTGCTGAACGGAGACGACCCGCAGGTCGGGGAGCTCGCGCGCGACCGCCCGGGCGCGGTCGTGTTCGGCGTCGACGATCCGTCCTGCGCGCGGCCGTCGCTGCAGCACGCGGCGGACTCCAAGTACTGCGTGCGCTGCGGGACACTTTACGAGTACGCGGCTGCGTACGTCGGGCACCTCGGCGACTACCGCTGTCCGAACTGCGGGCACGCGCGCCCGCCGCTGAGCGTCGTCGCGCGCAACATCCGGCTGCACGGGCTCGAGGCGGTCGCGTTCCGGCTCGAGACGCCCGACGGCGTGCATGACGTGCGCCTCCGGGTGCCCGGGCTTTACAACGTCTACAACGCGCTGGCCGCCGCGTCACTCGCGGGCGCGCTCGGCGCCTCGCTGGACGAGGTCGCCACCGGCCTCGAGCGGTTCAGCGCGGCGTTCGGGCGCTTCGAACGGATCGCCGTCGGCGAGCGGCGGCTGCTGATGCTCCTGATCAAGAACCCCGCCGGGGCGAACGAGGCTGTCCGGACGATCGTCGACGGTGGCGTTCCGTCGCTCGCGGTGATCGCGCTGAACGACGCGATCGCCGACGGGCGGGACGTCTCCTGGATCTGGGACGTCGACTTCGAGCCGCTGCTCGCCGGGCTCGAGCACCTGATCGCAACGGGCGACCGCGCCGCCGAGCTCGCGCTGCGCTTCAAGTACGCAGGCATGCCGGCCGGCGCGATCGAGGTGATCCCGGCGCTCGAACGTGCGCTCGACCGCGGTCTCGAGCTGACGCCTGAAGGCGACGAGCTCGTCCTCCTCCCCACCTACACCGCCATGCTCGCCCTCCGGAAAATCGTCGGCGAGCGCGGCTTCGTGCGTCCGTACTGGGAGCGCGCAGCATGAAGATCGTGGTCGGGCATCTCTATCCGGACTACCTCAACATCTACGCCGATCGTGGGAACATCGCGGTGCTCGCCCGGCGAGCAGCCTGGCGCGGACACGAGCTCGAGGTGCACACCGTCTCCGTCGGCGACCCTGTCGAGCCGGGTGCGCACGACCTTCTCTACGTCGGCGGCGGCCAGGACCGCGAGCAGGCACTCGTCGCCGAGGACCTCGTCGCGAAGTCGGACGGTGTCGCTGCTGCAGTGGACGGCGGCGCGGCCCTCCTCGCGGTGTGCGGGGGCTATCAGCTCATGGGGCGCTCCTACCGCGACTTCCGCGGCGGCGATCTGCCGGGTATCGGCCTCTTTCCGCTGGAGACCATCGCGGGCGAGACGCGCATGATCGGCGACGTGCTGCTCGAGTGCGAGCTCGAGCCGGGAGTCGTGCGCACGCTCGCGGGATTCGAGAACCACGCCGGGCGGACGAGGCTCGACCGCGGCGCTGAGCCCCTCGGCCGCGTCGTCGCCGGCTTCGGCAACGACGGGGTCAGCGGTCTCGAGGGCTGCCGGGTCGGCCGCGCCGTCGGGACGTACCTGCACGGGCCGCTCCTCCCGCGCAACCCGTGGTTCGCGGACTGGGTGCTCGCGCAGGCGCTCGCGCACCAGCTCGGCGAGCCGCCGGCGCTCGAGCCGCTGGGTGACGAGCTCGAGCAGCAGGCACATGCCGTGTCGGCGCTGCGAGCGCGGTCCCGCGGAGGTAAGCGCTAGCTACCGCGCCCAGAGCGCGCCGAGATACACCGCCGGGTCGCCCGGCTGCCAGCGACTCAGGAAGCGCGCGATCGGCGGGTGCAGAACGATGCCGTCCAGGTCGTTGACGTCGAAGAGGCGATGGCCCCGGACGGCCGCGTCCTGCGACGTCACGGCCTCGAGCGACCGGCCGCCGAGGTCGCCCGCGAAGATGATGTGCACGACGTGCTTCGCGGCGAAGCTCGGGGTCGGGGCGATCGAGTCGACGATCGCGACCGGCCCTTCGACCGACAGCCGCTCGTCGATCCCGATCTCCTCACCGAGCTCGCGGTGCAGTGCATCGACGAGGCTCTCGCCGGAGTTGACGCCGCCGCCCGGCAACAGCCAGTACTCCTTCCCCGGCTTCTCGTGCCGGCAGAGCAGCATGCGGCCCTTCCAGCGCAGGATCGCCGAGACCCGGATGCGCGGCTCCATGCCGATCACGTACCGGACGACCCGTGTCCGCGGACGCCGCGCTCCGTCGCCGGCAGCTCGTCGACTTCCTCCAGGTCGATGCCGGGAACCTCGAGCACGACGAGCTGCGCGATTCGCATCCCCCGTTCCACGACGAACGGCTGCCTGGTGTCGGTGTTGAGCAGGATCACCTTCAGCTCGCCGCGGTAGCCGGAGTCGATCAGGCCAGGGGAGTTGACGACCGTGATGCCGTGCCGGTCGGCGAGACCGGAGCGCGGCTGTACGAAGCCCGCGTGGCCCTCGGGGATCGCGACGGCGAGCCCCGTTCCGACCACCGCTCGCTCGCCGGGCGGCAGCTCGACACGCTCGCAGGCGGAGAGATCGAGCCCCGCGTCGCCCTGATACGCACGCGCCGGAAGGACTGCGTCATCGCGGAGCCTCTGAATCGGCAGCCGGGTCAAGCGACGAGGTAGCGCGCGAAGCGGCGGAGCTCGCGGCGTGGTAGCCGTGCGCGCACGAGCACGCCCTCGGGTTGATCCTCGCGCTCCTCGATCGGCGCGCCGAGCGAGTACAGCTCGGCCAGCTTGCCGCCGTCCTCGTACGGCAGGAACAGGCGCACCGCCTCGAACCGGTCGGAGAAACGCTCCGCGATCCGCTCGCGCAGGGCGCCGAGTCCCTCCCCGGTCAGCGCCGACACCTGCACCGCATCCGGGAAGACGTTCCCGAGCCGCCGTCGACGTGACGGGTCGACTGCGTCGATCTTGTTCAGAACGAGCTCGAGCGGGAGATCGTCCGCCCCGATGTCGTGCAGCACGGCGGTGACCGCGCGTGTCTGCTCCGCGATGCGCTCGTCGTCCGCCGAGGCGTCGACGACGTGCAGGACGAGATCGGCGACGAGCGTCTCCTCGAGCGTCGCGGCGAAGCCCTCGACCAGCTGCGTCGGCAGTCGGCGGATGAAGCCGACCGTATCGGTCACGAGGTATTTGCGCCCGTCGTGGTCGAACGCGCGCGTCGTCGGATCGAGCGTCTCGAACAGCCGGTCGTTCACCGAGACCTCCGCGTCGGTGAGCGCGTTGAGCAACGTCGACTTCCCGACGTTCGTGTAGCCCGCGAGCGCGGCGGTCGGCGCCTCGGCCCGACGTCGTTCCTTGCGCCGGACGTCGCGCTGCTTGCTCAGCTCCTTGAGCCGGCGCCGCAGCACGGTGATGCGCCGCCGAGCGATCCGGCGGTCGCTCTCGAGCTGCGACTCGCCGGGGCCGCGCGTGCCGACCCCGCCGCCGAGCCGCTCGAGGTGCTGCCACATGCCGCGCATGCGCGGGAGGTTGTACTCGAGCTGCGCGAGCTCGACCTGGAGCTTGCCCTCGGCGCTCACCGCGTGCTGAGCGAAGATGTCGAGGATCAGCTGGGTGCGGTCTACGACGCGCGCCTTCAGCGTGTCTTCGAGCGTACGCTGCTGCGCCGGGTCGAGCTCGTCGTCGACGAGGAGAACCTCGGCGCCCGACTCCTTGTAGGTGCGCTTGAGCTCCTCGAGCTTTCCTTTGCCGAGGTAGGTGCGCCGCTCCGGCCGCGGCCGGTGCTGCACCACCGAGCCGACGGGCTCGACGAGCGCGGTTCGCGCGAGCTCTCGCAGCTCGGCCAGCTCGTCCTCCGAATCGACTCCCTGGGCCAGCACGGCGGCGATGAACCCACGCTCCAGCGCGGGGTCCGGCTGGCGTTGGATCACGACTGCAATTATGGCGCACGATGCAGCTCTCCCCCGCCCTCGCCGCCACCGGCACGTATCCGTTCGTCGAGCTCGAGCAGGCGAAGCGGCGCCTCGCGGCGGAGGGGGTCGACCTGATCGACTTCGGCAAGGGCGACCCGCGCGAGCCGACCGACCCGATGATCCGCAACGCGCTCACCGACAGCCTCAGAGAGATCTCGACGTATCCGCTGGCCGAGGGACTGCCGGAGCTCCGCGAGGCGGTCGCGGGCTGGTGCCAACGCCGCTTCGGCGTGGACCTCGACCCCGCCACGGAGATCGTCCCGACGTACGGATCGAAGGAGGCGATCTTTCTCCTCGCCCAGGTGGTCGTCGACAGGGACGGCGACAAGCCGCTGGTCGTCACGACGCAGCCCGGCTACCCGGTGCCGGACCGCGGCGCCACGTTCGCGGGCGCCCAGGTGGAGAAGCTGCCACTCGAGGAGGCGAAGGGCTTTCTCCCGGATCTCGACTCCGTGCCGGAGCAGACGTGGGAGCGCGCCGCGATCGTTTGGCTCAACTATCCGAACAACCCGACCGGCGCCGTCGCGCCGCTCGAGTTCCTCCGCCGCGCCGCCGAGCTGTCGCGGGAGCACGACTTCCTGCTCGCCTGCGACGAGGCGTACTCCGAGCTGTGGTTCGACTCGCCGCCTCACTCGGCGCTCGAGGTGCGCGAGCACGGCAACGTCGTCGTGTTCAACACGCTCAGCAAGCGGTCGTCGATGACGGGCTACCGCTCGGGCTTCGTCGCCGCGGACGCCGACCTGATCGCCGCGCTGAAGCAGTACCGCCCGTCGGTCGGGACCGCACCGCAGGAGTTCGTCCAGCGTGCGTCGGTCGTCGCGTGGAACGACGAGGACCACGTCGAGCGCACGCGCGCTGCATACCGTCGCAAGCGCGACGCGCTGCTGCCGACGCTCGAGTCGAAGGGGCTGCGGATTGCCGGCGGCCGTTCGGCGACGATGTTCCTCTGGCTCGAGGCCCCGTCGGATGACATCGCCGAGCGCCTGCTCGAGCACGGGATCATCGTCTCGCCCGGAACCTTCTTCGGGCCGGCCGGCGCGGGCTACTTTCGGATGGCGCTGGTCCCTACGGAGGAAGAGTGCCGGCGCGCCGCCACCATCCTCGAGCGCGTCTTGTGAACGTCGACCAGATCATCGACGCGCTGGACCGCGGCGAGGTGCGCGTGGCCGAGCCGGTCGACGGCGACTGGCAGGTGAACTCCGAGGCCCAGGAAGCGATTCTCGAATACTTCCGCGCGCGTCGGATGGAGCCCGAGGAGGTGGGCCCGTTCGAATACCACGACAAGATCCCGCTGAAGCGCAACTACAAGCAGCTCGGCGTGCGCGTCGTGCCGCCCGCGGTCGCGCGCTACGGCTCCTATCTCGCACCGGGGGTCGTGATGATGCCGAGCTACGTGAACATCGGCGCCTGGGTCGGTCCCAGGACGATGGTCGACACCTGGGCGACCGTGGGATCCGGCGCGCAGATCGGCGCCGACGTGCATCTCGCCGGCGGGGTCGGCATCGGCGGCGTGCTCGAGCCGCCCGGCGCGCGTCCGGTGATCGTCGAGGACGGCGCGTTCATCGGCTCGCGCGCGATCCTGACGGAGGGGGTGCGCATCGGGGCCGGCGCAGTCCTCGGCCCGAACGTCTCCCTGACGGCCTCCGTTCCGGTCATCGACGTCACCGGCAGCGAGCCGGTCGAGCACCGCGGCTTCGTGCCCCCGCGCGCGATCGTCGTCCCCGGCACGCGTCCGAAGGAGTTCCCCGCCGGCACGTACCACCTCGCCTGTGCGCTCATCGTCGGCTGGCGCAGCCAGGCGACCGACCTGAAGGTCAGCCTTAACGACGCGCTACGCGAGCTCGACAGCGGGGCCGGTTAACCGAGCACGGCCGTCGGCGAGCTCGACGAACAGGTCGCCGCCGGGCATGTGGACGGTCACGGGGCTCGTGCACCAGCCGTTGGCGACGGCGGCTGCTGCAGCGGCAACGGCGCTCGTTCCCGACGCGAGCGTCTCCCCCGCTCCGCGCTCCCAGACGCCGACGGTCAGCTCGTGCGCGCCGTCGACGCGCACGAGCTGCACGTTCGTCCGCTCCGGAAAGCGCGGATGGCGCTCAAGCAACGGCCCGAGCCTGCGCACGTCTGCCGGATCGTGTCGCACGACCGCGTGAGGGTTCCCGACCGAGACCGTCGTGAGCTCGAGTGCCTCGCCGTCGACGTCGATCGTCTCCGGCTTCCCCACTTCGACGGGCCCGGCGTCGAGGACGACCTCGTCGCCGTCCACCTTCGCCATCACATCCCGTTCGCCGATGTGGAACCGGACCTGCGGCGAGCCGGTCCTGCGCGCGAACCACGCCGCCGCGATGCGGGCGCCGTTCCCCGACATCTCCGCGACCGAGCCGTCGGGGTTCCACACCGTGACCTCGCTGCCTCTCACCTCGAGCACGCCGTCCGTGTCGCGCGAGAGCTCGCGCGCGTCGTCGGCGGTAAGCCGGTCATCCTGCTCGACGAGCAGGTAGACGTTGCCGAGCGCGTGCCACTTCCACGATGTCATGCGCAACCTCTTCTGCCGGCCGGTTCGCCTCGACGCTAACAAGCCCGGGAATGCGCCGCATCCACTTGCGCTGATACGCGGCGTACCGGCGCGTGCGCACGATCAGCGCTTCCAGCGCCTCGCCGCGCGGAAGGTCGACGACCTCCCGCAGGCCCAGCGCGTGGATCGCCGTCGGGGACACGTCGGCCGCGAGCGCCGCGAGCGCCTCCTCGACGACGCCGTTCTCGAACATCTTCCGCGCGCGCCGCTCGATGCGCTCGAGCAGCACGTCCCGCGGCAACTCGAGTCCGACGACCACCGTCTCATGTCGCGTCTCGTCGGTCCAGAGCCGTCCGGAGCCGGGGCTGAGCGACGAGCCGAGCTCGGTCAGCTCGAGCGCCCGGACGACGCGGCGCCGGTCGTTCGCATGGACGCGCGCGGCGGCATCGGGATCGCGCTCGGCGAGCACGGCGCGCGCACGCTCGGCCCCCAGCCGGTCGTACCGCTCCTCCCAGCGCGCTCGAAGCTCGGGCGGCGGCGCGGGCGGCAACCCGAGGTCGACGAGCGCGGCGCGGAGATAGAGGCCCGTCCCTCCAGCGACGATCGGAGTCTTCCCGCCGGCCAGCAGCTCGTCGATCGCGGTATGCGCGAGCTCCGCGTACTCGGCGACTGAGCCCTCGTGCGACAGCGGCCAGATCCCCACGAGCCGTGTCGGCCGTTCCGGCTGCGCTGTCAGGACCGGCAGCCCGCGGTACGCCTGCATCGAGTCGGCGGACACCACCTCGCCGCCGAGGCTGTCGGCGACGGCCTCCGCCACTGCCGTCTTGCCCGACGCGGTCGGGCCGAAGATCGCGACGACGCTAGGTGACGGCAAGCTTGAAGTCGGCCTCCTGAGGCACCCAGTCGCCGACGAAGTCGGCGGCGTGCTCGGGATGCTCGCGAAACCAGGCGACCGCGCGCGGGATCCCGTCGTCGAGCGGCACACGCGGCTGCCACCCCAGGAGGTCGCGCGCCTTGCGGATGTCCGCGACGTAGTGAGTGACCTCGCCGAGCAGCGACGGAGTGAAGCCGATCTGCGGCTCGATGCCGAGCGCGGCGGCGATCAGCTCGGCCGCACGCACGAGCGTGTTTCCCTGCCCGTATGCGAGGTTGATCGTCTCGTTGACGACGGCGTCCGCGGCCAGTGTCTCCACGCCGCGTGCCAGGCCGTCGACGCAGTCGTCGATGTACGTGAAGTCGAGGGTCTTGTCGCTCCCGCCGTAGATGGTGATCGGGTTGCCGTGCAGCAGGCGGTGCGTGAACAGTGGGATGACGCGCACCATGCGTGAGAGATCGTTGTCGTAGCGTCCGTAGACGTTCGAGAAACGGAAGACGAGGTAGCGCAGCCCGTAGCACCGTGCGTACGAATAGATCAGCGCCTCCGACGCGATCTTGGATGCCGAATACGGGCTCTCGGTGAAGGCGAAGTCGGCAGTCGCCTCGCCGTACTCCTCGAAGCGGTGGACGTCGCCGTACACCTCGCGCGTCGACGAGAAGACGAGGGGCAGCGCGTTCGCCCGGCAGTACTCGAGGACGTTGAACGTCATGATCGCGTTCTCGAGCGCGCGCCGGGGCTCGCGCACGAGCTCGTGCACCTTCGCGTGCGCGGCCAGGTGGACGATCACGTCCGCCGGCGGGTAGTCGTCGCCGAGGCCCCCTGGAAACGTCAGATCCTGAAGCAGGTAGCGAAAGTCGTCCGTCCACGCATTGATGCGCTTGTCGACGCCGAACACCTCGTGCCCGTCGTTCTGCAGCCGCAGCGCGAGGTTCGTCCCGATCTGGCCGCTCGACCCGGTGATCAGGACGCGCACTACGCCGCCACCGGAACTGCCTGGACGCCGCGCAGCGTGGTCGAGGTCGCAGCGTCGATCCGGACGTCGACGAGCTCGCCCGGCGCGGCGGTGCCTGCGAAGTTGACGGTCGTGTTCCGGCGCGTGCGGCCACGTAGCAGCGAGGGATCGGTGCGGCTCGTGCCCTCGACGAGCACTTCCTCGACACCCCCGATCCGCTCGGCGTTGCGGGCCGAGGCAACTCGCTGGACGACGTCGATCAGGCGCTCGATGCGGTCGCGCTTCACGTCCTCCGGAATCTGATCCGCCATCACGGCCGCCTCGGTGCCGGCGCGGGGCGAGTAGACGAACGTGAACGCGGCGTCGTAGGCGACCTCCTCGACGACCTCGATCGTCTCACGGAAATCATCTTCGGTCTCGCCCGGGAAGCCGACGATGATGTCCGTCGTCAGGGCAAGGTCCGGAATTGCGGTGCGGAGCTCGCGGACGAGGCGGAGGTAGCGCTCGCGGTCGTACGTCCGGCGCATCGCCTTCAGAATGCGCGAGGAGCCGGACTGCAGCGGCAGGTGCGCGTGCTCGCACACGGCGGCGCAGTCCGCCATCGCCTCGATCACGGGCTTGCGGAAATCTTTTGGATGCGGGCTCGTGAAGCGGATGCGCTCGATGCCCTCGACGGCGTCGCACGCGTGGAGCAGCTCGCCGAACTCCGTGCGGATCTCAGGCAGCAAGTCGCGCCCCCACGAGTTCACGTTCTGGCCGAGGAGGGTGATCTCGCGGACGCCCTGCCGGGCGAGCCGCGTCACCTCGGCGACCACGTCGCCCGGGCGGCGGCTGACCTCGCGGCCGCGCACGGCCGGGACGATGCAGTACGAGCACTTCGAGTTACAGCCCATCGAGATCTGCACCCACGCCTGGAACGCGCGCTCGCGATGCATCGGCAGGTCGCCGGCGAAGCTGCGGTGGTCGAGCCCGAAGCGTCCTCGCGCGACGCCGAAGCCGCCGGCGCCGAGCCACTCGCCCAGATGCGGGATCGAGCCGGGTCCGAAGGCGACGTCGACGTACGGGTACAGCTCGAACAGCCGCTCGCGCTGCGCCTCCGCGTAGCAGCCGCCGACCGCGATCACCTTGTCCGGGTCGTGCTGCTTCAGCGCCGCCGCCTGCGCGAGGTGGGCCGCGAACCTCGTGTCCGGCTTCTCGCGGATCGTGCAGGTGTTGAAGACGAGGACGTCGGCGTCTTGCTGGCTCGCGCTCTCCCCCAGGCCGAGCTCCTCGAGCATGCCCTTGATCCGCTCGCTGTCGTGAGCGTTCATCTGGCAGCCGAACGTCGTGACGTGGTACCGCCGCACGGGCGAGAATGCTACCCGTGGTCTTTCCGGATTCCGGCACCGTGTGGGTCTTCTGCGTGACTGCCCTGGCTCTCCTCCTGATCCCGGGGCCGGCGGTGCTGTACGTCGTCGTCCAGGGTGCCGAGCAGGGCCGCCGCGCCGGCCTCGCCTCGGTCGCCGGCATCCATCTCGGGACGCTGGTTCACGTCTTCGCGGCGACCGTCGGTCTCTCCGCGCTGATCGTCGCCTCCGCCCTCGCGTTCAATGTCGTCAAGTACGCGGGCGCCGTCTACCTCGTGTATGTCGGCGTCCGGAAGCTGCTCGGACGCGATGACCCGAGCCTCGAGCCCGACGGGCAGCGCGTCTCGTACCGGCGCGCATTCGTGCGCGGGACGGTGGTCAACGTGCTCAACCCGAAGACGGCGCTCTTCTTCCTGGCGCTGCTGCCGCAGTTCGTCGATACCGACCGCGGCGGCGTGTGGTCGCAGGCGCTCGTCCTCGGGCTCCTGTTCGTCGCCCTCGGCCTGGTGACCGACTCGATGTACGCGCTCGCCGCCGGGACGGTCGGCGGCTTCCTACGGCGCCGCCGCCGGGGGATGCGTTACGGGTCCGGCATCGTGTTCGTCGGGCTCGGCGCCGCTGCTGCTCTCGCGAAGCGGAACTGAGCCGGGGCCCCCGTTCGTCACGTTGCGCGCGACGTCGATCGCGCGGCTCTCGCGAATGACGGTGACCTTCACCTGGCCGGGGTACTCGAGCTGGTCCTCGATCTCGCGCGCGATCTCGTGCGAGAGCAGAACGGCTGCGTCGTCGTCGACCTCGCCCGGCTTCACGATCACGCGAATCTCCCGCCCGGCCTGCAGCGCGTAAACCTTCTCGACGCCCGGCTTCTGCGCCGCCAGCTCCTCCAGAGACGCGAGGCGCTTGATGTAGTGCTCGAGGCTCTCGCCGCGGGCGCCCGGCCGTGACGCCGAGATCGCGTCGGCGGCGATCAGCAGCACGGCCTCGACCGTCTGCGGCTCGACCTCGTAGTGGTGCGCCTCGATGGCGTGCACGACGTGCTGCGACTCTCCGTAGCGGCGCGCGAGCTGCGCTGAGATGGACGCGTGGGAGCCTTCGACCTCGTGCGTCATCGCCTTGCCGAGGTCGTGCAGCAGCGCCGCCCGCTTCGTCACCTTGACGCTCGCGCCGACCTCCGAGGCCATGATTCCGGCGAGGTGCACCACCTCGAGCGTGTGCTTGAGGACGTTCTGGCCGTAGCTCGTTCGGTAGCGGAGGCGCCCGAGGATCTTCACGAGCTCCTCGTGGAACTCGCCGCAGTTCGCCTCGAACACCGCCTGCTCGCCCGCCTGGATGATGTGGTCGTCGATCTCGGCCTTCGACTGGTAGTACGTGTCCTCGATCCGCGCGGGATGGATCCGCCCGTCCTCGATCAGCTTCGCGAGCGTCAGCCTTGCGATCTCGCGCCGGATGCCGTCGAATGACGACAACACGACGGCCTGCGGCGTGTCGTCGATGATGAAGTCGACGCCGGTCAGGTGCTCGAGGGCGCGGATGTTCCGGCCCTCTCGGCCGATGATGCGCCCCTTCATGTCGTCGGACGGAAGCTCGATCACCGACACTGTCGTCTCGGCCGCGTGGCTCGCGGCGACACGCTGCAGCGCGTCGGCGACGAGGTTGCGGGCGCGCCGCTTCGCTTCGGTTCGGGCCTCCTCCTCGAGCTGGCGGACGCGGCGCGCAAGGTCGTGCCGGACGAGGTCCTCCGAGCGCTCGAGCAGCGTCACCTTCGCCTCGTTCACGGTCATGCCGGAGATGCGCTCGAGCTCCGCGAGCTGCTCGTCCTTCGCGTGCTTCTGCTCCTCCTGCAGCTGCCTGAGGTGCGTCTCGCGATCGGCGAGCCCCTGCTCCCGGCGCTGGAGCTCGGTCAGCTTCGTGTCGATCTCCTCTTCCTTCGCCAGCACGCGCTCCTCGACCTTGACGATGCGCGACCGGTGCTCTGCGATCTCCTGGTCGATCTCCGCGCGCAGCTGGACGGCTTCCTCGCGGGCGCTGATCTGGCCCTCGCGGCGGAGGGTGTCCGCTTCACGCGTGGCCTCCTCGATCAGCAGCCGCCGCTGCTGCTCCGCGGCGCCGAGGCGGGACTTTCCGAGCACGCCGATCGCGATCGCAACGGCGATACCCCCAACGATGACCCCGATCAGAATCCCGATTGCGACCAGCATGCTCAACTCCTGGGTCGGTTGGCCGCGGTGCTACCGCGGAGCCCGCCCCGGCGGTTTGGCCGGCATCGACGTTCGGGTAAAGCGAGCCGCCAGCGCGGCCCGTGAAGCGGTTGCTAGGACGCCGCTGTCAGGAGCCTTTCTCTGTTCCGCTGGTCGGAGGTTGACACTGGTTTCGGGAGTTCGGTCGTGCTTTTGGAAAACGTCTCTAATGCAGGCAAATCGTCGGATGAGGCAACGTCATCCTATCGGCGCTCAGGCCTCCTGTCCAAAACCCGCTTCCAGGGCCGCTTCCACGGCCTCCTCGCCGAAGCCTCGCCCGGCCAGGTAACGGGCGGTCCGCGGGCCTGGCCCGCGGCGCTCGATCAGCGGCCGCGCCCGCTCCGTCTCGGGCTCGAGACCGCCCAGAGCCTCTTCCACGAGCGCCTCGCCGAGCCCCTCGGCGAGCAGGCGATGCCGAATCGCCTCGTTGCCGTAGCCCCTCTCGGCGAGCGACCCGGCGCGGATGCGGGCGACCCGGCGGTCGTCGACGAGCCCGGCGCGCTCCAGCGCCGCGAGCGACTCGGCGGCCGCCGCCGGTGCCACCGACGCGCGCTCGAGGCGCTCGGCCAGGCCGAGGCGCGACAGGTCCCGATGGCGCAGCGCCCGGCCCGCGACGTGGAGCGCCTCGGAGCGGCGCAGCTCGCGCCGCAGCACCCGGAGGACGGTCCGGTCGAGCGACCGGCCCTCCGCGAGCCCGGCTCGCACGACCACGTCGACCGGCAACACGCGCCACGGCGCCCCGTCGAGCTCCACCGCGATGCGTCCGCGACGGTTGTCGCGCAGCGCGGTCACCGTCGGCACGGTGGTCTACCTGGTCTTCGCGGCGGCTTTCCCGACGGCGTCGGGCTCTGCCTGGACCTTGCCGTTCTGTTCCGGATCGGCCGCGGGCAGCAGCCGCGCCGACGCGACCTGCTCGGGACCGAGCTCGACCTGGATCTTCGCGAGGATCCCCTGGCAGACGTCGGGATGCTCGCGCAGGAACGCAGTCGCGTTCTGCCGGCCCTGTCCGAGGCGCTCCTCGTCGAAGCTGAAATACGAGCCGGACTTCTGCACGATCTTCCGCTCGAGCCCGGCGTCGAGGACCGTGCCTTCCCACGAGATCCCCGACCCGTAGATGATGTCGAACTCCGCCTGCTTGAACGGCGGCGCCACCTTGTTCTTCACCACCTTCACGCGCACGCGGTTGCCGAACGCCTCGACGCCTTCCTTCAGCGTCTCGATGCGGCGGATGTCGAGCCGCACCGACGAGTAGAACTTCAGCGCGCGGCCGCCGGGCGTCGTCTCGGGGTTGCCGAACATGACGCCGATCTTCTCGCGCAGCTGATTCGTGAACAACGCGATCGTGTCCGTGCGGTTGAGCGTGCCGGCGAGCTTGCGGAGCGCCTGCGACATCAGGCGGGCCTGCAGGCCGACGTGCGAGTCGCCCATCTCGCCCTCGATCTCGGCCTTCGGCGTGAGCGCCGCGACCGAGTCGACGGCGACGACGTCGAGCGCGCCGGAGCGGATCAGCAGCTCCGCGATCTCGAGCGCCTGCTCGCCTGTGTCGGGCTGCGACACGAGCAGGTTGTCGATGTTCACGCCGATCCGCTTTGCGTACGCCGGGTCCATCGCATGCTCGGCGTCGATGAACGCGCAGATGCCGCCGCGGCGTTGGGCTTCTGCGATGACGTGATAGACGAGCGTCGTCTTCCCCGACGATTCGGGGCCGAAGACCTCGACGATACGGCCGCGCGGCAGCCCGCCGATGCCGAGCGCGAGGTCCAGCGCGAGCGAGCCCGTGGAGATCGCGCCGATGGAGACGGCGGCGCGGTCGTTCATCTTCATCACGGCGCCTTTGCCGAATTGCCGCTCGATCTGGCCGAGCGCGACGTCCAGAGCTTGCTCGCGATCCACCTACCTCACCCTCTCTCCAAGACAAACGATTCGACGACAAAGTACTGGGCGCCGTTCGGCCCAAGCTGGGATAGGTAAACAGCAGCGTCGGACGGCACGATCTCCCCGAGCTCGGGCAGCGACGGCTTCAGCCCGGGCGGCCGCCTGAAGCGGAGGACGGTCACGTGCGCGAGCCACGCACGCCGCTCGCGCTCGTAGACGCCCAGGCGCTCGAGCCGGCCGAAGAGGTCCTCGGCCAGCCGAGTCGCCGCGCCGGTGACGTCCTTCAGAACGAGCATGCCGACGCTCCTCGTCTCGCGGTAGCGCGCCGGTAGCAGCCGGATCGGGCTCGCGGCGGCGGCAGACCGGCGCAGCGCCTCGGCGATCGCCGGAACCTCGCCTCTCGGCCGGTGGCCCAGGAACGCGAGCGTGACATGGAGGTGCTCGCGCGGGACGACCCGGCCGTTACGCAGTTCGCCGGCCTGCCAGGCCGCCAGCGTGTCGAGCGCCGCTTCTCGGAGCCGCAGCGCGCAGAAGAGCCGTAGGCGTTCACGGCCTTCAACGCTAGCCGGGAGGTTCACGCCGGTTCGTCGCGATTCTGTGCCAGAAGGCGCCGGACGAGGTGCAGGGCGGTGACGGCGGCACGCCGCCGGATGCCCTCGCGGTCGCCCGGGAAGACGAAGTCCACGGTCCGCGACCCGAACGGGCTGTCGGCATGGAGGTACACCAGGCCGACGGGTTTCTCGTCGCTTCCCCCTTCGGGTCCGGCGATGCCCGTCACGGCGACGGCGACATCGGCGCCGAGCCGCTCCCGAGCACCGACTGCCATGGCGGAGGCCGTCGCCGCGGACACCGCCCCGTGCCGCTCGAGCAGCTCGGCAGGCACGCCGAGCTCGGCCTTCTTGACCTCGTCGGCATAAGCCACCACCCCGCCGAGAAAGACCCGGCTGCTGCCTGGCACCGACGTCAGCCGCTCGGCGACCATTCCGCCCGTGCACGACTCGGCCGTGGCCAGGGTCAGCCCCCGGGCGCCGCACAGATCGAGGACCATCGCCTCGACGCGGCGCTCGTCACGGCTGAAGAGGTAGCGCTCGAGCGGCGCCACCAGCTGCGACGTCAGCTCGTCGGCGCGCCCCTCGGCCCCCGGCTGCACGTACATGTCGACGTGGATCTCGAAGTCGCGGGCGCAGATCGTCGCCTCCACCCCGCCTCCGTCACCGCCCGCGTCCGCGAGCGCTTTTGCCACCGCCGACTCGCTCGCGCCGAAGAAGCGCAGCAGCCGCACGTCCGGCGGCCGCGCCCGCGCGAGAACGCCGCGCACCGGCTCCGACTCGACCGCGTCGCGCCACAACCGCTGCAGCTCGCCCGGCGGTCCCGGCAGCACGACGACGACGCAGCCACCCGCTTCGAGCACCAGTCCCGGGGCCGTTCCCGCCAGCCCCAGGGACAGGGCGCCCTCCGGAATCGTCGCCTGCTTGCGCACCCCCTGCTCGAAGTCGACGTACGGACGGCTCATCCGCTGCGCGAACGCGCGGGAGATCCCGCCGATCTCACGGTGCAGGCCCTCGTCGAGCCGCAGCCCGACGCCGGCGGCACGCGCGACGAGCTCGACGGTGCGGTCGTCGTGCGTCGGCCCGAGCCCGCCCGACACGACGCAAAGGTCCGCGCCGAGCCCTTCCGCGAGCGCACCCTCGAGCTCCTCCTCGCGATCGCCGACGATGACGATGCGCGCGGGCTCGACGCCGCGCCGCAGGAGCTCCGCTGCGAGAAACGGGCCGTTCAGGTCGCGCCGGTCGCCGCGGACGAGCTCGCTGCCGGTGACGACGACGACAGCGCGCGGGCGTGTCAAACGCCCGGGCGGATGCCTCGCGCGGTGACGATCAGCGTCTTGACGCCGCCGCCGGACAGGACGCGCGTGCGCCCGTTCAGGATCGTGCGGAGGTTCTCCGGGCGGTCGAGCGTGATCCACAGCTTGTGCCCAGTGAAGACGTGGCGCTGGCCGCGCTCCAGCGTGCCCTGGAAGATGATGCGCCCCGTCGCCGAGCCGCTGTGCACCTCGAGCCAGCAATTGCCGCGCACCGCGGTGACGATCAGCCGCACCCCGTTCGTCGCGACGGGCGGCTTCGCGACGGCCCCGGGCGTCTGCGCCGGCGTCGTAGCGAGGCCTACCGGCTCCTTCTTCTGCGGCTCGCCCCACGTCCACGCGACGATCACGATCGCGGTCACGGCCGCGATTCCGAGCAAGGTCAGCAGGACGACGCGCGACTGCACCTGCGCGCCCCGCGACTGCGGCGGGGCCGACCGTCTAGGGCGGGCGGGCGCGTCCTCCTCGCCGACGACGAAGCGGGAGTTGTACTCGTCCACGTAGAGCTGCCCATCGAGGCCGAGGTACTCCGCATACGAGCGCAGGAAACCCTTGACGTAGGTCTGCGCCGGGAGGACTTCGAACTGCTCGTCCTCCAGCGCCCGGAGGTACTTCCCGCGGATCTTCGTCGCCTGCTCGATCTCGGGGAACTCGAGATGCTGGCGCAGGCGCGCCTCGCGCAGGCTGTTACCGATCTCGAACACGGAAGCGCCCCATTGTAGGGCGAATCAGCGCGAGCGTTGGTACACGAGGACCAATTCGTAGAAGCCGATCGAGAGAGCGGCCGTGACGGCGAGGCAGACCGTGACCGCGGAGATGATGATCGCCAGGCTCGCGACCCCCGTGCCGCCCTCGCTCAAGCGGAACCAGCGGAGGTTCTCGCGGGCGCGCCGGGCCATGATCAGCGCGACAAGGCCAAGGAGGAAGGCGACGGGGATGGCATAGCCGGCGTCGAGCAGGCCGATGCGCGTCGAGCGTCGGGAGACCTCGACGGCGGCGGGCAGCACCAGCAGGCCCAGCAAGGCCAGGACGAGGGCCACCCAAGAGCGTCGGGTCGCGCCGCGAGCGAGAGGCATCGGCCGTCGCGCCTCCGCGCCTTCGCTACTGCTTGACGTACGGGCGGCCAGCGGATGCAGGTGGGGTTGCGCGGCCGATCACACCGGCGACCGCGATCAGCGTCAGGACGTAGGGCAGGGCCTGGAAGAGCACGGACGGCGCCGGCCAGGGCTGCTGCAGGCGGAACGAGAGCGCGGTCGAGCCGCCGAAGAGGAGCGCAGCCGCGAACGCTCCGAACGGGCGCCAGTTGCCGAAGATCACGGCCGCGAGCGCGATGAAGCCGCGTCCCGCCGTCATGTTCTCGCTGAACGACCCGAGGTACCCGATCGAGAGGTAGGCGCCGCCGAGTGCGGCGAGCATGCCCGAAAGGATCACGGCCGCGTACCGCGTGCCGTACACCGAGATCCCGACCGTGTCGGCCGCGCGAGGATGCTCGCCGACGGAGCGGATGCGCAGCCCGATCGGCGTCCGGAAGAGCGTGATGTGCGCGACGATCAGCAGCAGGAACGACACCCAGATCATCACGTTGAGGTGGCCGAACACGCTGCCGAGGAAGCCGACGTTCACGTCCGGGATGCGCGGCAGGTCGCCGGGCGTCCCGTTCTCGCCGTAGATGTCGATGAAGAAGTAGCCGGTGACGCCGAGGGCGAGGAAGTTGATCGCGGTGCCGCTCACCACCTGGTCGGCGCGGAGGTTGATCGCCATCACCGCGTGCACCGCCGCGAACGCCCCGCCCGCGATCGCCGCGGTCACGATACCCATCTCCCAGTTCCCGAACTTGTCGGCGCCGAGCGCCGCGAAGAACGCGCCGGCGAGCATCATTCCCTCGAGCCCGATGTTCACGACACCGCTGCGCTCGCAGAACATGCCACCGATCGCGGCAAACGTCAGCGGTGTCGCCCACACCAGGGTTGCGGAAAGCAGCGCGCCCCAGACGACGACCTGGTCGAGGTTCCCGACGTTCGCGCGGGTCGCGAGAATCCCGAGCAGGATCCCGACGAGCCCGAACCCGATCGCGGTCCACCCCGGTCTCCGCGCGCCGCGTGACAGCACCCAGATCCCGACCGCGATGGCGATCAGCCCGACGAACAGCGGTATCCACAACGTGTTTGCGTGGAACGGCGGCAGCGCGACGATGAACGCGGCGAGGCCGATGCCGACCCCGACCCGTCCTGCCGCCGCCGGGCTCGGAGGATGCGCGCGAGTGCCGATGTAGCCGGCGCTGCTCACGCGGGCTCCTCCGCGGCCTTTGGCCTCGCCCCCGGCAAACGCAGCTTCCTGCGCGCCCGCCAGATGTAGATGATCAGCAGGTCCGCGCCGACGAAGAGCAGGACGAGCGCCTGGATCATCAGCGCGAGGTTCCCTGCCAGCTGCGGCGGAAAGACGCTGGGGTCGAGGCTGCGCGTCGAAGTTCCGGTCAGCAGCGCGCCGAAGAGGAGGGCAGACAAGCCGACGCCGACCGCGGTGTTGCGCCCGAGCAGCGCGACCGCGATCCCGATGAACCCGATGTTCGATACCTGGACGTCGAGCACGCCGAGCCGGAACTGCCATCCGAGGATGTCGAGGCCGCCGGCCAGTCCTGCGAACAGGCCCGAGATCGCCATCGCGACGATGAAGTTGCGGCCGACGCTGATGCCCCCGTAGCGCGCGGCCTCGGGATTGAAGCCGACCGCGCGCACCTCGTAGCCGAGCGTCGTCCTGTTGAGGATGATGTAGAAGACGATCAGCGCGGCGATCGCGAAGAAGATCCCGCTGTGCAGCGCCTGCAGCGCCGGATTCCCCCAGATGGCCGACAACTTTGCCCCCGGCGCGATGTCGTCCGAGATCGGGATCGACTTGTCGACGTGGTTCTGCAGCGGGCCGTCGCGGCCGAACAGGTAGCTGCCGCCCCAGTACGCGATCCAGTTGAGCATGATCGTCGTGATCACCTCGTGTGCGCCGACGGTCGCTTTGAGGAAGCCTGCAATCGCTCCCCAGAACGCGCCGGCGAGCGCAGCGAGCGTGATCGCGAGCAACACGTGCGGGATGTGGGCCATGTCGACGAAGCGCGAGCCGACGTAGACACCGACGATCGCGCCCATCAGGTACTGGCCCTGCCCGCCGATGTTGAACAGCCCGCAGCGGAACGCAAACGCGACGGCGAGCCCGGTGAGGATCAGCGGCGTCGTCGTGAGCAGCGTCTGCGTCAGGTTGTACGCCGGCGTCGTGTTCGTGTTCGTGTTCCACCAGAACCAGACATGGTGGTTCGTGAACGGCACGTCGATGTGGTAGTTGCCGAAGTGGAAGAACCAGTTCAGCCCGGCTCCTTCGAAGATCGCCTTGTAGACGGTGGCCGGGTTGTGTCCCGTCGCCGCCACGACGATCCCGCCCATGAGGAAGGCGAAGACGGCGGTGAGGAACGGCGTGACGATGCCGCCGGCGCTTTGGTAGAACGCGAGCCGCTTCGCGACCGACGGTGCGTAGCTCTCGGGATCGCTCTCGAGCGTCGGCGGCGGCGTTGCGGCTTCGCTCACGCGGCTTCGCTCCGCCGGCCGCCGATCATGGCGATGCCGATCTCCTCCTCGCTCACGTCCGGCGGGAACTCCGCGACGATGCGCCCTTCGTAGAGGACGAGGATCCGGTCCGAGAGCGACACGATCTCCTCGAGCTCCAGGGAGACGAGCAGGACGGCCTTGCCGGCGTCGCGCTGCTCGACGAGGCGGCGGTGCACGAACTCGATCGCGCCGACGTCGAGCCCGCGCGTCGGCTGCGCGGCGATCAGCACGCTCGGGTTCCGCGACACCTCGCGCGCGATCACGACCTTCTGCTGGTTGCCGCCCGAGAGCGAGCCCGCGCGCGTCGTCGGCCCGCCGCCGCGCACGTCGAACTCCTGCAGGCGGCCGCGGGCCCACCGGAACCAGCGGCGCGGGTTCACCCATCCCAGCTTCGAGAAGGGCTCCTTGCCGTAGTCGTGCAGCACGAGGTTCTCGGCGAGGTTGAAGTCGAGCACGAGCCCGCGGCGCTGCCGGTCCTCCGGAATGTGGCCCAGACCGGCGTCGAGAGCCTCGCGAGCGCTCGCGCGGCTGAGCTCCTCGCCCCCGATGCGGATGCTGCCCGACACAGGATGGCGCAGCCCGGTGAGGGAGTCGATCAGCTCCGTCTGTCCGTTGCCATCGACCCCGGCGATCCCGACGATCTCTCCGGCGCGCACCTCGAACGAGACACCCCGGACCGCCTCGAGCCCGCGGTCGTCGCGGACGACGACGTCCTCCACCTGCAGCAGCGGCTCGCCGGGCTGTGAAGGCCTCTTCTCGACGCGCAGGAGCACTTCGCGCCCGACCATCGAGCGCGCGAGGCCGGCCTCGGTCGCGCCTTCGCGCGGGATCGTCTCGATCAGCTTGCCGCGTCGTAGGACGCTGATGCGGTCCGCGATCTCGAGCACCTCGTTCAGCTTGTGGCTGATGAAGACGATCGACTTCCCCTGCGACTTGAGCTCGTTGATGATCTCGAACAGCTCCTGCGCCTCCTGCGGCGTCAGAACGGCCGTCGGCTCGTCGAGGATCAGGATCTCCGCGCCGCGATAGAGCGCTTTCAGGATCTCGACGCGCTGCTGCTGCCCGACCGTGATGGCCTGGATGCGCGCGTTCGGGTCGACCGCGAGGCCGAACGAGTCGGAGAGGTCGCGGACGCGCTTCGCGGCCGCGTCGTAGTCGAGGAGCACGCCCGCGTACGTGGGCTCCTGAGCCAGCACGATGTTCTCGGTGACGGTCATGACCGGGATCAGCATGAAGTGCTGGTGCACCATCCCGATCCCCAGCTCGATGGCGTGCTTGGGCGACGAGATCGTCACGGGCTTGCCGTTCATCCGGATCTCGCCCGAGTCGGCCGTGTACAGGCCGTAGAGGATGCTCATGAGCGTGGACTTGCCGGCGCCGTTCTCCCCGAGGAGCGCGTGCACCTCCCCGCGGCGGAGATCGAAGTCGATGTGGTCGTTGGCGAGCACTCCCGGGAACTGCTTCGTAATCCCGCGGAGCTCGAGGACCGGGGCCGCCTCCACCGTGCGATTAAACAACAGAGCGGGCCCGGAGGCCCGCTCTGTCGGTAGCGCGTGACAGCTGTTACCTACCCCCCGCTGACGGTCAGCGGCGGCTTCAGCTTGCCGGAGATGATCTGCTTCTTGAGCGTGTTCATCTGGGTGATCCAGGCCTTCTTCAGCTTGGCCCGCTTGCTGAACTTGCCGAGCGACACGCCGCCGTTCTTCAGGTTGAAGACGAGGTCCTTGCCGCCCCTGTAGCCCTTGCCGCTCTTTGCACCCTTGACGGCGAGGTAGATGCCGGTGTCCACCCGCTTCACCGCACTGGTGAGGATGTGCGGGCCGAGATAGGACTGGTCGACGTCGACGCCGACGGCCCAGCGGCCGGCCTCCTTCGCCGCATCGAGCGCCCCGAGGCCGCACGGACCGGCGACGCCGAACACGACCTGCGAGCCTGCGTCGAGCTGGTTCTGCGCGACGCTCTTGCACTTCGCCTGGTCGATGAAGTCCTGCGAGTAGCCGATCTGCACGGTCGTGCCGGGCACGCACCTCTGCGCACCGGCCTTGTAGCCCGCGAGGAACGTGTCGACCGGCGGGATCTTGACACCGCCGACGACGCTGATGTTCTTCTTGCCGCGCGACTGCGCGACGTGCGCGGCGATGCAGCCGATCAGGTAGCTGTTCTGCTGCGTCGCATACGTCAGGCCTTCGATGTTCGCCGGATGCGACTTGAAGTTCGCCACCGAGTAGTCGGTGATCGCGAACTTCGTGTTCGGAAACTGCTGAGCGACCGATTCGGTTGCATCGGCGAGCAGGAAGCCGGCCGATATGACGATGTTGAACCCGCTGCGCGCGAGCGAGGCCATGTTCGGCAGGTAGTCACCCGCAGACCGCGACTCCACCGCCCGGTACTGGACCTTCAGCTGCTTCGCCGCCCGCTTGAGGCCGACCAGCTGGAACTGGTTGAAGCCCTTGTCGTTGAAGCGGCCGACATCGCTCACAAGCCCCGCCTTGTACGTGGCCTGTGTTGCCGCAGTGCCGCTCGATACGAAGCCCACCGCGGTGCAAAGCGCCGCGACAAGGGCTGCCAGCCCGAACGGCAGCAGTCGTTTCTTGCTCAAAAGATTCTCCTCCTCCTCGAGACCCTTCATGGTTCGGAAGCGATGGTACTGCCTGCCGCCTCCGCTTTCAGCTAAGACGGGCGATCCAGCCGTATGGTTAGCCCATGTTTGTAAAGGATCAACTCGTGTTCGACCCGTCGGACCCGGGCTTCCTGGAGGATCCCTATCCCGTCCTCAACCGCGTGCGCGAGAGCGCGCGCGTCTTCTACGACGAGCGCCGCGATCGCTGGTTCGTGACGCGGCACGAGGACGTGCGCGCGTGCCTACGCGACAGGCGGCTCGGCCGCAACTTCCGCCACGTGATGTCACCCGCCGAGATCGGCGTGCCGGACCTCGACCCGCGCTGGCCGGCCTTCTGGGCGACCGAACGCTGGTCGCTGCTGTGGCTCGAGCCGCCGGACCACACGCGGATTCGCAAGCTGGTGGCCGCGGCGTTCACGCCGCGCAGCGTGGAGGCCCTGCGCGAGCCCGCCCGCACGCTCGCGCGCGAGCTGCTCGAGCCGCTAGCGGAGGCCGGCCGGATGGAGCTTCTCTACGACTACGCGCAGCCGTACTCGATCGCGGTCATCTGCCGCATGCTCGGCGTTCCGCTCGACCGGCATCGCGACCTGCTCGACTGGTCGCACCGGATGGTCAAGATGTACGAGTTCGACGTGCC
>Ga0114129_10001384_pt1 | contig 32641 bp, 23 predicted proteins | sample RhiMetdeltSRZDD1_FD_80071 | JGI IMG/M metagenome (GOLD analysis project Ga0114129, IMG submission 80071) | Populus rhizosphere microbial communities from Tennessee, USA - Rhizosphere MetaG P. deltoides SRZDD1 (version 2) (version 2) | ecosystem: Host-associated > Plants > Roots > Rhizosphere >...
CACCGTCCACTCGACGTAGCTGCCCACGACGTTGTTGCAGTTCACATAGCCGCTCCCGGTGTAGCCGGAGTGGCTGTTCTCGAAGACGCCCTGGAAGATGAAGGCGTCCTCCGCTTGATACGCAGTCGTGGCCGCCAGCGCAGGCGACGTCAGTGCGAGGAAGGCAGCGGGAAGAAGCGCAACGTGACGCGCCATCGGATCCTCCTTGTCAGGGGGTCGGTATATCCGATATTTCGCGCCAGAACAGGGTCTCGCGACAAGAGCATTTTGGCCTACGTCGCGAGAGGTGCGTGAGATGTGCCGGGCCGAGTGCCTTTCGAGCGGCCGTGCCTGGCCGATGGACCTACCTCTCTTCTCCGTGCGTCTCGTAGACGAGAAGAGCGGCGCCCGTGGCGAGCGCAGGGGCGAGGATGGGGCTGAGCAGCGGGAGAAGGATCAGTGCGGTCACCCCGAAGCCCAGGGTCTCCGCGCGCCACTCGCGATGCCACTCGCGCATCGCGCGGAAGTCGAGGCCGCGGCGGGCCAGCGCGGGCGCGGTGAGCTGGAAGGCCAGGGCCATGGCCACGAGAATGCCCGCGATCGGCGGGCCCAGGAACGGCACCAGCGCGATCGCGAACGCGAGCGGCACCACCGCGAGCACGTAGAGAGCGCGCCGCATGGCGCGCAGGGCATGGCCCGGGGCGGGGGTGTCGACGGAGGCGCGGCCGCTCGCCGTGAGCTCGGCCCGGCGCTCGAGCCGCTCGAGCAGCGGCGCGCAGACGACGAGCACCATGGCCAGCGCGCCCAGGACGGCGGCGGCGACAGTGGCCGTCCACAGCTCGAGGGTCGCGATGAGATCGACCAGGTCCGGCAGGTTCGGATGATGCGGCGTGATGATCTTGTCGACGCGGCTGAGGCCGTAGATTCCCAGGACCACGCCTCCCGCGATCGCCGCCACACCCAGCAGGGCGGGCAGAACCGCCGTGCCCCACAGGCGCGGCTTGCTCAAGAGGAACACGGCCCCGGCGGGCACGTGCCAGGCGCCCGCGGCGAAACGCACGAGCCACCCTGGACGCGGCTCCGCCGCCTCGCCGATGTCGTCGGCGGGCGCAGCGAGATCGGGCGCCGCCACCGTCGCCGGCGGCCCGGGCACGGCGTCTTCAGGGACCATGGATCGATTATGCCGCGAAGTCTCCAAAGTCGGCGCACGGTGTCGCGTGTCACAATGGGCCGAGGAGACGCCCGAGCCTTCCCATGAACGACACCATTGCCGTGATCCTCGGCGGCGGCCGCGGCTCGCGCCTGTTTCCGCTCACGCTGCGGCGGAGCAAGCCGGCGGTGCCGATCGCGGGCAAGTACCGCTTGATCGACATCCCCATCAGCAACTGCCTGAACTCGGAGCTGCGCCGCATCTTCGTCCTCACGCAGTTCAACTCCGAAAGCCTCAACAAACACCTCGGCCTCACCTACAAGTTCGACATGTTCACCTCGGGCTTCGTCTCCGTGCTCGCCGCCGAGCAGACGGAGCACAGCCCGGACTGGTTCCAGGGCACCGCCGACGCCGTTCGGCAGAGCCTCCATCACCTCAGCAACCACGCGTTCACCGACGCCATCATCCTCTCCGGCGACCAGCTCTATCGCATGGACTACCGGCGGCTCGTGGCCACCCACCGCCACAACCGCGCGGACGCGACGCTGGCGGTGCTGCCGGTGCGCGCGGAGGACACGGCGGGCTTCGGCATCCTGAAGGTGAACAGCCAGGGGCGCATCGTGCACTTCGAGGAGAAGCCGAAGGCGGAGCGGCTGAGCGAGCTCGCCTCCGACCTGTCGGGGGGCGGGCGCGGCTATCTCGCGTCGATGGGCCTCTACGTCTTCACGCGCGCCGCCCTCGAGAAGGCGCTGGCCGACGACAAGCTCGTCGACTTCGGCCGGCATGTGATCCCCCAGGCGCTGGGCCGCATGCGCATCCAGGCCCACGTCTTCAAGGACTACTGGGAGGACGTCGGCACCATCCGCTCCTACTACGAGTGCAACCTCGCCCTCACGAAGTCCGATGCGCCGTTCGATTTCTTCGAGGCCGCGCGCCCGATCTACACGCACCCGCGCTTCCTGCCCGCGTCGCAGGTGGAGGAGTGCACGCTCAAGGACGTGCTGCTGTGCGAGGGCAGCGTCATCCGCGGCGCCGACATCCAGCGCTCGATGGTCGGCATCCGGAGCTGGATCGGCCCGCGGACACGCATCCGCGACACGCTGGTCCTGGGCGCCGACGCCTACGAGACGCCGGACATGGTGGCGGAGGCCACGCGCAAGGGCATTCCACCGATCGGGATCGGCGCGGGGGCCGTCATCGAGCGGGCCATCATCGACAAGAACGCGCGCATCGGCCACGACGTGCGCATCGTCAACGAGGCCCACCGCGAGGAGCACGACGGCGACGGATACTTCATCCGCGACGGCATCGTGGTCGTCCCCAAGAACGCCGTCATCCCCGACGGCACCGTGATCTGATCCTGCCGTCGGTCCCCCACGGGCTGGCACGCCGCGTGCAGCGTGAGCCGTTGGAGGATACCGCATGAAAAAGACAGCCATTCTCTTTGCCGCCATCGTCCTCGCCGCCGGTACCGCCTGCCGGGACCGGGACGAAGTGAAGACCGAGATCAAGACGGAAACCGACCGCAGCGGTGAGATCGTGAAGGGCGAATCCGAAGCGGCCGGGCGCCTTCCCAGTGGCCAGGAGATCGACGTCGAGCAGAAGATGTATCGCGGGACAGTGAAGGAGATCCAATCGGGCGACCGCATCACCGTCGAGACCACGGACGGTGAGGACCTCTCGTTCGACCTGGGCGGCAAGAACACTCAGGTCAACGTCTCGCCCAGCGTGAAGGTCGGCTCGAAGGTCCAGGTCATGGTCACCCGCGAGCAGGATCAGCCGAAGAAGATCACGATCGCTCCGTTGGGGTAGGGACCTCCACGTATCCCTTGCCGAGCTTCTCACGCACGAGACGCGCGGCTTCTCGTCGGGCGAGATCGGCGCTGGCGAACGGCTTGCGTTTCACCTGCCCGTCGGTGCCGATCCGCCCGAACGAGACGACGAGCTCGGCTCCCTCGACGGCCACGTGCCAGAACTTGTTCGACGTGCCCTCGGCGTATTCGAAGTAGCGCGCCTGGCCGGGCAGGACGGCGCTGACGGGTGCCACGGGGCGCGCGGGCGCAGGCGCCGATGCGGGGGCCGATGCCGGAGCCGATACGGGAGCCGATGCCGGAGCGGGCGGAGGCACGATGACAGCCGCTGCGGGCGCGGGCGTCGTCACGAGCGGCGGCTCCGGGTCGGGCGGCTCCGCTTCGGGCTCGTCCTCTCCCGCCAGCCGCCGGTCCAGCCGCCGCAGCACGGACTCCGGATCCTCGCTCCAGTCCTTGGCCAGGACGTGGACGACGGCCCATCCGAACGCGCGCAGCAGCTTCGGCTTCAGCACCTCGCGCTCGAGGACGTCGGCTTCCGCATAGAAGGTGTCGGTGTCCACGAAGACGCCGAGCCGGTGGTGCGCCTCTCCGGGCCGCCGCAAGGCCAGGTCGCAGCGGAAGCGCGAATGCCCGACCCCGCGCTCGACCTCCAGGCCGCGGGCGGTGAGCGCGGCCGCCAGTTGCTCCACCACGAGGTCCCCCGCCGCCGCCTCCGCGCGCGCCGTCGGGGCGCCCATCGCCCGCAGGACGGCACGGGCGCCGCCTTCTTCCCCCGCCGACACCGCCGCCGCGTATTGCAGGTAGCTGCGCAGGCTGTTGGCGCCGTCGTTGTAGACGTTCTTGATGTCCGTGTAGTCGATCGACGAGACCACCGCCATGTGCCGTTTGGCCCGTGAGAACGCGACGTTCAGGCGCTTCTCGCCGCCGCTCTGGTTGATGGGGCCGAAGTTCATGAGCATGCGGCCGTCGGGACCGTAGCCGTAGCACACGCTCAAGACCACGACGTCGCGTTCGTCGCCCTGGATGTTCTCGAGGTTCTTGACGAGCAGCCCCGCGAACTGGCCCTCCTCCTCGCGCTCGTACTCGCGCTCGAGCGCCTCGCGGAAGGCGGCGTCGTCGGCGGCGAGACGCTCGAGGGCGGATTCGATCGCGCCTTGCTGTGCCTCGGAGAACGCGACGATCCCGACCGTGGGCCGCTCCGGCACCGCCAGCAGGCCGCGCACGAGCTCGGCGATGTAGGCCGCCTCGCGGTGATTGCGGCGCGCTTCGTAGACGCCCTTCTCCAGCCGATGGAAGCTCACCGCCCGTGCGAGCAGAGAGGCGACGCGCGCCCCACCCGCGGAGGGATCGTCCACCCGGATCTCACCGTCGCCGCCCGCGGCCACCCGCCGCTCGGGCACCGTCAGCAGGCGCCCCTCGTAGAACGCGGCGTTCGAGAAGCTGATGAGGGACTCCGAACGGCTTCGATAGTGCCAGCCCAGGAGCGTCGAGGGCAGGTTGCGCGCGGCGTGGGTCAGGAAGCTGTTGCTGTCGAGCTCGGCCTCGATGCCGCGCGTCTCCTCGTCGCCGTCCGCCAACAGCTCGTCGTCGCTGCGGGTGGCGGAGAAGAAGTTCGTGGGCGGGAGCTGCATCTGGTCGCCGGAGACGATCACCTGGTCGGCGCGGAAGAGGGCGGGCACCGCCTCCTCCAGCGGGACCTGGCTCGCCTCGTCGAAGACGACGACGTCGAAGATCCGCGTGTCGAGGGGCAGCGTGTCGGAGACGCTGAGCGGGCTCATCAGCCACACCGGCTTCATGTCGAGGATGACCTCGCCGGCGGCGCCGGCCAGCAGGCCCCGCACCGACTTGTACCGCATCGTCTTGCCGAACTCGTGCTCCAGCTCGCGGCGCCCGGTGTTGTACTTCTTCTTGAAGGCCTCCTGCTCGGCGGTCAGTGTCACCGACGGCGCTGACGCCTGGGCGACACGGTCCAGGAACCGGCGCCGGTTGCGGTCGAGGACGACCTCGGCGTTGACGGCGAGGTAACGGTCGTGCGCGCGCTCGAGGCGTGCGGCGTGCGTCTCGCGGGCGGCGGCGCCGAGGCGCGCCAGGTCGCGGTCGCGCCTCCACACGTTCTCGAGGGTCTGCGCGGCCATCGCCGCCTCCAGGGCCGGCAGCTCCACGGGAACCTCGCGCAGGGCGCGGCCCAGGGCGGGCGGCAGCGCCGCCGCTTCCTTGAGGCACGGGATCCAGTCGGGCAGGCGATCGAGCTCGCCGCGCAGGCGATCGCATTCCGCGCGCAGACGGGAGAACGTCCACGCGCCGGCGTCGTTCAAGAAGCCGGCCGTCACGTTCTCGAGGGACGCCAGCGTTTCCGCGGCACCGACGAGGCCGCCCACCACGCGCGGCGACAGGGCGTCGAGGGCGGCGCCCGACGCCGACGGCGGCAGCGCGCGCAGGGCCGCGCGGTTCTCGTCGACGGCGGCCGCGAACGGCTCGAGGGCGGCGCCGTACTCGTCGAGCGCTTCGTGGTCCGTCTCCTCGAGGGCGTCCGCCGCCTCGTACTCGGCCTGGAGGCCTTCGAGGACCTTCGTCCAGCTCGGCCGCACGGCATGCTGCGCGAAGTCGTAGCGCTCGGCCAGGAGCCGGCGCAGGGTCCAGTAGTCCGACTTGAAGAAGCGGAAGAGCCCGCCGCCGACCGCGCGCGCCTGCTCGAGGGCGGCGGTGAGGTCGGCGCGCTCCAGCTTCTGCCGCCACGCGCGGGTGGCCTTGGCGGCTTTCTCGAGGGCCTGCGTCTTCTTCTGCCGCTCCTTGAGGCGCTTCTTCAGGGTCTCGGAGGCGGCGCTGCCGGTGTCGAGCAGGGCCAGGAGCCCGCGGTCCGCGAGGGGCGCGAGCGACCGCGCCGCCTGCACCCAGGCGGCGGCGACAGCGAGGGTGTCGTCCTCGCGAAGCGCCGTGCCCGACTCGCGACACGCGGCCAGGATCTTGTCGGCGAGCGCGGCCACCGCGCGCAGGTCTTCCTCGAGCGAGGCCCGCGGCCGATCCCGGGCGGCCACGGCGGGGGACAGCGCGCCGAGCGGATGATGCGCGTACACCGGGGTGCCCGACTCGGCGAGCGAGGCCGCCAGCCCGTCGAGCGCCTCCGCGTTCTCGACCCACGACCGGTAGGGCGGCAGGGTCTCCGCCTCCAGCGCCGACAACTCCGGCCGCTGCGCCCGGCTCTCGATCGCGCGCAGGATGAGCCGCCGCAGCGGCAGCCCCGCCGCCTCCGGCGTTCCTCGCATGGCCTCGTCGAAGCGCGCGATCGGCCGCGATTCACCGGCGAGCGAGTCCAGGTACGAGGCGCGCGCCGCGGACGGATCGGGACCGCTCTCCGCCTCCGTGCCCTGCAGCAGGCGCTCGTAGGTGGCCTTGAGGTCCATGACGAACTCGCGCTTGTCCGCCTGCGAATCGTGGATGAGGCAGACGAGCGACTCCAGCGCACGCTGCTGCAGGCGGTGATAGACGACATCGATGGCCGCGCGCTTCTCGCAGACGAACAGCACGCGCTTGCCGCGGGCCACGAGGTCGGCGATCAGGTTCGTGATCGTCTGGGATTTTCCGGTGCCGGGCGGCCCCTGGATGATGTAGCTGCGCCCGGTCTCCGCCGCCGCCACCGCTCGGAGCTGCGTCGGATCGCACGACACCACCGGATAACGCCGCGCGAGATCGAGGTCTTCCGCCGCCGACGTCTCCGCCGGCCGCGGGGTCAGCGAGAACACGGCGTCGAAGGTGGCGCTCGCGGGGTCCGTCTCGAGCAGGCTGTTGTAGTCGCGGACGAGCGACATCTTCCGATAGTTGAAGTTGCCGAGGGTGAGACTGCACAGGTCGAAGTCCCACGAGTAGGGGTTGCCGCTGTCACCGCCCTCGCGGAACGCGGCCATCGTCTTTGCCTTCTCACTCACCACCGGCGGGCCGGGCGGGGGCGCGACCATGTGCGCCTGGCGCGGCCGGTCGCGGAGGAGGTGTTGCAGAGGGGCGGGCGACGGGCGGACGACGTTGGTGAACAGGCGCAGGCCCAGCGGCTGATAGTTGTCGCGGGCGTAGCTGTAGTCCATGTCGCGGAAGCTCTTGAGGCTGGGGCCGCCGAGGCGCAGGCGGCGCCGGTACTGGTCGAGCCGGCGTCGGGCCTTCGCGTGGATGATCTCGATCTGGGGCCGGTCGATGCGGTTCAGGACCACGCCGGGCTCGGTGGCCTGGATCTGCGCCACCAGCACGTCGTAGAAGGTGCGGATCGTGGTCTCGCTGAGATCGATCGCGTGGGGCAGCTCGATGCCGTAGAGCTGCTTCAGGTGGTAGCGGACCACCGGGTTCACCTCCGCCTCGCGGCCGGTTGCCCGCATCACGTACGAGTCGCGCACGCCCTTCTTCTTCGAGAGCTCGACGGGCAGCAGCAGCAGGGGAGAGTCGATACGTTCGTCAGGAGCGTTCTTGAGGTCGTTCCAGCGCAGGAAGGCGAGCACCAGGCGGAGCTGCGAGAAGCCGTACTCGGCGGTATCGCGCCGCGCCTCCGAGACCAGCTTGTCGAGGACGCTCGGCACGTAGGGCGCGTCCTCGAAGCGCAGGTAGCGGTTCAAGGGAACGGCGGTGCCGTCGGCGAGCAGGCGCTCGACCTCCGGCTGCCACGTGAAGATCTGCTCGGGCCGGATGCTCTTGGGATCGAACAGCAGCGGGACGGAGGCGAAGGTGAGGTTCACGCTGCCCAGCGTCGGCTTGTAGTAGAGGAGACGGTTGCGCCGGGAGATCTCGAACAGCCGCTCGCGCAGGCGGGCGAGCACCATCTTCCGCCGGCTTCCGAGGTCGGCCTCGCGAAAGCCGGGGATGCGCGTGAGGTCGAGCTCGAGGGCGACGTCCTGATCGCGCCAACCCTCGAGCGACCGGATGACGGCGTCCAGATCCTGCGCGCGCCGATGGCGGTCGAGCTCGGTGAGGCGCACGATGTTCTTGGCGACGACGGCGTTCAGCTGGGGATGGAGCGCGAAGAGATTCGAGCGCGCGCGCGCGAACCGCTCGACCTCGTCCGCCTCGCCGAGGTCGAGGCCGCAGGCGACGCTGGCCAGGATCAGGCCCAGGACGAAGTGATCGGTCAGCGCGTCGTGATGGCCCGCGCGATGCTCCCAGCTCCGATACGCGGGCAGGTACACCGGCCGCAAGGTCTCCGCGTCCGAGCGCGCGACGAGGAGGTTCTCTTCGTCCTCGTCGCCCGCGTCGGCGTCGACGGAATGCACGCGTTGCCCCACCACGTCGAGGGCGCGGCTGGACGTCTGCGTGAGGACGCGGCGGATGCTGTCGTCGGCCAGGCGCGGCAAGGCGGCGTCGGCGGTGGCGAAGTACACGCAGTCGTCGTCGACGGAAAGGCTGTCGATCCCTTCGAGGGGCGCGACGCGTCCCGACTGGTGGGCCTCCAAGACCTGCCGGAAGAGGGGCAGCACGCTGGCCAGGATCTGGTCCGTGGTGAACGCTCGCCGCTCGCGCACGACGTCGGCGAGACGGCGATGCGGGGCGGAGGTCACGCACGGCCCTCCGCGTCGCGGGCGGCGTTGGCCACGATCTGTGCGGACTCTTTCTTGAGGCGCGACGCCGCGCGTTTCGTGAGCGGGATCTCGTCCACCGCCATCTGCAGGAACGGTCCGTCGACGCCGAGCTCCTCGGCCAGGCGCAGGGCGGCCGCGGCCGGGGCCTCGTCGAGCTCGCGGTCGACGGTGGCGAGGTCCAGGAGCACGTAGGCGAGGTAGCGCTGGATCGACTCCGCGGTGCCGGCCACACCGTCGCGGAGGTTCACGCTCCCGTCGTCGCCCCGTCCCGGGTCGAGGTCGGGGAAGAAGAGGCGCGCGTGGGCGAGGAGCGCCTGCGTACGCAGCCACGCCGGCTGCAGGTATCGCTCGAGCACGCGCCGCGTGAGCTCCGTGAGGCGCTGCTGCCCGAGGAGGCTCAAGCGCCCGAGGTCGAGCCGCCCTTCCACCATGCGGGCGATCTCGTCGTCGGCGCCGCGCCCCTGCTCCGACCAGAGCTTGAGGGCGCGGGCGCGGATGAACGACTCGGGGTGCGTCAGCTCCTCCGCCTTGACCTCCGTCTGGCCGAAGATCTCGTCGGACTGGCGCAGGTAGCTCTCGGCCTGGGCGTCGGCCAGGCCGGTCTGGATCTTGATGAGAGAGGAGACGGCCACCCGCGGATCGCCCACCGCGAAGAGGGCGCCCCGGTCGGCGTGGATCTCGAGATACAGGCGATACAGGCGCGCGCTCTCGACGTGGCTCATCTCTACCGGATCGCTCGAGACCATCGCGGAGAGGAGCTGGTCGGCGACCAGGCGCTCGCCCTCGTCGCACTCCCACAGGAGGAAGTGCGTCATCTCGTGGGCGAGGGTGGCCTTGAGCTCGTCGCCGGTGAGGGTCGCGCGGACCGGCCCCTCGAGGACGATGTGGGCCTCGCCCGGTACGTAAGAAAGGAAGGCGTTCATCGCCACCGCCGTCTGTGACTGGTAGACGGTGACAGGCGCCGGGAGGCCCAGTGTCTCCCGCAAGCCGTCGACGATGGCGTACAGGTCGGCGTGCTCGGCGCGCTCGAACCGATAACACGACTTGAGCAGCTCCAGGCGGACGTGGCGGGCGTGCTCCTCGAGCGACCGTGTCGACGAGAACCAGTCCCACAGCTCGCCCTCCGACGCCCGCAGGTAGTCGATCGTCCGGCGGTGATACGGCAGCGGGGCCAAGACGTCGGAGAGTGCGTGGGGGCTCACTGCGCTCGCTATGTTAACTGCGGAGGCGGAGATAACATCCGCCCACGTGACCGCGAAGACCCAGCCCCGCAAGCCCAAGGCGGTGCAGGCCGACATCGAGCGCCTCCTCGCGCAAGAGCGCGACGACCGCAAGCTGCGCGAGGCCCTCGAAACGCTGACGACGGAGCCGGGCTTCCACGGCGTGCCCTCGTACGTTTGGGCGCCGCGCCTGTATCAGCGCAATCGCGTGCTCTTCCGGCCGTTCATCCTCAGCCACCTCGCGCCCTTCACGTCCTTCCGGGGGTGGAAGCACCTCGAGTGGAAAGGCGAAGCGGCCCGCGTGCTGGAGCCCTGGCTGGCCGAGGTGGATGGGCACGGGGATGTCGCCCTCTTCCGCACGCTGTACACGTGGAAGCTCGGGGTCAACGCCGCCGGTTGGCGACGGCGCGGGCGCCAGCCGGAGGAGGTGTGGCGCCGAGACCTGCTCGCCCGTCTGCGCGCCGCCGCCACCGCCCACGAGCGGCGCGAGGTGCTCCAGCGCTTCGATCTCGGGCTGCGGCTCGACGAGGCGACCGCGGTGGCGATCTACGCGCTCGATCCCACCCTGACGCCGCCGTTCCTGTTGCGGCACCTGCCGGTGTCCGACTGGACGGGCGGTACCCAGCGTCGCCGCTGGAGGCAGCTCCACGAGGCGGCCGGACGCGCGGGAAACGCCGACTTCGCGATGGACCTGTACCGCCGCCAGGTCCCCGTCGCCGAATGGCGCGAGGACGTGAAGCGGCTGTGCCGCGAGATCGCCGACGCCGGGCGCCTCGTCCTGGAGCTCGAGAAGCACCACCCGCACGGCTTCTGGGTGAAGGGCGTGGGGCACGGCCTCTACGACGCCCTGGAGGCCCGCGGCCGCGAGGCGTTTCCGTACGTGCGGCGCCATCTGCGCGACGTCTGGCGCGGTACCTTCGGCCGCGAGAGCTATCACGAGATCCTCGCGCTCGCGCTGCGGCAGGGCTGGCACGACCTCCACGCGGACGCGGTGCGGACGTGCGGCACCCGCACAGAGGTCAACGACGCCGTGGCCGACATCCTCGCCGCGCCGATCTCGGATCAGGAGACGGTGGCGCGCCTCATCGGCCTGGCCGGGGTCTCGCGCGAGCTGAACCTCGGGGGCCTCGGCCTGGCGCAGGTCCACGCGTTCACCGACGCGAACGCCGTCGTTCTCTATGGGCGTTTTCCCGCCCTCCTGCGCGGTCCGTTCAAGGCCCACGTGGGGGCGCGTCTCTGGGGAGAGGCGCATCCCGATCTCATCGCGCGCGTCCGCGCGGCCGGGGACACCGAGCTCCTCGACTACCTGGCCAGCCGCGCGCTGATGCACGTCGACGACAAGAAGCACCTCGCGGTGGCGGAGGCCCTCTCCGCCGACTACGAGGCGCTCCTCGAAAACCCCGCGGAGTTCGCCCGCCGCGCCGCCGCCGTGCTCGGACAGGTGCCGGCCTTCTCGATGTGGCACTACCCGATCGTGGTGCGGCGGAACCGCCTGGCGCGCCTGCTCTACGAGCGCGCGGCGGAGAGCTACCTCGCCGACGCCGCGGCGATCCGCGACATGCTCGAGGCCCCGGAGATCCACGTTCAGGCCCTGGCCTTCCGAGCCCTCGGCAGCCGCGACCCGCGCGCCGCCGAGATCGCCCGCGCCAACATCGACCTCCTGGCGGCCACGCTGCTGCGCCCGCTGCATCGGCGCACGCGGCGTCTCGCCTTCGCCGCCCTCGCCAACGCCGTCTCCGAGCCGGAGGCGGCAGGGCGCGTCCTCGAGCGCGCGCGGCAGGCCCTCGATCTCCCCGACGCGCACTACGACAAGGAGGCGCTGGTGGGCCTGCTGGGCCTGATCCTCCACCGATGGCCGGAGCGGCGCGGGCCGAAGGAGCACCCGGAAGTGCGGCGAGAGACGGCGGAGGCCCGCGGGTGATCGGCCTCGTCTTCGACTATGCGACGCCGAGCGCGCTGCAGTCGTCGCGTGAGCGCGCGCTCCTCGAGCTCGCCGCCGACGCGCGGAGGCCGGTACGCCTGCACGCGCGCGTGGTCCGTGACGTCCTTTCCGTACGGGTGGCCCTGCAGGCCCTCGGGGAGCTCGTCTGGTCGAGCGACGAGTGGCGGCGCAAGGACGACATGTCCTGGCTGGTGCTCGACCCCGTGATCACCGTCCATCCCGACCGCATCTTCTTCGAGGCGTTCAGCCAGGACCGCAGCGCCTACGGGCTGGTCGTGATCGACCGCGGGATGCTCGAGACCGAGGGCGAGGTGCGCACGGGGACGACGAACGTCGACTTCACTGCCTGGCTGTGGGCGGCCCTCGCCGAGATGCGCTCGAGCCGCCCGACGTGGCTGCGCATCGAGGCGGCGGGGCTCGAGGTGCAGACGATCGGGGCGGGCGGCCGCTTCGAGCGCAAGGTCGACGTGCCCGAGGATTGGGTACGCGCGTTCCTGCAGCTCCAGGCGTCCATGGCCCTGCCGGGCACGCGGCTGTCACTGCGCCCCGTCGACCTGCTGGCCGCTCTCCGCTTCCTGCGCTACACGAAGGCGAAGCTCTCCCCGCGGGCGCTGCGGTACGAGATGGTGCCGGGCGAGGATGCGCGCATCGTGCTCGAGCCGTGGGAGCACGTGATCCGATTGCGCGGGGCCGAGCACTCGTACGCGGAGCCGCGCACGATCCGCACGTGGGGCCGCCGCCGGCTGCGCCTGCTGGAGCCGCTTCTGCCGTACGCCGACAGTGTGCAGGTGTACCTCAAGGGCCGCGCGCTGCCGTCGTTCTACGCGGTGAAGCTGCCCGGCGTCACCTTCGTCCTGGGACTGTCGGGTTGGACCGAGAACCACTTCACCGGTGCGTCGGGGATGGACCTGCTGGCACCGGCCGGCGTGGGCGCCGCCTTCAAGCTCGAGCCGGCGGCGGCCGCGCTGCGTGAGGCCTATTCCCTTTCGGCGGAAGCGCTGGCCGGCCGCCTGCGCACCACCAAGGAGAACGCCACCGCCATGCTCGTGCGCCTCACGCGCCTGGGCCGGGCGATCTTCGACGTCGAGCGCCGCGAGTTCCGCAGCCGCGAGCTGTTCGCGGCGCCCCTCGACGAGGCGCGCTTCTATCCGCCCGACGGCCGATCGGAGAACGCGCGGCGCTGGGTGGCGGAGGCGCGCGTGACGGTCTCGTCGTCGCGGCCGCGCGAGACGCGCAAGGTCCGCCGCTTGAGGACGCCCGACGGCCCCGTCGAACGCGAGATCATCCATCGCGACTGGCTGGCGGAGGGCGTCGCCGACGGGCAGAAGACGGAGATCGTCCAGGACGACGGCGGGCGAATCATCTTCGGCCGGTGCGGCTGCCGCTTCTTCGAGGACAATGCGCTGAACCTCGGGCCTTGTGCGCACATGCTCGCGTTGTACCTGGCGAGCGAGGCCGCGCGGCGCGATTTGCCGACTTCGGTGGCGGCGGAGGGCGCGCCGGACGAGCGCGAAGAGCGCGACGAAGGCGACGACGAGAAGGAGTCCAGCGAAGACGACGCGTCCGACGAGGACGACGAATGAGTTTCGAGTCGTGGGGGTCCGGCGTTACGGCCAGCCGTTCGGTGCCGCGGTGTTTCGCCGCGGCGGCGTGCGACAGTCCATGCATCGCCAGGGCTCCCCTCGCGTACTTAACGCAGGGGATGCCCCGAGTCCGTAGCTTCGCCAGTGGCCCGACGCCGGGCCCCCGTTTCGTTTCCGTGCGGTGATGGGTCTCTTCTCCTGGCTGCGGCGCGCGGTGTTCGGTCCGCCGAAGCGCGACGTGTCGATGCTGGGCGGCGACGACATCGACGCCGTGGCGGAGAGCGTCGACGTTTCCGGGGGGCCGCTCAAGCCGCACCACTTGAGGCGTGCCCTGCGCGATCCGCGCCTGCTCCCCAAACGCCGCCCGGCGATCCGCTTCCGGAAGAAGAAGCGGATCTTCAGCGGCAAGGACGCCGCTCGCCTCTTCGCGGCGACGCTGCGTACGAGCAACCGGCGTCTGCGCGACCTGGCGCCCGATGAGGAGCAGCTTCGACGCTACGGCCTGCCGGTGTGGAAGACGGAGGCCGATGTCGCCGCCGCTCTCGGGATCAGCGTCGGCGAGCTGCGTTTCTTCTCGATCCACCGCAGCAAGGAGCGCGTCCGGCACTACGTGACGTTCGCCATCCCCAAGCGATCGGGCGGCGAGCGCCTGATCCTGGCCCCCAAGGTGCGTCTCAAGGCGCTCCAGCGGAAGCTCCTCACGCTGCTCGTGAGCCGCCTGCCGGTGGGCGAGCCGGCGCACGGCTTCCGCGCCGGGCGCTCCATCCGCAGCGGTGCGGTCCCACACGTGGGGCAGCCGGTGCTGGTGCAGATGGACCTCGCCGATTTCTTCCCCACCGTGACCTATCCGCGCGTGCGCGGACTCCTGATCGCGCTCGGCTACGGCTATCCCGTGGCGGCGACGCTCGCCGCCCTGATGACGGAATCGCCGCGGCAACCCGTCGAGGTGGACGGCGTCGTCTATCACGTACCGGTGGCGCCGCGGCACTGCGTGCAGGGCGCGCCCACCAGCCCGGGGATCTGCAACGCGGTGGTCGTCCGACTCGACCGCCGGCTGTCGGGCCTGGCCCGGCGCGCCGGCTTCGAGTACACGCGTTACGCCGACGACATCACGTTCTCCGGCCGCGATCCGAAGCGGATCGGCTTCCTCCTGGTGTTCGCGCGGCGCGTCGTGGAATCCGAGGGCTTCGTGGTGAACGCGGCCAAGACACGCGTCTCACGGAAGGGGCAGCGGCAAGTGGTCACGGGCGTGACCGTGAACGACACCCTCGGTCTGTCACGCCGCGAGCGGCGGCGGCTGCGGGCGCGCATCCATCGTGCTCAGGGCACCGCCACCCACGATCCCGCGGAGGCGGCCGCCATCGAGGGGCATCTGTCCTACCTCCACATGCTGAACCCGCAGCAGGCGCAGGCCCTGCGAAGACGCTGGGGGAAGTAGGTGGGGTCAGGTCTGTTGTTTGCTGTCTACGCGGCAGTAGACAACAAACAACAGACCTGACCCCACGACTAGTCCGGTGGCTGCTCCCGCAGGCGTGCGAGCAGGCGCGCCATCTCCGGCTCGAACATGGACACGTCGGTGCTGATCACAAAGACGTGCGATCCCCTCTGGAACGCGACGCGCAAGGGGAACGACTTCGGCACGTCGGCGCCGGGCGGCGTCTCGAGCAGCCGCGGCAGGCGCGCCTTCGCGGCTTCTTCCGTGTCGAAGCCCTCGCGGGTCACCTCGAACCGATACCAGACCTGGCTCGTCCACTCCCGGGAGTCGCGTGAGAGCGGTTCGACACTGCGCAGGAGCCAGAAGCGGACGGTGCGGATGCCGAGCTCGTTTCGTTCCCATTCCGTCGGCTCGCGGTGGCCCGCCTCCCGCACCCGATAGCCGAGCTCGGCGAATCGCGCGGTGGCGGGGTCCGGCGGCTCCACCGGCCCGGGCAGCAGGAAGAGGAGCGCGGCGGCGAGCTCTCGGAGGCCGTGCATTCGCTACTGGAAAAGCGCGATGAAGCGATCCGGATCGGCGGGCGTGATGATCCACGGTCGGCCGCCCGTCTCGATCCAGACGAAATCGCTCGTGCGCGAGATGTACATGCGGACGACGCCGCGCCGCGTCGTCCACAGCCAGCCGAAGGCACCCCAGAGCCCGCCCACGCCCACGCGCGCTCCCCATCCCACCTCCCGCCGCAGCGCCGCGCGGTCGATCGCCCGTACGGACACGATCGCCTCGCGGGGGAGCCGCTCGCGCCGCAGGGGCCAGACGACTTCGATGCCGTCGCCCGTCACCACGAACGACGTCGGGCGCATCCGCACCCACGTCCACACATACACGAGGATGACGAGTCCGCCCGGCCCCAGCAGCAGCGGCCCGCGGCCGCTGGCGGCGGCGGCGACGAACACGGCCGGGATGAGGAGGAGCAGCAGCGTGAGGACGAAGATGAGCGGAGACATCGGGGCCAGGGGAAACACCTGCGCACGCCGATCCTCGGTCGTCACTGGCCCTTCCGCAGCTCCGCGATCTTGCGCTCGCGTTCGCCGTTGATCCGATCGCGGTCGCGCCGGTACTCCTCGTCCAGGACCTGAGCCGCCTCCGGATCGGCGACCTTGCGCAGCGCGGCCTGGAAGAGGATCTCGCGCTCGGCGAGGCGCGCCTCGTAGACGCGGCGGGCCTCGGCGATCGCTTCCTTCTGCTCGGGGGTCAGCGGAACGTCCTTGACGCCGGTCTCGGCGTCCTTCTTCTTGAGCCGCTCCATCGCCAGCTCGATCGCGGACTTCGGCGCGTCGTCACTCATAGCCGAAGGGTACACTCTTTCGATGTCGACTCGCGCGCGTTCATCCAAGCGCTTTGCTGCGCGCTCGGCCGAGGCACACCCGGCGGCGGCGCCGCCGCGGCAGGTGCCGAGGTGGGTGGATGTGGCCGTGCTCGCGGCGGTCTTCGTGACCCTCGTGTCATGGACCTGGCGGAAGTGGGGCGACGTCCTCGTCGACTTCGGCCACGAGCTGTACATCCCGTGGCAGCTCGCGGAAGGCCGGGTCCTCTATCGCGACATCGTCTACTTCATGGGGCCGCTGTCGCAGTACCTGAACGCGCTCCTCTTCCGCGTCTTCGGTGTTTCGTTCACCACCCTCATCGTGGCCAACCTCGCGATCCTCGCCGGCATGACGGCGGCGATACGGTCGCTGTTCGCGCGCGCCCTCGGCCGGCCGGCCGGCGTGCTGGCGGGCGCCGTCTTCCTGTGCGTGTTCGGCTTCGGCCACTACGTGCGCCTCGGCAACTACAACTACGTGACACCGTACCTGCACGAGCAGAGCCACGGCGTCGCCCTCGGCGTGCTGCTGCTGCTCCTCCTCGAGCGCGCGGCACGGCGGCCGACGGCCGCGGGCATCGCTGCCGCGGGAGCGACCCTTGGCCTCACCTTCCTGACGAAGGCGGAATCGTTCGTGCCGGCGCTGGCGGCGGCCGCCACCGCCGGCGCGATCGTCCTCGTGGCACGGCGTCCGGCCACGGCCGTCGCCGTGCGTATCTCCGCCGTCTTCCTCGGCGCCGCCCTCCTGCCCGTCGCCGCTGCCCTGCTGCTGCTGCGCACACAGATGCCGTGGCCCACCGCCGCCCGCGGCCTCGTCGGCAACTGGGTCTACATCTTCGATCGCAGCCTCATCCTCGCCGACCCCTTCTATGCGAAGTACGTCGGCGTGGCAGGAGTCCGCGAGCAGCTCACCGAGATCCTGATCGCGGCGGCCTGGGTGCTCCTCTTCGCGGCGTTCGCCCTCGGCCTGGAGCGGGCGCTCCGCGGGCGCGGCCGCGGTCCGGCCGGCGCCGCCGGCGCGCTGACGGCTGTCGCCCTGGCCCTGGGCACCGGTTACGTGTCGTGGGTCCAGATCGCCCGCCCGTTGCCGATCTTCTGCGCGGCGACGGCCGTCGCGTACCTGTGGTTGTGCTGGAAGCGGCGCGGCGACGAGGCCGCCTTCGAGACGCGCTTCATCCTCTCCGTCTGGTCGGTGTTCGCCTTGGCCTCGCTCGCGAAGATGATCCTGCGCGCCCGCATCGAGCACTACGGCTTCGCCCTCGCCATGCCGGGCACCCTGCTCCTCGTGGCCGTGCTGGTGTTCGTGGTACCGCGCCTCCTCGCCGCGCGTGGCGGTGGTCGCGGCGGCGAGGCGTGGCAAGCGGTGGCTCTCGCGGCGGTCGCGGTGGGAACGGGCTGGCTGCTGAGGCTCTCGAGCTTCCACTATGAAGTGCGGACGGTGCCGGTCGGCTCAGATGGCGATCGGCTGTACACGTTCGATCCGCGACACCCGCGCCTCGGCGTCGCCACCGGGCGGTTCCTGGCCGCGCTCGACACGCTGGGGAAGCAGACGGCGTCCGGCGGGACGCTCGTGGTCCTGCCCGATGGTGTCTTGCTCAACTACCTCTTGCGCCGGACGAACCCCACGCCGTACTACCTGATCACGCCCTGGGAGATGCGCGCCTTCGGCGGTGAGGAGGCGGTGCTGGCGCGGATCGCGCCGACGATGCCGGACCACGTCGCCATCGCCCGCATCGACATGAGCGAGTTCGGCTCGAACTACTTCGGCGACCCCGGCTACGGCGATCGCGTCCAGGCCTGGCTCGCGCAGGACTACGACCGGGCGGCCACGGTCGGGCCCGACGTCGCGGGGCAGCCGTGGATGACGATCTATCGCCGGCGGCGGTAGTGCTAGGGCACGTAGCGCATGTCGCGCCCGCGCACGGCCTCGTCGCGCCGCGGGCAGGTCGCGCAGGGCTCGGTGACCAGGTCGTACGCGTGGCGGATGGCCATGAGCGTGCTCGTCTGACGCACCGCCTGCTCCACGAAGACGTTCGACGCCCCCAGCGCCTGCGTGAGCCCGCAGCGCGTCATCACCTCGAAGAAGCCGTGCCGGACCCCGCAGACCAGGACGTGCACGCCCTGGGCACGCAGGTTCTCGATCGACCGTTGGAGCAGCGCCATGCCGACGGCATCCGGGTTGCGCGCGCGTTTCAGGCGCAGCACCACCACCTTCGTCTCGAGCTGGACTCGCGCCTCGATGCTGTCGAGGTGCTGTTCCAGGCTCATCCCCGAGCCGAAGTACATCTCGCCCTCGAGGCCGAAGACGAGGATGCGCCCGCAGACCTCGTCGTCGGGCAGGCGCTCGTGCACGCCGCCGTCGGGGGCGAGGATGAACTCGGTGAGGAGCATCTGTCCGGTGCGGGGTACCGCCAGCAGGAACGACATGAAGACGCCGACGAGCACGCAGAACTCGATGGAGATGGCCAGCGCGGCCACCGCCGTCACCGCCACGATGGCGGCGTCGAAGCGGGAGGCACGCATGTGGTAGCGGATCTCCCGCGGGTTCACCATCCGGGCGGCGGTGAGCATCAGCAGGCCGGCCAGAGCCGACCGCGGGATGAAGCGCGCGTAGGGGGCGAAGACGAGCATGATGAGCGCCACCGCCGCCGCGGAGACGACACCCGACCACTGCGTCTGGGCGCCCGCCTGCTGGTTGATGGCGGAACGCGTGAGCGACCCGGAGCCGGGCATGCATTGGAAGAAGCTGCCGCCGAAGTTGGCGAAACCCTCGCTCAGGCACTGCTGGTTGAGGTCGAGCTTCTGCCCGGTGACGGCGGCGATGGCCTTGGCCATCGAGATCGCTTCGAGCAGCCCGAGGAGGGCGAGGGCCAGCGCGCCGTTGGCCATGGCCCGCATGGCGCCCGCGTCGAGCGCGGGCCAGTGAGGCGTGGGGAGCTTGGCCGGGATCTCGCCGACGACGGCCACGCCCTGCCGGTCGAGGCCGAGGACGGCCGTCGCCGCCGCCGCCGCGATCACCACCACCAGGAACTCGGGGAAGAGCTTCCAGCCGATCTTGCCCTTGAGCCAGCGCAGCAGCAGCACTGCGATGATGGACGCCGCGCCCACCGCCAGCGTCGGCCCGTGCGTCCGTTCCAAGCCGCCGATCGTCAGCCAGAAGCGGTAGAGGAAATGATCGTGGGCGTCTCCGGCCGCGCGCAGGCCCAGCAGGTTCTTCATCTGGTCGAGCACCAGCAGCACGCTCGCCCCGGCGGTGAAGCCGACGATCACGGAATGGGAGATGTAGCGCGTCAGGTCGCCCAGCCGCAGGAAGCTGATGCCGAGCTGGATCACGCCGACCATGAAGGCCATGAGGACGGCGGCCTGCACCCGCGCGTCCGGCGACTCGATGGAGCCGATGGCGGAGAGGAGCGCGATGGACACCGCGTTCGTCGGCCCGTTGATGAGCTGCCGCGACGAGTCGAGCAGGGCGCCGATGGTGGTGACGACGACGGCGGTATAGAGGCCGTATTCCGCGGGCAGCCCGGCGATCATTGCGTAGGCCATGGCCTGCGGCACCGCCACCGCGGCGACGGAAAGGCCGGCCAGCACGTCCGCCCGCGCCGTGGCCAGCGTGTAGCCGCGCAGCGCCTCGAGGGCGGGGATGCGGCGTCCGACGGCCTGCACCAGCGTGGGCATGGAGCGGCCGATTATAGGGGACACATCTCGCGTGGCGTGCGTGCGGCAAGGTCGCTACAATGCAGCATCACGCCATTAGATCTTTCCGGAAGGTCTTTGTCGGCGCGGCATATCGGGGAGGCGCATGCGGGTCCTGGTCACGGGAGGAGCGGGGTATATCGGGTCGATCCTCTGTGAGACCCTGCTCGCCGCCGGCCATGAAGTCGTTTGCGTTGACCGCCTCTTCTTCGGCCAGAACGGGCCGTTCCACCTCGCCGCCCACCCGCGCTTCGACTTCATCCGCGGCGACGCCCGCGACGAGGCGCTCCTGCGGAACGCGCTGGCCAAGGCCGATGCCATCATCCCGCTGGCCGCCCTCGTCGGGGCCGGCGCCTGTGACGCCGATCCCGAGACGGCGCGCTCGGTAAACCTGGACGCCGTGCGCCTGCTGCTGCGCCTGCGCAGCCCGCGCCAGCTCGTGGTGTTCCCCACCACCAACAGCGGTTACGGGGCCAAGAGCGGCGAGCTCCATTGCACGGAGGAGACGCCGCTCGAGCCGATCTCGCTCTACGGCCGCACCAAGGCCGACGCGGAGACGGCGCTGCTCGATGAGCCGAACGTGGTGAGCCTGCGCCTGGCCACCGTCTTCGGCATGTCGCCGCGCATGCGCCTCGACCTGCTCGTCAACCATTTCGTGTACACCGCCGTCAGCGACGGGTACATCGTGATCTTCGAGAAGGACTTCAAGCGCAACTTCATCCACGTGCGCGACGTGGCCGACGCCATGGGGTATTGCCTGGAGAACGGCGAGCGCATGGCCGGCCGCGTGTACAACGCGGGGCTCGACGAGGCGAACCTCTCGAAGGAAGAGCTGGCCCTCAAGATCAAGGAGCACATCCCGCGCTTCTACATCCATTTCTCGGCGATCGGCACCGATCCCGACCAGCGGAACTACATCGTCTCCAACCAGCGGCTGCGCGAGGCCGGCTTCGTGGCGCGGCGCGGCCTCGACGACGGGATCCGCGAGCTCGTCAAAGGCTTCCGCATGCTGGGGCGCGGACCGTTCAAGAACGCCTAGGCCGACGATGATCATCAGCCGCACGCCGTTCCGCATCTCCCTCTTCGGTGGCGGCACCGATTACCCGGCCTGGTATCGCGAGCATGGCGGCGCCGTGCTGGCCACCACCATCGACAAGTACTGCTATCTCACCTGCCGCTACCTGCCGCCCTTCTTCGAGCACCGGCTGCGTGTCGTCTACTCGAAGATCGAGACCTGCCAGTCCGTCGACGAGCTGCAGCACCCGGCCGCGCGCGAGGTCTTGAAGCACCTGCAGATCGACCGCGGCATCGAGATCCACCACGACGGCGACCTGCCCGCGCGCAGCGGCATGGGCTCGAGCTCGGCCTTCACCGTCGGCCTGCTGCACGCGCTGTACGCCTTGAAGGGCCAGATGCCGAGCAAGCAGCAGCTCGCCATGGAGAGCATCCACATCGAGCAGAACGTCCTCAAGGAGACGGTGGGGTCGCAGGACCAGGTGCTGGCCGCCTACGGCGGCCTCAACCACGTCGTCTTCGAATCGTCCGGTGAGATCTCCGTGCGGCCGATGACGCTGCTGCCGGAGGTCCTCACCGACCTGAACGCGCACTTGATGCTGTTCTACACCGGCATCAAACGCACGGCTTCCGACGTCGCCCAGACGTACGTGAACGGTGTGGACGATCGCAAGCGGCAGCTTCGGATCATGAAGGACCTCGTCGACGAGGCGCTCGGCGTCCTGAACGGCCGGCGCCCGCTCGTCGGCCTCGGCCAGCTGCTGCACGAGGCCTGGGAGGCCAAGCGCAGCCTGTCCGCCATGGTGTCGAACAAGGTGACGGACGAGATCTACACGGCGGCGCTGGCCGCCGGGGCCCTGGGCGGCAAGCTGACCGGCGCCGGCGGCGGCGGCTTCATGCTGCTGTTCGCGCCGCCCGCCGCCCACGAGAAGATCCGCGAGGCGCTGCGTTCCCTCGTCTACCTGCCGTTCTCGTTCGAGTACGCGGGCAGCCAGGTCATCTTCTTCTCGCCCGAGCGCGACTACTCGAGCTACGAGAAGCTGCGCGACGGGCAGGCGGTGCGGACGTTCCGGGAGCTGTCCGACCTTGCCGGGTAGCGGAGCGATGGACCGCGGGGCGGCGTTCCTGATCGCGGCCGAAGAGGCGCTCGTCGGCGCCGCCCTCTCCCGCGCGCTGGTGCGCCGCGGGCACACCCGCGTGCTCACGTCGACGGATCCCGCGGCCCTGCCCGCGGTCTTCGCCGCGGAGCGGCCGGCCTACGTGGTTCTCGCCGGTCCCGCCGGAGGCATCGGCGCCAACGAGCGGCGGCCGGCCGACCTCATGCGCGCGAACCTCGAGCTGGACACGGCCGTCTTCGAGCTGGCGCGGCGGCACGGTGTACGCAAGCTCCTGTACCTCGGCAGCTCGTGCACCTATCCGCGCGACTGCGCGCAGCCGATGGGCGTCGACTCGCTGATGACGGGGCCCCTCGAGCCGACGAGTGAGCCCTACGCGATGGCGAAGCTGGCCGGCCTGCGTCTGTGTGAATCGTATCGGCGGCAGCATGCCTGTGACTTCATCGCCGCCATTCCCGCCGGCACCATCGGCCCCGACGATCACTTCGATCCCGAGGACTCCCACGTGGCGGGCGCGCTCTTGATGAAGATGGACGCGGCGGCGCGCGAGGGGCGGCCGGCGGTGTCGATCTGGGGGAGCGGGAACGCCCGGCGCGAGTTCATCGCCGCCGACGACCTGGCCGAGGCCTGTCTGTTCCTGATGGAGCGCCATGACGGTGCGGCGCCCATCAACGTCGGCACCGGACTCGCCGTCACCATCCGCGAGCTGGCGGAAACGATTCGCGAAGTCGTCGGCTTCCGTGGCGAGCTGCAGTTCGATACGTCGAAGCCGGACGGCGCCCCCGAGAAGCGTCTCGACAGCGCGCCTCTTCTCGCCCTCGGTTGGAAGCCGTCGCTCGATCTGCGCCAGGCGCTGGCCCTCGCGTACGCAGGGCTGAAACGCCATCAGGAGACTCATGCACGCGCGTCTGTATAGGGCGATCTACCGCATCCGCCGCGTCGAGGAAGAGGTCGCGCGTGTCTACCCGACCGACCGCATCAAGAGCCCCGTCCACCTCTCGATCGGACAGGAGGCCGTCTCCGTCGGCGTCTGCGATGCGCTCCAGCCCGACGACGTCGTCTTCGGCAGTTATCGCTCGCATGCGTACTATCTGGCCAAGGGCGGGGACCTGCCGGCGATGGTCGCCGAGCTGTACGGCAAGGCGACGGGCTGCGCGAAGGGCAAGGGCGGCTCGATGCACCTCGTCGACGTCGCCCACGGCGTCATGGGGGCGTCCGCCGTGGTGGGCACCACCGTCGCCAACGCCGCGGGCTACGCGTACGCGGTCAAGCTGCGAGAGGAGAAGCGGATCGTCGTCAGCTTCTTCGGGGACGGCGCCACCGACGAGGGTGTCTTCCACGAGACGCTGAACTTCGCCGCCTTGAAGGCGCTGCCTCTCGTCTTCATCTGCGAGAACAACCACTACGCGATCCACACGCACCAGCGCCTGCGGCAGAAGTCGACGGACGTCTGCGCCCGCGCGCGAGCCTACGGGATGCCGGCCGAGCGCATCGAGGACGGCGACGTGGTGAAGATCCGCGAGAAGGTCGCGGCGGCCCGGGCCGCACTGATCGCGGGCGAGCCGGGCCCGTTCTTCTTCGAGTGCCTCACCTACCGCTGGAAGGAGCACGTCGGCCCGGGTGAGGACTACCACCTCGGGTTCCGCGACAAGCTCGAGGCCACGCCCTGGATCGAAGGCGACGAGATGCGGCGCGTGGCTGCCCTCGTCGCCCCGGCCGAGCGCGCGCGGATCGAGCAGGAGGTCGAGGACGAGGTGGCGGCGGCGCTCGCGTTCGCGGAGTCGAGCCCGTTCCCGCCCGCGGACGAGCTCTACGCCGACGTCTTCGGGGGCGGTCGGTGATGGCCCCCCGTATCCTTTCTTATGTAGAGGCGGTCCGGGAGGCCGCCGACCAGGAGATGGCCCGCGACGGACGGGTCGTCGTGTTCGGCCTCGACGTCGACGACCCCAAGTGCATCCAGGGGACGACCAAGGGCCTGCTCGAGAAGTACGGATCCGGCCGCGTCTTCGGCACCCCGCTCTCGGAAGACGCCATGACGGGCGCCGCCATCGGGATGGCGCTGGCCGGCCTGCGCCCCATCCACGTCCACATCCGCATGGACTTCCTGATGCTGGCCATGAACCAGCTCGTGAACGTGGCGGCCAAGAGCCGCTACATGTACGGTGGGCAGGTGCACGTGCCGCTCGTGGTGCGCTCGATGATCGGCAAGAGCTGGGGCCAGGGCGCGCAGCACTCGCAGGGGCTGTATTCGTTCTTCATGCACGTGCCCGGGCTCAAGGTGGTGGCGCCGACGACGCCGCACGACGCCAAAGGCGCGCTCATCGCCGCCATCCGCGACGACGATCCCGTCATGTACGTCGAGCACCGCATCCTGCACTTCGAGAAGGGGCCGGTGCCGGAAGAGGAGTACGTGGTGCCGCCGGGGAAGGCGCGGGTGGCCGCCGCCGGGCGCGACGTCACCCTGGTCGGCATCTCCCAGATGCTGCTCGAGTGCCTGAAGGCCCGTGAGGAGCTGCAAGCGGTCGGCATCGACGCCGCCGTGATCGATCCCGTGTGGCTGGCCCCTCTCGACATCGACACGATCACGGAATCCGTGCGGGAGACGGGCCGCCTGCTCGTCGTCGACAACGGGTGGACGATGTGTGGTGCCGGTGCGGAGATCGTCGCGCAGGTCACCGAGCGTCTGCAGGGCCAGCGCGAGATCCGCGTCAAGCGCATGGGCTTCGAGCCGGTGACCTGTCCGCCCACGCCCGCCCTCGAGGAACGCTACTACCCCAACGGCCACACGATCGCGGCCGCCGCCCACGCCCTGGTGAAGGGCAGCACCGACTGGGCCCCCGTGCGTCCCGAGCAGGACATCCAGTTCCGGGGGCCGTTTTGACCACCGTGCGGCCGGACGTGCAGCTCGCCTGGCCGCTGATGCACAACAACATCACGCGCGAGGACCGGGACGCGCTGATCGCCTTCATCGACGACGAGAGGAGCTTCTTCACCCAGTCGACACAGGTCCGCGCGTTCGAGAGCGAGTGGTCGCAGTGGCTCGGGGTGAAGCACAGCGTCTTCGTGAACTCCGGCGCGTCGGCGAACCTGGTCACGATCACCGCGCTGCGCGAGCTGAAGGGGGCGGGCGAGGTCATCGTCCCCACCCTGGCCTGGGTATCGGACATCGCGGTGGTGCTCCAGGCCGGGCTCACGCCTGTCTTCGTCGACATCGACCCGCGCACCCTCGGCATGAGCACCGACCAGGTCCTGCGCAAGCTGACGAAGGACACGCGCGCGGTGTTCCTCACCCACGTCCTCGGCTACAACGCCCTCACCCGGCGCCTCCTCGACGAGCTGGCCGACCGCGGTATCCCGCTGATCGAAGACACCTGCGAGTCGTACGGTGCCGTCTTCGAGGGCGGCAAGCTCGGCACGTTCGGCTGGGCCTCGAACTTCTCCTTCTACTACGCCCACCACCTGACGACGGCGGAGGGCGGCATGGTCTCGACCAACGACCCCGAGCTGTACGAGGTCGTGCGCATGCTGCGCTCGCACGGGATGGTGCGGGAGGCGACGTCGGAGGCGCTGAAGCAGCGCTACGTGAGCGAGCGCCCCGACCTCGATCCCAACTTCATCTTCGCGTTCCCCGGCTTCAACGTGCGCAGCACGGAGCTGGCGGCGGTGGTGGGGCGCACGCAGCTCAAGCGCTTGGACGACAACAACCAGAAGCGGCGGCGCAACCTCGAGCGCTTCCTCTCTCGGCTCGATCCGGCGAAGTACCGGACCGATTTCGAGACGGCCGGCAGCTGCAACTACGCGTTCACGCTGGTCCTGCGCGAGCCCGACGACGCGCGCCGCGACGCGGTGGTGGCGCTGCTCCAGCGGCACGGCGTGGAATACCGGCGCGGCACCGCGGGGGGCGGGAACCAGCTCCGCCAGCCGTATCTGCGCCGCCTGTACGGCGAGGAGTTCGCGCGGTACCCCGAGGTGGAGCACATCCACTTCTACGGCTTCTATATCGGCAACTACCCGGACCTGGAGACGGACAAGATCGACACCCTGTGCGACCTGTTGAACGCGGTGCCGCTCCCGTGACGAATCGAAGTCTGCGTGGCGGGCCGTGGAGTCGCCCTTGCGGGGACGCTCGGCGCGCCCCGCTCACGAGGAAGACCTTTGGCGCGCCTCGCTCCACGATGGCGAACGCTCACAGCCATGCGCCATCGAGGCCACCGCTGCGGGCGACTCACGTCCCACCACCAATGACTTCGATTCGTCCCGCCGTCCCGGCGTTCTTTGTGGCCCTTTGTGCCCTTTGTGTCTTTGTGGTTGATGGCGGTGGACGTTAGATGGATCTCGTCCTCGTCAACCCGGCGAGCCGGGCGCAGGTGTATCAGGGCCTCGGGACGAGCCTGGCCGCCATCGAGCCGCCGGTGTGGGCGGCCCTGATGGCGGAATCCGTCCGGCGCCAGGGGTTCTCCGTCGAGCTGATCGACGCCGATGCCCTCGGCCTCTCCCACGAGCAGACGGCGGCGCGTGTCGACGAGATCGCACCGCGCCTGGTGGCGGTCGTGGTGTACGGCCATCAGCCCTCGGCCTCCACACAGAACATGCCCGCCGCCGGCGCCGTCACGTCCGCCCTGAAGCAGTTGGCCCCCGCGCGGCCGGTCCTGCTGGTCGGCGGCCACGTGGCCGCCCTCCCCGAGCGCACCCTGAAGGAGGAGGACGCCGACTTCGCGTGTTCGGGCGAGGGCCCGTACACGCTGATCGGTCTGGTCCAGGCGCTGCAGTCGCCGGTACCACGTCTCGACCTCGTGCCCGATCTCTGGTACCGCGAAGGGGCCGTGCTCCGCTTCACGCGGCCGGCGCCGCTGATCAAGGACCTCGACGGGGAGCTGCCCGCTCTCGCCTGGGAGCTGCTGCCGATGGACCGCTACCGCGCCCACAACTGGCACGCCTTCGGCCGACCGGGGCGCGAGCCGTACGCGGCGCTCTACACGACCCTCGGGTGCCCGTACAAGTGCACGTTTTGTTGCATCCAGGCGCCGTTCAAGAGCGGTGAGAAGGCGCTGGGCTACGCCGGCTCGGTGAACACCTACCGCTTGTGGAGCCCGGCGCGGGTCGCCGACCAGCTCGAAATGCTGGCCTCGCGGCATGGCGTCACGAACGTGAAGATCGCCGACGAGATGTTCGTGCTGAACCCCGGGCACGTACGCGGTCTGTGCCAGGCCATCGTCGATCGCGGCCTCGACCTCAACATCTGGGCCTACGCCCGCGTCGATACCGTGCGCGACGACATGCTCGACCTGATGCGCCGCGCCGGCGTGCGCTGGCTGGCCTTCGGGATCGAGGCCGGCGATGAAGGCGTGCGCGAGGACGTGGACAAGGGCTTCGGCCAGGAGCTCATCTTCTCGACGATCGAGAAGGTCCGCCGCGCGGGCTTCCACGTCATCGGCAACTACATCTTCGGCCTGCCCGAGGACGATCACGCTTCCATGCAGGCGACCCTCGACATGGCAATGGAGCTCAACTGCGAGTTCGCGAACTTCTATTCCACGATGGCGTATCCCGGCTCGCCGCTGTATGGGCAGGCGATCGCGAGCGGCTGGGCGCTGCCCCCGTCGTGGTCCGGCTACTCGCAGCACTCGGTCGAGACGCTGCCGCTGCCGACGAAACACGTCAGCGCCGCCGAAGTCCTCCGTTTCCGCGACCGCGCCTTCGACACCTACTTCCGCAGCCCGCGCTACCTGGAGATGGTCGAGCGCACGTTCGGGCCCGCCACCGTCGCCCATGTCCGGGAGATGGCCGCTTACACCCTGGTCCGGAACCACGCCTAACATGAAACCGCGCCCCCTCGTTTCCGTCATCCTCTCCTTCCGCAACGAGGCCGAGGTCATCCCGGAGCTCATCGCCCGCCTGGCGGCGGCGCTGGGCCCGCTCGATCTCGACTACGAGCTCGTCTTCGTCAACGACGACTCCACCGACTCCTCGCGCGCGCTGCTCGAGGCCCGCGCGAAAGAAGACGCACACGTCAAGCTCATCAACATGTCGCGCCGCTTCGGGGTATCGGAGTGCGTGCTGGCCGGCATGAAATACGCGCAGGGCGACGCCGTGGTCATGATGGACACCGACCTGCAAGATCCGCCCGAGCTGCTGCCGGAGATGATCGGCAAATGGCGCGAGGGGGCGGATGTGGTCTACACCGTGCGGACGGCGCGCGCGGGCGAGCCCGCCTACAAGCTGTTCCTCACGCGCTGGGCCTATCGCGCCATCGGCGCCGTGGCCAACACGCGGCTGCCCGAGGAGGCCGGTGACTTCAAGCTGCTCTCGCGCCGGGTGGCGGGCGAGCTGCTGAAGCTCGACGAGAAGGATCCGTACCTTCGCGGCCTCGTCACCTGGCTGGGCTTCAAGCAGGTCCCCGTCTACTACCAGCGCCTGGCACGGGCCAAGGGGGAGAGCCACTTCCCGATCTTCGGCAGCAAGGGCCCGCTCATCATGTTCGTCTTCGGGCTCACGTCGTTCTCGGTGCTGCCCCTGGCCGCCTTCGTCGTCATCGGGCTCGCCGTGTGCGGCCTCGCCCTCCTGCTGATACTGGCCGTGATGCTGCAGGCCGTCTTCGGCTCCGGCCCCCTCGGCATGTGGTTCATGGGCAGCGTGCTGCTGTTCGTGTCCGGCCTCCAGCTCCTCGGGACGGGAGTGGTCGGCATCTATCTCGGGCGCGTGTACAACGACGTGCGGAAGCGGCCGCAGTACATCGTGGAGAGCACGGTCGGGCTCGGGGATTAGCGGATGAAGAAATGGCTCGACGACCCGGTGCTGGTCCTGGGGGTTTCGAGCGCTGTCGCCGGCTTCATCGTGGGCGCGGTCGGTTACGGGACGTGGCAGGTGGCGGCGGAGAGCGCGCAGGTGGTGGCGGGCCTCGTCTCGTACCCGCGCGACAACCCGTTCTACATGTACCACGTCAAGCTCTGGACGATCCTCCACCAGGTGGCGGCGCTCCTTTATCGCGCCGGCCTCTCCGAGGCCACCGTCTCGATCCTCTTCAGCGGCCTTCTGGGCGCGGTCTCGTTCCCCGCCCTCGCCCTCACCACCTTCGCCCTCGGCCGCGACCGCCTGCTCGCCTTCGGCGTGCCCTTCTTCGTGGAGCTGACGCGCGCGGCGAACTTCGAGATCGCCTACCCGATCTGGATCCTCGGCTCGACGCACACCTACGGGGTGATCGGCCTGTCGGCGGCGCTGCTGACGGTGGCGCTCTTCGGCAACGGCCGCCTGCGCGCGGGTGCTTTTGCCCTGGGGCTGCTGCCGGCGGTACACCCGTCGATCGGGGCGTGGATGTGGCTGGTGGTGGCCGTGGCCGCCGCCTGGGACTACCGCGCGCTGCGAGAGCCGATGCGGCGCGCCCTCCCCTATCTCGCCGCCGGGGCGATCGTCGCCGCGCTGAGCCTGGCCGTCCATCTGCTCGTGACATACGACGTGCCGAAGGCGGATGCCGCGACGTCGTCGCGCTACCTGCACGCGTTCGTGCGGCTGTGGGATGCGCACCGGCGGCCGGCCCCGCTGCGGTCGCCCGGCGTGTACGTGGCGGTGGGGGCGCTCGGCGTGTGCCTGCTCTGGCTGCTCAAGGTACGTACCGGGCCGCCACCGGAGGCGCTCCTGCTGCTGCGCATCCTGGCCGTGTCCGCGATCCTCGGGCTCGGCTTCCTGGGATTGTCCTGGGCGCCGGACAAGATCCCGGACACGATGCTGATCCTGATGCCCAACCGCCTCGTCAACTTGATCGTCCTCGCGTCGTTCCCGATGCTGGCGGGACTGCTGGCGGCGCGGCGCGACTGGACGACGCGGCTGAATCTCGCGCTGCTGCTGCTGGCGGGCGTCCTCCTCACCGAGCAGGTCGGCGTGGGATACCTTCGGCCCAACAGCAATTTCCATCCGCGCTTCCATTTCGTGTTGTGGCCGCCCATGGCCCCGGCCATCGGTCTCGGGATCTCGGCGGCGCTGCTGGTGGCGGCCGCGCTGCTGCGCCCGGCCGCGCGCCGTCCGCGGCCCGAGGACAAGGCGGAGGGCGACGGCAAGAAGAAGGCGAAGCCGGCGAAGGCGGCGAAGCCGGGGCCGGGCGCGTGGTACGCGCCGCCGTTGCGCATGGCCACGCTGGGCGCGCTCGCCTGGGCGGTGGCCGTCACCCTCGCGCGCACGCAGGCGCAGTGGCCGGAACGCCACGCCGTCCTGCGCGACTGGCAGAACGATCCGCTCCTGGCCAAGGTCCACGAGCAGAAGGGGCTGCTCATCACCTCGTCCGACCTGCACCTCATCCAGATCCGCACGCGCCGGCCGGTGTTGATCGACGGCGGCGGCCTCGACCTGCTGGCCTACACGCTGGAGGCGGGACCGGCCCTCGACGGGATCCTGCGGCGCGTGTACGACATCGACATGTTCCACCCGCCGCCCGACGCCGTCCTCGGAACGATCCCCGTGGTCACCACGCGCATGGCGTGGGAGGCGCGCTCGGCGGAGGACTGGAAGGACATCGGCCGCGAGACCGGCGCCACCGGAATCCTGGCGTACGCGGACTGGTCGCTACGCCTGCCGGTGGCGGATCGGAACGAGGAGTTCGTCTTCTATCGCATCGATTGAGGGCCCGATGAGCGAGGAGCCCACTGGGGGGGCGAGCCGCGACGTTGCGCGCCGTGCCGTCTGGATCCGGCGGATCGAGCCGTGGCTGCTCCTGGTGGTCACCGCCGTCGCCCTCGTCCTGCGCCTGTCGTCGCCGAAGATGGGCGCCGACCTCTGGTACGACGAGGCCTACAGCTATCACGTGGCGAGCCAGCCCTTCGCCGCGATGATGCGCCTGCTCTACCTGGGCGGCGACACCAATCCACCGCTCTACACCCTCGTGCTGCATTTCTGGCTGACGGTGGCGCGGAGCGACTTCTTCGTGAAGCTCCTGTCGCTCGTCTTCGGCATCGCCACCCTCGTCCTGCTCCATCACCTGGGGCGCCGCCTTGCCGGTCCCGTGGCCGGCCTCGCGGCCGCGCTGCTCTTCGCCTTCTCGGAATGGGGCGTCTACTACAGCCTCGAGGCACGGCCGTACTCGATGTTGTTCTTCTTCTCCCTGCTGTCCACGTATTTCTACCTGCGCATCCTGCGGCGCATCGGCTTCGGCCGCTCGACGCGCCGCCGCGGCCGCTGGCGGCGGCTCGCCTACGTCGCCGCGACAGTGGCCGCGATGTACACGCACTGGTTCGGATGGCTGCTTCCGCCCGTGCACGCCGCCGGCTTGTGGATCTACCGGCGGCGCCGCGGCGCCTGGCTCGGGTTCGCGCGCTGGACGGCGCTGGTCGCGGTGCTCGTCTCGCCGCTGCTGCTGTTCCTCCTGAACGAGTTCGCGATCCAGAGCTCGGTGGGTGGCTTCAGCTGGCCGGGCGCGCCTGACCTGCCGTACGCCATCGAGTATCTCCAGCACGTCGTGGGCGGCTCGTCGCTGCTCGTGATGACGGCGGCGCTGCTCCTCGTGGTCAAGCTCCGCCGCCGGCCGCGGCACACGAAAAGCGGCGTCCTGCTCGCGTTGCCGGTGCGGCGCCGCGTGATGTCGACGCGGCGGAACGTGCTCTTCCTCACCCTGTACGTGCTGCTTCCGGTGGCGATCGTGTACGCGGCCTCCAGCGTGCGCGAGGACTTCTCGTTCTTCGTGTTCCGCTACTTCCTCGCCTACGGTCTGGGGGTCTTCCTGCTCATCGGGATCGCGCTGGCGCGGCTGCCGCGCGGTCTCGCCCTCGTGGCCGCGGCCATTCTCATCGGCGCGCCCGTGTACGACCGCATTCGGAATCCCGAGGAGCAGCCGAAGCCCTACAGCCGCATCGCTCACGACACCTGGCCGGGCGAGGGCCGCACCGGGGTGCGGCTGCACCTGTCGCCGATGAGCTACTACTCCGTCGTGCGCTACCGGCGGCCGGGAAGCCTCGTGAAGGACCGCATTCTCTGGGACTCCCAGCACGGCATGAGCTACGTCCTCGACTACAACGTGCGTGGGGAGATGATCCATCCCGATCACCTCGTCGACTTTCGCGAGGGCCTCCGCGAGTTCGACGAGTTCTGGGTGCTCCTCGACGAGATCTACCCGAGCCGCCGCGCGATGGCATTGTGGAGCGCGCTGCAGGAGGCGCGCAGCCTGGAACGCGTCAGCTCCGCGCAATACGGAACGGTGCGGCTCGAGCGTTATCGCCGCCTGACGGGGCGCCGGACCGGCCCCGGCGCGCTATAGCCGCGCCAGGATCACGACCGAATAGCCGACGGCGGTGCGCCCGCCCGGGTTCGTGTACGAGTGGCGCTGGTCGCCCCGGAACACCACCACGTCACCGGGGGTGAGGCGCCACTGCTCGCCGCCCGCGGCCAGGAGGATCTCGCCGGACTCGCAGGTGAGGTACTCGCGGGTGCCGGGCATGTGCGGCACGCCGGTGATGCGCCCGCGGGCGGGGATTTCCATGCGGTCGATCAGCATGCCCGGGATGGGGTCGGGCAGGAGCCTGCGCACGGTGCCGTCGCCCTGCTTGCGCGAGGCGAGCGTCGCCCTGGGATAAAGCCGGCCGGAGGCGCGCGCCTCTGCCGTCAGCTCTTCGATCGGCACCTGCAGGGCGGTGGCCACGCGATCGAGAACGGCGAGGGTGGGGTTGGCGGCGCCGGATTCCAGATGTCCCCACGTCGCCCGCGGGATGCCCGAGAGCTTCGCCATCTGCTCCTGGGTCAGGTCGCGGGCCTCACGGAGCTGCCGGATGTTGCCGGCGAGACGGGCGGCCAGGTTGCGGGAGGGC